>Ga0207664_10001102_pt1 | contig 17983 bp, 17 predicted proteins | sample LARL83metaG_FD_184349 | JGI IMG/M metagenome (GOLD analysis project Ga0207664, IMG submission 184349) | Corn, switchgrass and miscanthus rhizosphere microbial communities from Kellogg Biological Station, Michigan, USA - LAR L8-3 metaG... | ecosystem: Host-associated > Plants > Roots >... | reverse complement strand
CGCACCACCGACGGCGGGGGCTCATGGCACCCCGGCGTGGTGCGGCTCCCGGCGGGGTAGCGGCACCCGCCGGGAGAGAGTGTGCAATCCAGGGCTGCTGAGCAGCCCCGGGTTGCACACCCCGCTCAGCTCTCGTGGAGGATCACGCCGCGGATGTTCTTGCCGGCCAGCAGGTCGTGGTAGCCCTCGTTGACCTGCTCCAGGCTGTAGCGCGCGGTGATGATCTCGTCGAGCTTGAGGTGGCCTGAGCGGTAGAGCCCGAGCAGGTTGGGCATCTCATAGATCGGGTTGGCGCCGCCGGCCAGGGACCCCTGGATGCGTTTGTGCCAGCCCACCAAGGGCGAGCCGGTCAGGCTCACGGTGTGCACGTCGGCGCGGCTCACCGAGGTCAGGATGACCCGCCCGGCCTTGCCGATGAGGCTGACCGCAGCCTCGGTGATGTCGGGCTCCAGCACGCCGACGGTGACCACGCACAGGTCGGCCATCTGCCCGCGCGTCATATTGATGAGCGCCTCTCGGGCCTCGTCGGCGTCGCGGAAGACGTGGGTCGCCCCCAGGCGCGTGGCCGTGTCGAGCTTGAACGGATTGGGGTCGATGGCCACCACATCGCGCGCACCCGCATAGGCGGCCCCCTGCACCGCGTTGATCCCAACCCCGCCGACGCCCATGATCACCACCGTCTCGCCCGGCCGGGTGTCGCCGGCGCGGACCGCCGAGCACCAGCCGGTGGTGACGCCGCAGCCGACCAGACAGGCCACCTCGAAGGGGATGTCATCGTCGATGCGCACGCATGAGTACTCCGAGACGACGGTGTGGTCCGAGAACGTGCCCAGCGCGCAGAAGCCTCCGTAGTCGGTGCCGTTGCGGTGAAAGCGGAAGGTCTCGTCCTGCAGGCAGCCCACCCCGGCGTACAGCCCCCGGTCGCACAAGTTCTGGTGGCCGGTGGAGCAGTAGCGGCACCTCCCGCAGGCGGGGATGTAGGAGGTGACGACGTGGTCGCCGGGCGCGACACGTGTCACCCCGGGCCCGACCGCCTCGACGATGCCCGCGCCCTCGTGTCCGCCCACCAGCGGCATGCGGATGTGGCTGCCGCCCTCGGCGCGGATGTGCTCGTCGGAGTGGCACAGCCCGGCCGCCTTGTAGCGGATGAGGACCTCGTAGTCCTTGGGCTCGTCCAGGTCCAGCTCGGTGATCTCCCAGTCGGTGCCGGGCTGGTGCAGAACCGCGGCGCGGGTCGTCATGCTCGCCATCAGGCCTCCCTCAGCTGCGGGATCACCTCGGCGCCGATCAGGCGCAGGTGATCCAGATCGTCGATGTCGAAGATGTGCAGGTAGGCGGTCTCGCACCCGTCGCGGGCAAACGAGGCCAGCGCGTCGACCACCTCGGAGGGCGTGCCCACCACCCCGTTGGCCAGCATCCGCGCGCCCGGCGCCCCCAGCCGCTCCAGCCGCGCCTCGGCCTCGGCCTTCGTCGTCCCGCAGATGACCTGGGTGGTGACCGACATGCGCAGGCTGTCCGGGTCGCGCCCGATCTCCTCGCACACCTGCCGCACGCGTGCAATCCGCTCCGCGGTCCCGGCGCCGCCGCCGCTGTTGAACTCGTCGGCGTAGCGCGCGGCGGCCAACGGCGTGCGCCGTGGGCCGGTGCCCCCGATGACGATGTCCGGCCGCGGCTTCTGCACCAGCGCCGGGAAGTTGGCGCACTGGTCGAGCTGCCAGAAGCGCCCGTCGAAGCTGAACGTCTCGCCCGGCGGCGTCGTCCACAGGCCGGTGATCACCTGCATCGCCTCCTCCAGGCGGTCAAAGCGCTCCCCCATCGAGGGGAACGGGATGCCGAAGGATCGGTGCTCGCGCTCATACCAGCCGGTGCCGATGCCCAGGGACACCCGGCCGCCGCTCATCTGGTCGGCGGTGGCCACCGCGATCGCCACCACGGCCGGTTGGCGGAACGTCCCGGCGGTCATCAGCGTCCCCAGCCTGATGCGCGACGTGTCGCGGGCCAGGCCGGCCAGCGTGGTCCACGAGTCGGTCGGCAGGTAGTCCGGGTCCCCGGCATCGATCCCGAGGTAGTGGTCGCCGCGGAAGAAGCCGTCGAACCCGGCCTCCTCGGCGGCGCGGGCCATCGCCGCGATCCGGTCGTAGGTCGCTCCGTGGCGCGGCTCCATGAGAACGCGCACCTTCACCTGGGGGCCTCCTCCTCGTCGGGCCGGGGCAGGGGGAACGGCGTGGCGCCGCCGCCGTCGAGCACCAGCATCTGTCCGGTCATGTACGCGGCGTCGTCGGAGGCCAGGTAGCGCACCGCCGCAGCCATGTCCTCGGGCGTGCCCACCCGTCCCACGGGCAGGCGGCTGCCGCGGCGGGCCAGCTCGGCGGCGACGTCGAGATCGGGGTCGGTGCTCAGCACTGAGCGGCTGGTCCCCAGGGCACCGGGGCTGATCGAGTTGACGGTGATCCCCCACGCGGCCACGTCCATCGCCAGCGCCCGGGTGAGCCCGATGACTCCGGCCTTGGACGCCGAGTACGGGGTCGAGTAGGGCGCGGGCACCGCGCCGGCCATCGAGGCCACGTTGACGATCCGGCCCCAGCGGTGGCGCCGCATCGCCGGCACCGCGGCGCGGCACATCAGCCAGGTGCCGCGCAGGTTGATGCGCACCACCTCGTCAAAGGCGTCGATCGGGATCTCGTCGATCACGGCGCGGTCCAGGCCCTGGGGCGCGGCGGCGTTGTTGACGAGGATGTCCAGGCGCCCGTGGCGCTCCAGCGCCACGCCGACCATCGCCTCGGCCTCGTCTGGGCTGCCGATGTCGCCGAGGGTCGCCGCGGCCATGCCGCCGAGAGCCTCGATCTCGGACACCAGCGTCTCCAGGCCGCGCCATGACTCCGGCTGCTCGGAGCCGACGATCTCCTGGCGGCGATTGGGGACCCCGGTGGGCCGGCGGTCGCAGGCGATCACCGCCGCCCCGTCGCGGGCCAGGGCGCGCGCGATCGCCTGACCGGCGCCGTCGGGCTTGCCGCAGCCCGTCACCAATGCCACGCGCACGGTCACGCGTTGTCCTCGCCGGGATAGTGCAGGTCGATCGCGTCGGCCGGCACGGCCAGCGACTTGCCCAGGATCGCCCGCATGACCTCAGGCGGGGCCAGGCAGTCCTCACAGGCCTCGGGGGTGGCGGTGATCGTCACCACCACGCGCTCGTCCTCCTCGCGGGCCTCCAGCTCATAGCCGTCGGCGGCCAGCGTCGCGCGCATCCCGGCCAGGCCCTGCGCGGAGAACATCAGTGCTCCTCCGATGATGCGCTCGCCGGCGCGGAGAGCGCGGCCGGCGCCGCCTCGATCGCCACCGAGCGATTGGACCACTCGCCGAACACGCGGAACACCATCGAGATCGCTGCGTTGCGCGCACCGGCCACGACGATCGGGACCGCATCGCGGCCGGGCAGGAACGACGAGAACGTCTCGCCCGGGACGCGCTCGGCCTCGGAGGCCGACCGGACACCGTGACCCGACTCGGCCACGCCGTCCTTGCCCGCCCGCCGCAGGTCGGCCTCCACGCGCCCGCAGTGCTCGATCAGCCAGTCCTTGACATCGGTCTTGGAGAAGCCGGCGCCGGCCAGCATCTGGGCGTGCTCGGGGCAGAAGACGATCCCCGCCGACTGGGTGCGGAAGATCATCACCCCGGTGCGCGAGATCGTGTCGGCGAAGTCCCACAGCAACTGCTCGGCATCCTGGGTGTGGCGGTTGTCGACGAACTCGTAGGTCCGCGTCAAGGTCACCGACACCGCGCTGGCTCCCGTGGCAACGCCGTGCTTGGTGGCCAGGGGCTCCCACGGGCTCTCCTCCTCGTTCTCGCCGAAGCAGATCGAGAAGCGCCCCGGAATCCCCTGCGTGGTCTGGTCGAACACGTGCGGGACCACGCCGAAGGCATTGCGCATCATCAACCCCAGGGCTCGCGGGATGGTGGCATTGGGCCGAAAGCCGCCGGCGAAGATCCCGCCGGTGCAGTTGAGCCCGAGCTCATGGCGGATCGGGCCGTTGACCACGATCAGCGGCGCGGGACCGCTCGTGCTCTGCCAGCCGCCGCCCTTGGCCGCCCGGTCGAGCATGACCGCATCCCACGCGGCCAGGACCACCGGGAAGTACTCGGGCCGGCAGCCCGCCATGGCCGCGTTGATCGCCGCCGTCTGCACGGTGCACTCGGTCCCGAGATGGTCCATCCGCCACAGGACCTCGTCAGCCGGCCGGCTCGTGTGGGCCAGGAACTCATCCACCAGCTCCCGCGACGCGGGCACGACGGGGAGCCCGTCGCTCCAGTCGTGCGCGTAGCAGTACTCGATCGCGGCCCGGGCCGCGTCCGGGTCGGGCTCGGTGACCATCACGCGGCTCGGGCGCCCCGGGCCGCGGCCAGCAGCCCGGCCACCTCGGCCGCGACCTGCTCGGCGCGGTCATGGACCTGGGCGGCGGTGAGCCCGGCGACGGGGTGGGGCGTGGTCACGTAGCTGTAGCCGGGCGCGTCCTGCACCTGCGCCATCGCGTCGGCGGTGGCGATGAAGGCGTCGGAGCAGATCACGGCCGCCGGCGTGCCGCGGCGCTCGAACAGGACCCCGTCGGCGATGGCCGAGGCGCTGCACGACCCGCAGTCGCCCACCCCGATCACCACCACGTCGGACTGCGCGCTCATCTCGTCCACCAGCTCCGGCGGCGCCGGGGCCGAGAACACCTCCTTGCGCCGCAGCGAGGCCTCGCCCACCCCATAGCGCTCGCGGAGGACGCCCGCCACCTCCTCAAGGAACAGCGCCGCGTTCTGCTTGCCGTTCTCCAGCAGGCCGACGGTGGCACCGGACAGGTCCGCGCGCCGGGGGGCGAGCGCCAGCCCCGCCGAGGCCCCGGACTGTGCCCGGCCGGTGGGATCCATGATCGCGTTGCTCATGTTGTCCTCCTCAGTGTCGTGAGCGGCCACTAGTGCTCATGGATGAGGACGCCGCGGATGTTGCGCCCCTCCAGCATGTCCTTGTAGCCCTGGTTGATGTCATCCAGGCGGTAGCGGTTGGTGATGAGCTCCTCGAGCTTGAGCTGGCCCGCACGCCACAGACCGAGCAGCCGCGGCATGTCATACAGCGGGTTGGCGCCGCCGAACAGCGAGCCCTGGATGTTCTTGTGCCAGCCGGTGACGGGCGAGCCGTTGATGGCGATGGTGTGGTTGTCGGGCCCGCCGCCGACGGCGGTGACCACGACGCTGCCGCCCTTGCCGATGACCTCGACCGCGTTGCGCAGCACGTCGGCCGCCATCACGCCGATGGTGATGACCGCATGATCGGCCCCCTCCCCCCGGGTGACGTCGCGGACGTACTCCAGCGCCTCCGCGGGATCACCGGTGGTGAAGGTGGCGCCGAACTTGCCGGCCATCTCCTGCTTGTAGGGATTGGGATCCACCGCCACCACGTGCTTGGCGCCGGCGTAGGCGGCACCCTGGACCGCGTTCATGCCCACGCCTCCGGTGCCGTAGATGACCACGGTCTCGCCTGCGCGCGTCCCGGCGGCGTACACCGAGGAGCCCCAGCCGGTGGTGACCCCGCAGGCCACCAGCGCCGCGACCTCGAAGGGGATGTCCTCGTCGATGGGCACGCATGCGTTCTCCGAGATGACGATCCACTGGCTGAAGGTCCCCAGCACGCACATGCCGCCGATGTCGGTGCCGTTCTCATGGAAGCGGAAGGTGCCGTCGAGCATCATCCCCGTGCCCGCGTTCAGGCCGTCGTTGCACATGTTCTGGCGCCCGGTGGAGCAGTAGTGGCAGTGACCGCACACGGGAATCCACGACGTGCAGATGTGATCACCCTCGCGCACCCGGGTCACACCCGGCCCGACCTTCTCCACGATGCCCGACCCCTCGTGTCCGCCGATCATCGGATACCGGTACGGGCCGCCCTCGCGGACGTGCTCGTCGGAGTGACACAGCCCACAGACCATCACGCGCACGAGTACCTCGTGTGCCTGGGGCTCGTCGAGGTCGAGCTCGGTCACCTCCCACGGCTCGCCGGGACCCCTTACTACTGCCGCACGTGTCTTCACTGTGTCACCTCTTCGTTTGCAGTGGCCGCGCCCTGGCGCACGAGCTCCGGGGCGCTGCGGTCAAGGAAGCGGAAGGTGTTGTGCCAGATGATGTCCTGCAGCTGGTCGGGCGGCAGGTCAAGCGACCTCAGCGTCCGCGCACACGGGTCCTCGCGCGCCATCGCCGGGAAGTCGGACCCGACCAGCACCTGGCGGTGGCCCACCATCTGGATGAGGTGCGCGAGCGTCCGGCGATCCATGACCAGGCCGTCGTAGTAGAAGCGCCTGGCCAGCTCCGCGGGGGAGATCCCCTCCCCTTCTGACGACGGCTCCTCGTTCCACGTCTTGCCCCAGAAGAAGTTGGCGCGCGGGAGCATGCAGGGAAAGCCGCCGGCGCCGTGGCTGAAGGCCACGCGCAGACCTGGGTGCCTCTCGGCCACCCCGCCGGCGATGATCGACGTCGCCGCCAGGGCGCAGTCGGCGCCCACGGCAAACCCGGCCACGGCCACCAGCCCGCCCGGGACGCGGCCGCCCAGGTCGCCGGGCATGCCGTGCACGAACACCGGCATCCCCATCCGCTCCACCTCTGACCAGAACTCGGCGAACTCGTCCTCGTGCAGGGAGCGTCCCAGGACATTGGAGGTGATCTCGATCGCCACCAGGCCGGCCTCGCGCACGCGGTCAAGCTCCGCGCAGGCGAGCTCGGGAGCCTGCATCGGCACCATCCCCATGCCCAGCAGCCGGTTGGCGTCGGCCTGGGTGAGCTCGGCGATGAACGCGTTCACCCGGCGGCACAGCTCCAGGCCCTCGTCGGCGGGGAGGCTGTAGTCCAGCAGCGGCGGCATCGGCGAGACGACCTCCGCGTCGACGCCCGAGCGCTCCTGCTCCTCGAGACGGCGCTCGGCAGAGTAGAAGGCGTCCGAGGCCTTGAACTCCATGCGGTCGGAGGCCAGCAGCCGGGCGTGCGGGTCATCGCACGGGCCAACGCGCGGGCCGAGATGGCCCTCCTGCGTGCCGCACGCCTCCAGGGCGCCGGGGATGACGTGGGCGTGCATGTCGACGAGCATCTAGTGGTCGCTCCTTCCGTCCGGGCAGACGCAGACGTGGACCGCGTCGCCGTCGGCCAGTGACTGGATCGCCGCCTCGGTGTCGGCGAGCTCGAACGCGCCCGAGGACAGCTTCTCCAGGGGGAAGCGGCCGGACTCGATGATCCGGATCGCCTCGATGTAGGCCTCGGCGTTGACGCCGAAGGCCCCCTTGACGGTCAGCCCCTTGTTGATGAGGCGATCGGTGACGAGCGCGACCTCCTTGCCCCCCTTCAGCCCGGCGAGGACGATCCGCCCCGAATGGCGCACGGCCTCCACCGCGTCGAGGATGGGCTGGGCCGCCATCGGCGTGAGCTCGAGCACGACGTCGGCCATCGCGCCGCCGGTGATCTCGGTCACGCGCGCCACGACGTCCTCTTCCTCGACGTTGATCGTGTGATCGGCGCCCAGCTCGCGCGCCAGGGCCAGCTTGCCGGCGTCCTTGCCCAGGCCGGTGACGATGATCGTTCCGGCGCCCCGGGCGCGCGCCGCGATCACCGACGCCAGGCCGCGCTGGCCCGGGCCCAGGATGAGAACGGTCTCGCCCAGCCCCACCTCGCCCAGGAACGCCGCCCAGCGCACGCCCGCGCCCAGCGGGTTGAACATCACCGCCAGGTGGGGCGGCAGGTCCTTGGAGACCTTGTGCAGGATCGCCCACGGGTGCAGGTACATGAGTTCGCCGAAGCCGCCCCACAGGCCGGGCTCACGCGACAGCGGCGTCATCCCGTAGGCCCCGTCGCGGTGCGGGCAGGACATATAGCGACCGGTGAGGCAGTAGTCACAGGCCCGGCACGGGCGCAGGATCTCCACCGCCACGCGGTCGCCGGGCGCAACGCCCCAGCGCTCGGCGGCGCGGTCGCCGACCTCCTCGATCACGCCCAGCGGCTCGTGGCCGGGAATGAGCGGGAACATGCCGGGGCGTACCAGGTGCCCCCGGTATTGCTCCACGTCGGACCCGCACACCCCGCAGGCCTCGATGCGCAGCAGCCCGTCGTCGTCGCCGATCCGCGGGCGCGGCAGCTCGCGGATCTCGTAGGCGAGCGGGCCGGTCTGCACCGCGGCGCGGACGGACTCGGAGGCGGTCATCGGCTCAGAACCCCCCGGGCGCGGTCTCGTCGTCGTAGAGCGGGATGAGGGGCGCGGGCTCCACCTTGTTGGCGGGCGGGTTGTAGCCCCAATACTTGGCTCGCGCGCCGCCGTCGATGACGAAGTCACAGCCGGTGATCAGCCGGGCGTAGTCGCTGCACAGCCAGGCGACGCAGTGGCCGATGTCGGTGGGGGTCGAGGGGGCCATCGGCATATTGCCGCGCACGTCGATCGTGCCCACGTCGCGCCACCAGTCCGGTCGCTCGCCGGGCGGCTTGAAGTGCCGGCGCAGTCCGCCGGACTCCGGCAGCTCGGCCAGCAACTCGGGGTTGTCGGGGCGCGGTGCGGTGGGCGAATAGGAGTTGACGCGGATCCCGTATGGGGCGAGGTCCATGGCGGCGGCCCGCGTGAAGTTGGCCAGACCGCCCTTGTGGAAGGCGTAGGCGATCACGCCCGGCGCGCCCTGCCACGCGTTGGAGGACAGGACGTTGACGATGCTGCCGCGGATGTCGCGCTCGATCATGGCGACGGCGGCGTGCTTGGTGTTGAGGAACGTGCCCGCCCCGGCCACCTCGATGGCGCGGTTGAAGAACTCCAGGCTCTCCTCCAGGACGCCGCGCCCGCCCAGGACGGCGGCGTTGTTGATCAGGATGTCGATCCGCCCCCAGCGCTCCAGCACCTCGGCGACGTAGCCGGTGACGACCGACTCGTCGGTGATGTCGCCGGGGATGGCCATGGCGTCGGCGCCGTGGCGCTCGATCCGGCGCACGCTCGCCGCCGCGGCCTCCTCGGAGAGGTCGTTGCAGGCCACCTTGGCGCCGTAGCGCGCCAGCGCCAGCGCGATGCCGGAGCCGATGTTGGGGCCGGCGCCGGTGACCAGCGCCACCTTGCCCTCAAGGGAGACCTCCATGGACATACCGTTACGCCCGCCCGTCGATGATCACGCTCTTGACCTGCGTGTACTCCAGGACCGACTCGGCGCTCACCGTGCGGCCGAAGCCGCTGGACTTGTAACCCCCGAACGGGGCGCCAATGACCCCGCCCGACCACAGGGTGTTGATCGACACCTGCCCGGACTCGATGCGCCGCGCCAGCCGCACCGCCTTGCCCACGTCGCGCGTCCACACCGAGGAGACGAGCCCGTAGCGCGTCCCGTTGGCGATCTGCAGCGCCTGCTCCTCGTCCTCGGCGCCGATCACCGACAGCACCGGCCCGAAGATCTCCTCCTGGGCGATCCGCATCTCGGGGGCGACCTGGTCAAAGATCGTCGGCGCCACGAAGAAGCCACGGTCAAAGGCCGGCCCGCTGAGCTTCTCGCCCCCGGTGACCACCCGAGCGCCCTCGTCACGACCGGCCTCCAGATAGCCCAGCACGCGCTGCTCCTGCTTGGCGCTGATCAGCGGCCCCATGTCCACCTGCTCGTGCCACGGGCCGACCTTGACCTTGGCAAAGCCCTCAGCCAGCCCCTCCACCACCTGCTCGTGGATGCTCTGGTCCACCACCACGCGCGAGCCGGCGGCGCAGATCTGGCCCGTGTTGAGCGTGATGCTGCGCACGATGGTGGGGATCGCCTTCTCCAGCGGTGCGTCGCGCAGCACGACCTGGGGCGACTTGCCGCCGAGCTCGAGGTGCACGGGCACCAGGTTCTCCGCGCACGCCTGCATGATCCGGGTGCCGGTCTCCGGCGAGCCGGTGAAGCTCATCTTGCGGATCCCCGGATGGTGAGAGAGCGCGCTGCCGGCCTCGGCGCCGTAGCCCGTGACCACGTTGAGCACGCCGGGCGGGATGCCGGCCTCGTGGGCCAGCTTGGCCATCAGCAGCGGCGTGAGCGGCGCGTCCTCGGCGGGCTTGAGCACCAGCGTGTTGCCCATGGCCAGCGCCGGCGCCGTCTCCTGCGCGGTGAGCGGCCCCGGTGCGTTCCAGGGGATGATGCTGGCGCACACCCCCCACGGCTCGCGCAGGGTCATCCCCACCACGTCGGGGAACATGGCCGGCAGCGTCTGGCCGGTGGCCTTGTCGGCCAGGCCGGCCACGAAGGTGATGATCCCGGGCATGGGCGCCGGTCCCCAGCCAGGCCGGCCGACCTCCATGCGCTCCAGCAGGTCCAGCTCGGCGCCGTGCTCGCGGCACAGCTCGGCCCAGCGCAGCAGCAGCTGTCCGCGGACGCTCGGGCTGGTGTCGCGCCACTCCGGGTAGGCCGCGGCCGCCGCCGCCACGGCGTCGTCGACGTCGGCGTCCGAGCCGCGCGGCACCGCCGCGAGCGCCTGACCGTTCGCGGGGTTGATGACGTCGATCGTCTGGCCGCTGCGCGCCCCCACCCATTCGCCGCCGATCAGGTGCATGCCGCCGGGCAGCAGCGCCCCGACGTCGAGCGTGGTCTTCTCGGATTCGCTGACGGCCATGGCTTCGTCCTCCTTAGTGGCTCATTGCGGTCGCCTCGGGCGCCGGAGCGTCGGCGTTGACCGGGAAGTGGCAGGCGGCGAAATGGCCGTCGGCGAGCTGGCGCATCGGCGGCTCCTGGCTGGCGCACAGGTCCTGGGCCCGCGGACAGCGGGTGCGAAAGCGGCACCCGCTGGGCGGGTCGATCGGCGACGGCGGCTCCCCCCGGATCGTCCCGGTCACGGGCTCGCGCGGGGCCTCCGGATCCGGGCTGGGGATCGAGGCCAGCAGGGCGACCGTGTAGGGGTGAAGCGGCCGGCGATACAGCGCCTCGGCGGGGCCGAGCTCGACCAGCTTGCCCAGGTACATCACCGCCACGCGGTCGGACACCTGCTTGACCAGCGCCAGGTCGTGGGCGATGAACAGGTAGGCCAGATGCAGCTCGGTGCGCAGCCGCTCGAGCAGGTTGAGCACCTGCGCGCGGATGAGCACGTCCAACGAGGACACGGCCTCGTCGCAGATGATCAGCGACGGGTCGAGCGCCAGCGCGCGGGCGATGGCCACCCGCTGCGCCTGCCCGCCGGACAGCTGCCGCGGGCGGCGGTTGCCGTAGCGGACCGGGTCCAGGCCGACGAGCTCGAGCAGCTCGTGCGCGCGGCGCCGGCGCTCGGCCGCCGAGCCGACCCGGAACGCCACCAGCGGCTCCTGCACGAGCCGCGTCACCGTCCACGTCGGGTCCAGCGAGCCGAACGGGTCCTGGAAGACCATCTGCGCGTGCCGGCGTGCCTGGATGAGCCGCCGCCCGCGCAGGCCCACCAGCTCGACGCCGCGCAGACGCACGGAGCCCGACCGGGGCGGCGGCGCCTGCAGGATGGCGCGGGCCAGGGTCGACTTGCCCGACCCGGTCTCTCCCACCAGGCCCAGACTCTCGCCGCTGGCCAGCTCCAGCGAGACGCCGGACACCGCGTGCACCACGCCCGCCTTGCCTCCGCCGCGGTCGCGCAGAATGAACTCCTGGACGAGGTCGGTGACCTCCAGCACCAGCTCGTTCACACCGCCACCTCCTCGGCCGCGGAATCCTCCAGCCCGCAGGGGTGCCAGCACGCCCACAGGTGGCCGGGCTCCTGCTCGGCCAGCGGCGGCGCCGTCTCGCGGCACTTGTCGGTCACCTCGGGGCAGCGCGGCGCGAAGGGACAGCCGGGCGGCTGAGTGGCCAGATCGGGAGGCTGGCCGGGCACGGCCGCCAGCGTCGTGTGAGGCGCGTTCTCCAGGCGCGGGATCGCGCCCAGCAGCGCCCGCGTGTAGGGCATGCGCACGTGCCCGAACAACGTCTGAGTGGCGGCCCGCTCCACCGCACGCCCCGCGTACATGACCAGCACCTCGTCGGCGTAGCTGGCAGCGAGGCCGAGGTCGTGGCTGATCATGATCAGCGCCATGCCCAGGCGCTCCTGCAGGTCACGCAGCAGCTCCATGATCTGAGCCTGGGTGGTGACGTCCAGCGCGGTCGTCGCCTCGTCGGCGATGAGCAGCCGCGGGTCACCCGCCAGCGCGATCGCGATCATCACCCGCTGGCGCATCCCGCCCGAGAGCTGGTGCGGGTATTGGCGAAAGCGCTCGCGCGCGGCGGGGAGCCGGACCAGCTCCATCAGCTCAACGGCGCGGTCGTGCGCCTCGGCTTTGGACACCTGGCGATGGATGTGGATCGCCTCGGTGATCTGCGCGCCGATGCGCAGCGTCGGATTCAGTGACCGCGCGGGGTCCTGGAAGACCATCGCGATCTGGTTGCCGCGCAGCGCGCGCATGCGCCGCTCGGACAGGCCGACGAGTTCGGTGCCCTCGTAGCGGATCGAGCCGGTGACGCGGGCGGTCTCGGGCAGCAGCGCCATGATCGCCCGGGCGCTCACCGTCTTGCCCGAGCCCGACTCGCCGATGAGCGCCAGCGTCCGCGCCTTGTCGGCCTGGTAGCTCAGGCCGTCAACGGCGCGCACGACGTGGCCGGACTGGCGGAAGTCGACGCGCAGGTCGTCGAGCTCGAGCAGCGGCGCCGTCACCGCGCCGTCCACCGGGCCCGCATGCTCTCGCCCAGCAGGTTGAAGCTGACCACGGTGATGAACAGCGCGGCGCTGGGCAGCAGGACGAACTTCGGCTGGGCCGAGAGGATCCCCTCGCCCTGGGCGATCATGTTGCCCCAGCTCGGGGCCGGCGGCGGGATCCCCAGCCCGAGGAAGCTGAGCGCACCCTCCAGGACGATGATGATCCCCATCCCGAGCAGGGCGAAGGTGATCAGCTCGGGGAGGATGTTGGGCACCACGTGGCGCAGCAGGGTGCGCACGTGGCCGGTCCCCGACAGCCGCGCCGCCGCGATGAAGTTCTGCTCGCGCACGCGCAGCGTCGCCGCCCGCGCCAGGCGCCCGAACGCGGGCACGCTGAAGAACGACAGCGCCCAGATGGCGTGCAGCTCCCCGGGCCCGAGCCGCTCGGCGATGGCCACGGCGAGCACCAGCGCGGGGAACGCGATGAGGACGTCGAGCGCCCGCATGATCACGCCGTCGCGCCACCCCCCGACGTAGCCGGCGAACGCGCCGAGCGTGCCGCCGACGATGAGGCCCACGGCGGTGACCGCCAGGGCCACCTCCAGCGAGGCGCGCCCGCCATAGAGCAGCCGCGACCACTCGTCGTTGCCGGTGGCGTCGGTCCCGAACAGGTGGCCGGGCGTGAACGACGGGTCGTTGGAGTTCAGGATCGACCCGCCGGTCGGCGAGGGCACTGGGCCGATGATCGGCCACACGAAGCACAGGAAGAAGATGGCCGCCACCAGCAGGGCGGGCAGCCAGATGCCCCCCAGCACGCGCAGGCGGCCCAGGCGGCCTTCCTCGCCCGGCGGCGGGGCGACGACGGCCGGCTCCAGAACGCCGGGGACGAGGCCCTCAGTTGGTGCTGCCATATTTCACCCTCGGGTCAAGCGCCGCGTACAGCAGGTCGGCGAGCAGGTTGGCCAGCACCACGATCAGCGCGAAGACGAACACGGCCCCCTCCACCACCGGCAGGTCGCGCGAGTTGATCGCCGACAGCAGCTCGTGGCCGATGCCGGGCAGGCCGAAGATCTGCTCGATGATCACGGTGACGCCGAGCAGCGTGCCCAGGTTCAGCGCCACCGCGGTGATGAGGCCGAAGGCCGAGTTGCGCAGGGCGTGGTGGCGGATGACCCGCCACTCACCCACTCCCTTGGCGCGCGCGGTGGTGACGTAGTCCTCGGTACGCAGCTGCTGGACCAGATCAGCGCGGAGCTGTCGCGTGTAGAAGCACATCAGCGACAGCGCCACCGAGATCGCCGGGAGCGTGAGGTACTTGATGTTGGTGGCCAGCCCCTTGTTGGGCGGCACCCAGCCCAGCGCCGGCAGCCAGTTGAGCTTGACGGCGAAGAAGTAGACGAGGATCAGCGCCAGGATGTAGTTGGCGATCGACAGCCCCGCCATGCTGAACACCATGCTCGTCCGGTCGAAGATCCCGTTGGGCCGGCGCGCCGCCACCAGGGCGATCGGGATCGCCAGCCCGAGCGAGATGAGGAACGCGTAGGCGATCAGCTCGAAGGTAATGGGCAGATCGGTGCCCAGGATCGAGGTGACGCTCTGGCCGCTGGCCAGCGAGTGTCCGAGATCTCCCTGCACCAGATGGCTCAGCCACGTGCCGTACTGGCTGAGCAGCGGCTTGTCCACGCCCAGCTTGACCGCCAGCTGGTGGACCTCCTGGGGGGTGGCGTTGACCCCCAGCAACTGCTGCGCCGCGTTGCCGGGGAGGTGGTTGATGACGACGAAGGTCAGGAACGTCACGCCCCACAGCACCGGGATGGCGACGAGCAGCCGGCGGCCCACGAACCGCAGCAGCGGCGACCTGACCACCCGGGTCAGCGCTCCCGTGCTCGCCCGTCGCGGGGAAGCGGACAGGGGCGCTGACGCCGTGCTGCTCATCGTTATCTAGAGACCCTCTTTCAAGATGCGGAGACGTCCTCCCACAGCACCTGTGGATTGACGGCCACCGACGGGATGGCGCTGGTCAGGCCCGGGCCGGTGACGCCGTGCGCGGCGACGTTCCACGTCGCGACTGGGAACAGGAACGGCCCGTAGGCGTTCTGGGCGATGTACTCGGCCGCCTTGTCGTAGAACGATTTGCGGGTGGCCGGGTCCGTCGCTCCCTGGCCCTGGTTGAGCAGGTCGTCGAGCTTGGGATCGTGCACGCCGGAGAACGGCGAGTGCGAGTTGAAGCGGAAGGCCACGCCGACGCCGCCCGCGGGATCCCAGGCGCCCGCGGTCTGCAGCGCCGCCTGCCACTTGCCCTGGAACTGCTGGATGAGACTGGCCAGCGAGTAGAAATGGATGGAGGCGTTGATGCCCGCCTGCTTCCACATCTGCTGCAGGGCCACCATGAAGTTCTGGGTGGCCGGCTGGGTGATGGTGAAGAAGTTCACGTTCAGCCCGCCGATCTGCTTGACCATGGCCTTGGCCTTGTTGAGGTCATAGCCGGGATACCCGGGAACAGTCGGGTTGTAAAACAGCCCCGCCTGGGCCGTGAACGACTGCGTGTCCGGATAGATGTTGCCGAACAGCTTCTGGTTCAACAGCGCCGTGTCGGTCGCGTAGTAGATGGCCAGCCGCGCGTCCTTGTTGTTGAACGGAGGGATGGCGGTGTTGAGCTGGATGTCATACGGCGAGGTCGACGGCTGGGCCGTGATCGTGAACTTGTCCTTGAATGAGTTGACGAGCTTGGGCGTGTTCATGCCTTCATAGGCCTGGGCCTGGCCGGACTGCATGGCCTCCAGCGCCGTCTCGTCGCCCGCCGTCGTCTTGAACGTGAGCCCGTCGAGCAGGGGCTTGCCGGTGTCCCAGTAGGTCGGGTTCTTCTTGAGCACCAATTGGTTGCTCAGGGTGTCCGAGACCACGGTGAACGGGCCAGCGCCGACCGGCTTGAGCTTGAACTGCTGCTCGCCCATCTTCTTCAGCGCCGTCGGCGAGGCGATCCAGGAGAAGTTGGAGTCCTGGAGCTGGTTGATGAAGGCACCGTCGGGGACCAGCATGTCCACCTTGACCGTCGAGTCGTCGGCGGCGGTGATGGCCTTCACCATGATCGTCGGCTTGCAGGTGCACGGCGACTTGAGGTCGCGGTTCCAGTTGAAGGCGACGGCCTGGGCGTTGAGCGGTGTGCCGTCGGAGAACTTCAGCCCCTTGCGGAACGTGACCGTCACCGTCTTGCCGCCGTTGGAGAACTTGTAGCCCGTGGCCAGGTCGGGCGCGAGCTTGCCGCCCGGCTGGAGCTCGAACGGCTCGGCGTAGATGGCGTCCATCTGGCTCTGGTCGGCCGCGCCGTTGGTGTTGGTCGCCGGGTCAAGGCCGGTCGGCCAGTCGCCGGCGAAGCCGGCGCTCTCGAGCACGGTGAGCGTCCCGCCGGCGTGTCCGGTGCCCGAGGCGGAGCTCGTGCCGGTACCGCTGGCCGAACTGGTGGCGGCCGAGCTGGTCGCCGCGCTGCTGGTCGCAGGCTTGGAGGAGCTGCCGCAGGCCGTCACCGCCACACAGGCGCACACGGCGATCAGACTGGCGCCACAGCGCCGCCGGCTCATCCAGGCGGGGGACCGCCCCGCACGCGGCCGACTCAGAGGACTCTCTCCAGTGGATCCGACCATATCTCCTCCGCTCTCCCAGACAACTGGCACCGGTCGGCGGGGGCGGCTCAATGCGTCAACGCAGAGGGAGCTCCCGCAACCCGGTGGTGAACGTGTTGTGACCGCGGCCGATCATCTCACTCTTTACGGCACTGAGGCGCGAAATTGTTGGTTCGCGCATCGAGACTTGATCGCCAGCGCACCGAGTGTCAAAAATGGCCGCGCAGCGACAAGTCGCGAGGACGCGCGGCGGTGGACCATGTGGGCGCACCCAGCTTCAGAGCGACAGGCCGCCGTCGACGGCGACGGCCGCGCCGGTCACGGCCGAGGCGCCCGGGCCGGCCAGCCACGCGATGGCCTCGGCGACCTCCTCGGGGCGGATCAGCCGCTCCAGCGGCTGCTGCGCGGCGAACGCCTCGGCGGATTCCAGGCCGTAGAGACGGGCGCTCTCGTCGAGGATCGCCGTCTGCGTGGAGCCGGGGCTCACGGCGTTGGCGGTGACTCCCGTGCCCCGCAGCTCCGCGGCCAGGGCGCGCACCAGCCCCGCCACACCGGCCTTGGCGGCGCAGTAGGCGGCGAGCATCGGCAGCCCGCGCGTGGCGGCCGTGGACGCCACCGCCACGAAGCGTCCCGAGCGCGGCTCGGGACGGTGCAGCAGCGCCGGGATGCCGACCCGGGCGGCGACCAGCACCGCGTGCAGATCGACCTCCAGCACGGCCTCCGCCTCGGCCTCGGGCATCTCCCACAGCGGCACGCCGCCGGCGATGACCCCCGCCGCCGCGATCATCGCGTCCAGGCCGCCCAGCTCGTGCTCGGCGACGTCGACCGCGGCGCGCATGTCGGTGTCCGACGCGGCGTCGCCGGCCCGCGAGCGCACCCTGTCGGCCGAACTCGCCGCCTCCCGTGCCCGCGCCACCACCGCGGCCAGCTCCTGCGCCGTGCCCAGGCCGTAGGGCAGCCGGGGGTCGTCGGCGCAGCGGTCGACGGCGACGACGCTCCACCCCTCCGCCGCCAGGCGGACCACCGTGGCGGCGCCGATCCCGCGGGCGGCGCCGGTGACCACGGCCACCCGGCTCATCGCTCGCCCCCGCGCACCGGCAGCAGCGGGCGGATCGTGCGGGCGCGCAGGCATCCCTCCCAGGTGCCCGCCAGCGCCACCAGCTCACCCAGCGTGCGCAGCGCGACGTCGGCGGGCAGCGCGCGCAGATCCCGGGTGGCCAGCCCGTCCTCGATCACCGCGATCGCATAGGCGGCTGCCAGCACGGCCCGCACCCGCGGGCGGCGCCATGCCACCGCGAGCAGCGGCGGGGCCCAGGCCCGGCGCACCGCGTAGCCGAGGCCCTGCCCGGTGGCGCCCAGCCCGCGGGCCACGCTCGCGCCGGCCAGGGCGACACCACCGCCCACCCCGGCGAGGCTGGCGGCCTCGTTAAGGCCGCCCGTCCCGCGCCGCAGCCTGGCCCCGCCCCGCAGCCGGGCCCGGTGGCGCAGCGCCGCCCAGCCGACGGCGGCGGTGGCGGCGCGCGGCCGTCCCGCCAGCGCCAGCGCCCAGGGCAACAGCAGGCCGGGGCTCACCCGCATCGCGGGGGCTGCCCGGGGATGGCGGCGGGTCAGTGGGCCCAGCGAGCGCGCGTAGCGCCAGCGGTCGGCGGTGAAGTCGCGCAGGCGCACGCGATGGTCATGCCAGATGTCCACCTCCGAGGCGTAGCGCACGCGCCACCCCGCCCGGCACAGCCGCC
>Ga0207664_10001101_pt1 | contig 17996 bp, 12 predicted proteins | sample LARL83metaG_FD_184349 | JGI IMG/M metagenome (GOLD analysis project Ga0207664, IMG submission 184349) | Corn, switchgrass and miscanthus rhizosphere microbial communities from Kellogg Biological Station, Michigan, USA - LAR L8-3 metaG... | ecosystem: Host-associated > Plants > Roots >... | reverse complement strand
TCCCCGGTTGGTTCGAAAGAGTCTGCGCTGGACGAACCCAGTAAACTGGAATCGCCAATGCCGGGTCCGCCGGTGGGACCGGATCATCGCTCGAATAGCGACGCACCAACTTTCCGGCGCTATCCAAAATCTCCAGCGTCACAAGGCCGGAAGCCGCGCTGCCCAAATAGTAATCGACAATCGCTCCGTCCGGTGGATTCTGTCCCGCCGGCTCGTCGGGCGGCAGCGGCGTGTCGGGATTCATATCCCAGCGGACTCGGATTGCCGTCTGCGGCCGGAACAGGAACGCTGGGGCGCTTCGGAGCGCAGGCGTCAGTTGCCGAAGCGGCGCGATGTCGTCGAGAATCCAGAATCCCCTCCCGTGGGTGGCCGCCACCAGATCGTCGTCCTTAACGATGAGATCGCGGATCGAACTGGCCGGCATATTCATCCGCAGCGACTGCCAGTGGTCGCCGTCATCAAACGAAGCATAAACTTCGCGCTCCGTCCCGGCAAAGAGCAGGCCCTTGCGCTTAGGATCTTCCCGCACCGCGTCCACCGGCGCGTCATTGGGAAGACCATTGACGATCTCCGTCCAGCTCTTACCGCCATCGTGCGTGCGCAGGAGGTGCGGCCGCAGGTCATCCAGACGTAGTGTATTGATGGCCGCGTAGGCGGTCTGCGCGTCGAAATGACCGGCGTCCAAAATGGCGACCTTGGCGAAGGGGACCAGCTGCGGCGGCGTGACGTCTTTCCAATGCAACCCGCCATCCACCGTCATATGGATCAAGCCGTCGTCGGTGCCCGCCCATATGCGATTGACATCCAGCGGCGAAGGCGCTACGGCATAAATCACGCCGCGCTGCGAGGGTTTCGCAGTCGCCTCATTGCGATATTTACCGACATTCGCCGGTATTTCCCAATCTTTCCGCGACAGGTCGGGGCTGATCTGCTGCCAGTTGTGGCCGCCGTCGCGCGTCTTCCACAGGGCGTTGGCTGCGAAGTAAAGAATGTGCGGATCGACGGGTGAAAACAGCACCGGCGCGGTGCGCAACGCTCGAAAATCAGCCGGGCGTATCGGCCTGGGCGCGACGTTTTCAACTTGGCCCGTCCGGCGATCGTAGCGCGTCACCTTACCGCCATAAACGATATCCGGATTTAGTGGATCTGGCGCGGCATAGCCATATTCTTCCACGCCGATCGGATGCCAATCACGGAACGTGACTTCGCCGTCGTTGCCGCGACTGGCGACACACGCCGAACCGCTGTCCTGTTGTCCGCTACAAAGCCGATAAGGGAACGCAGTATCGGCCGCAACGTGGTACATGGCTGCGGTCGGCTGGTTGTACCATGAGCTCCAGGTGTCGCCGCCGTTCACGCTGATGATGGCGCCCTGGTCACTGGCGATCAGAATAATTTCAGGATTGTTCGGATTAATCCAGATCTTTTGGTAGTCGTCGCCGCCCGGCGCTCCGCGGATTCCCATCCAGCTCTTGCCCCCGTCCGTCGATTTCCAGGTGACGACGCTGGCGCTGTAAACAATATCCGGATTCTTCGGGTCAGCAGTCAACACCGGGAGGTCGCCGCCGCCAATGCGGGCCGCCGGCCGAGTATCTGTCGTGATGCGCGACCAATTCTCGCCCGAATCATCCGAGCGATAAATCCCAGTGTTCCGGCCAGAGGCCACCGAAGCGTAAATTCGGCTGGGACGGCTGGGCGCTATGGCAATGCTGGCCTGCGTCACGCCCTCCTCCGGCAGCCCTCTCGTCAGCGGGCGCCAATCGTTGCCGCCATCAGTAGATTTGAACATCCCACCGTTGGTTCCGTTCCAGGCGCCGTTTTCCCATGGACCTTGCCGCGCCTCCCACAGCGCCGCATAGACCAGGTCGGGATTGGAGGGATCGATCTCGACGTCAGACCCTCCGGTGTTCTCATCTTTATAGAGCACTTTTTGGAACGTCTGCCCGCCATCGGTGGAGCGAAAGATCCCGCGCTCCTGGTTGGGACCATAAGGATGACCGAGCACTGCTACGAACAAGCGGTTGGGATTGCGAGGATCGACGGCGATTTGAGGAATCTGCTGCCCGTCGCGAAGGCCGAGATGCATCCAGGTCTTGCCCGCGTCGGTGGATTTGTAGATGCCATCGCCAACAGAAAGATCGGGCCGCTGCAAACCTTCGCCGCTTCCAACGTAAACGATGTTCGGATCGGAGGCGGCTACAGCGATGGCGCCGATGGACCCGGTGGGCTGCTCATCGAAGACCGGTTTCCAGGTCCGGCCATAATCGTCGCTCTTCCAAACACCGCCGTTGACGGCGCCAATGTAGAAAACGTTTGGCTGATTGGGAACGCCAGCGCAGGCTCGGGTACGCCCACCCCGATAGGGGCCAATCGTGCGCCATTTCATCCCTGAGAATAGCCGCCTGTCGAAGGACTGGCCTGAAGCAAGCGAGCCCAGTGTGGCTAGTAAAATTACTAGGTAATAAGAATTCGTCAACAATCGGCCTCTCTGGAGTATATCAGGAGAGCACTGTAGGGATATTAAGACAGGCCCGCATCACGGACTTAGGGTGGAACAAATCCCAGTGCGGTTCCGCGTCCAAGCTCCTATATGGCTTATTGTTTAACGACTTACAGATAACTACATGGTCGGCTGGGATAAACGTCATAGTACTAAATGACGAACTGACTAGAGCGATTTGCACTAAAACCATCCTTGAAATACCCTAGGTCTGGTGTTACACTCAGGTTGGCTGTGAAGGAACCGTCTGGGGAATACCGCCAGGCGGGCAGCTTGCCGTTCTAATTTCGGAGGAAATACAATGAACCGGTTTTTGACACTGCTGGCATTTCTGGTGCTAGCATCTTCAGCTTTTGCGAGCTCGACTACTTGCCCGTTGCCGAATTCGCCGTACTCGGGATACCTTGGCGGTTTTTCGTGCGTCTCCGGCAACTTGATGTTTAACGACTTTTTTTATTCGGCGACTCCGGGTTCACCCAGTGCCAGCAATGTAATGGTGACGCCGCTCACGGACACCGGTAACGAGGGCCTTCTGTTCCACGCGAACTGGACAGGAAACATGGATAGTCTGCTTACCTTTAGAGTTACAGCTCTCGCCGGTACGATCACAGATCTACATCTGTCTTTTAACGGCGGAAGCCTGGGCGCTGGAAGCTTCGCGACTACCAACGAAACCGTCTGCCTCGATGGAGACATCAACACTTGTGGTAATCCCATCGGAATTCCCCAACAGCTTATGGTGCCCAACGTGAACTCGCCCGTTAACGACGCTATCTTCTTTGCGGGTGCGCACTCCATTCAAGTCAGGAAGGATATTTCGGTTTTCGCGGCAGGCGATGGGATGGCCAACATCTCGTTCGTCACCAATACCTTCTCCCAGAGTGATGTACCCGAGCCTCTCTCGCTGGCGCTGTTCGGCTCCGGACTTGTCGGTCTCGGGCTGATGCGCAAGCGCTCTAAGCGCTAATCTGTCAATCGGTCTCCACTAATTACGGCGTGGGGCGCGGCTATCCGCGTTCCACGCTTTTTCTGTTTCTAGGCCTTCCTTAGTTCATCCAGAACCGACCTTGGGATACGGAGAGCGCCACTAACTCCAGTTCCCAACGCGACTCCAGGCTTGACGTCGCCGTGAAAATCAGACCCGCCTGTCAGGGCCAGGCTAAATCTCTTCGCAATCTCGCGATAGCGCGCCTGATCGGAATCGCTGTGGTCGGAATGGTAGACTTCGATTCCCCTTAGGCCGGCGTCGCGCAGTTTGCCGATCAGGGATTCTTCAGATGCACGGTTTCGGATCCCTAGCCGAACAGGATGAGCCAGCACCGGCAGCCCACCGGCGGCACTAATCCGCTGAATGCCATTGGCCACGTCGGGCGACTCGCGCTCCACGAAGCCCGGCGCTGAGTCATCAAGGTATTTCCGAAACACCTCTTCCCAGTCAGCCGCGTAGCCTTTTTGGATCAGCACGCGCGCAAAGTGCGGACGTCCCGTCAGCGTCCTGCCGAGCCGCTCGACTTCACTCAGTTCTATTTCTACACCCAGCGACTGCAGCTTTGCGATCAGCCGGACATTGCGTTCCCGGCGCGCTGCCTGCAATTCCTGGAGCCAGGTTCGGAACTCAATCGAAGGCGGCTGGTGAAGAAAATAGCCCAGAAGATGTACTGTACGGCGCTTGACGCCATCACTATCCAACCGGGCGCTGAGCTCGATCGCACAGACCAGATCCAGGCCGTATTCTCGCGCGGGACCCAACGCCTGATCGTAGCCGGCGAAAGTGTCGTGATCGGAAATCGCGAGCGCCTCCAGACCCATCGCCAATGCGCGGTCAATCAATTCGAGTGGCGTACACGTGCCGTCGGATTCATTGGTATGGGTATGCAGGTCGATCACAGTTCCAGCCTTCTGAGGCGTAGCGCGTTAGCGATCACCGAGACGGAGCTGAAGGTCATCGCCGCACTGGCGATCATAGGACTTAGGAGCAGGCCAAAGAAAGGATAGAGAACCCCTGCCGCCACCGGCACTCCGATGGTGTTATAGACGAAAGCGAAAAACAGGTTCTGCCGGATATTGCGCATGGTGGCGCGGCTCAACGCGAGAGCGCGGACGATCCCGCGCAAATCGCCTTTCACCAGCGTAATGCCAGCGCTCTCCATCGCAATATCGGTTCCCGTGCCCATGGCGATGCCCACCTGTGCGCGCGCCAGCGCCGGGGCGTCGTTTATACCGTCCCCGGCCACCGCAACCACTCGACCCTGGGCTTGGAGCTTCGCGACTACCTCGGCTTTTTCATCGGGCCGTACTTCAGCCAGCACTTCATCGATCCCTAGCTTTGACGCGACAACTTCGGCGGTGGCTCGGTTGTCGCCGGTCAACATGACAATACGGATCCCTTCGCGATGTAGTCGTGCAATAGCATCGGCGGCGGACGGCTTGATCGGGTCGGCCAGACCAAGCAACGCGCCTGTCCGGCCATCGATATTCACGTACACCACCGTCTGGCCATCTTTCAGCAGCGGAGCAGCCCGCTCCCGCAATTCCGGGGGCATGCTGTTTCCGACTGTTACCCGGCGCCCATCCACTAGCCCGGTGACGCCCCGGCCAGGTGTCGAATGAAAATCTTCTACATTCGACAACGTCAAGCCTCGCTCGATGGCTCCAGCCACGATCGCCTCAGCCAGTGGGTGTTCGCTCCTGCGCTCAACACTGGCGGCCAATCGGAGAGCTTCCAGATTGTCGACGGTAACCAGCTTCGGCTTGCCCTCGGTGAGCGTGCCCGTCTTGTCCATCACCAGCGTGTCCACTTTCTCCAGCGCCTCGAGAGCTTCTGCATCGCGGATCAGAACGCCCACCGTGGCTGCCCGTCCGGTCCCGACCATGATCGACATCGGTGTGGCCAAACCCAGGGCGCACGGACAGGCGATGATCAGTACCGCAATCGCATTGAGCAGCGCATAAGCCATTCGCGGCTCTGGCCCCCATATCGCCCAGGCGATGAACGTCAGCACTGCAGCGCCTACGACGGTGGGGACGAACCAGGAAGCTACCACGTCGGCCAAGCGCTGGATCGGTGCTCGCGAGCGCTGCGCCTCGCTTACCATCTTCACGATCCGGGCCAGCAGTGTGTCGGCGCCTACGCGTTCCGCTCGCATGACGAACGCTCCCGTGTCGTTGATCGTCCCACCTGTGACGCGGCTGCCGACAGTCTTCTCCACGGGGATTGGCTCGCCGGTGACCATCGATTCGTCAACGGCGCTCGTTCCTTCGACCACGGAACCATCCACCGGCACTCTCTCGCCAGGGCGGACCAACAGGCGATCTCCGATCCGAATTTGTTCGAGTGGGACATCTTCCTCGCTTCCATTCGCTTGCATTCTGCGAGCTGTCTTGGGAGCGAGTCCCAGCAATGACTTGATGGCCGTGCTGGTCTGGCCTCGGGCACGTAGCTCCAGCACTTGGCCCAGCAGCACCAGCGTGACAATCACGGCCGCCGGTTCGAAATAGACTGCAATCTCGCCCGTCTGCTCGCGGAACCCCGCCGGAAACATGTTCGGCATCAGTGTGGCGGCCAGGCTGTATAGGTACGCCGCGCCAACGCCGGTCGCGATCAGCGTGAACATGTTCAAGCTGCGGTTGACAATGGATTCCCAGCCTCGCGCGAGCAGCGGCCAGCCGGCCCATAGCACCACTGGAGTCGCCAGCGCGAAATCTACCCAGTGCGAGTGCACGCCCAAATACATCAGAACCAGGAGAGGAGCGGTCAGCGCGGCGCTGAACCAGAACCTGCGCCGCATGTCGATATATTCCGGATTCACTTCGTTGACGTTGGCTAACGTGAGGGTGGCCGGCTCCAAAGCCATGCCGCATTTGGGACAAGAACCCGGTCCGATCTGGCGAACCTCAGGATGCATCGGGCAGGTGTATTCGATGCCGGCAGCCGCGGCTTCATCCGCCATTGGTTCGGGCTGCGCAGCAGGATGGAGATATTTCTCGGGACTTGCTTCAAATTTCGCGACACAACCCTTCGAGCAGAAGTAGTAAGTCCGGCCCTGATAAACCGAGCTTCCGGCCGCATGCTGCGGGTCGACGGTCATGCCGCACACCGGGTCCAGTTCACTGGCGGTCTTTTGGAGGATCGGGAACATAAGATCGCTTTCTTCCAGGGTAGCGTCTCAGGGATGGAGCCTCAGCCGGAGGTAAAGGTTGAATGCGAGCGGATGACCGCCATAAAAAGGCTGGATTGCGCCCGGCAAGCTATAGCTGGTCATATTTCCACCGATTCCGGTTTCGATCTTCTCGAAAGTGCCAATGTCACGCGTATAGCCGAACGTGTAGGCGCCGATCCGGAAACTGGATCCGACGGTGCGCGCCAGGCTTTCGGCAAGATCCGTCTGATCGCTGAACAGCTCGTCTTTATCCACCAGCTCGATCCGGCCCGTCAGGAAATTCTTCTTTCGCACCGGGAACACTGATTCCAGCAGATAAGCGTTCGAGTCGCGCCGATCCAGAAGTCGATGGTTGCGTCCCCAAATCAGGCTGGTGGACCATTGCCCGCCGTCCTGCATGGGCCGTGTATATTGCAGCGACGCCGTACTCCGGACCACGTCACCAGGCTCTTGCCGTTCCGGACGTGCCAGCCGTCCAACGGAAACCTGCGCCATCCAGTTCTTGGACGGGAAGACAGACAAACGTGTCGACCATGAGTTTATCGGACCATAGTCGATGTTCCAGCGATTCTCGTTCGGCTCGGTTCCATAGAACCCACTGGCCTCTAAGCGCACTTTCCGATACAGAATACCAGCGGTCAACACCTCATTGGCAATGTGCGTGGAATCCTGCCAGTGATGCGATAGCGGCGCCTGCGGCAACTCCGCGGCTGAAGCACGATGTGGGAAAGCGACTGGCCCGAGCGCGGGATCGCCCACCGGAGCGAAGTAAAGCTGGAGCGTCGTGTGCTCGCCCAGCGGGCGGGCATAGTGGACTCCAAGCCCCATGATGAAATCGTGCGGGTGTTGAGCGTCCACCAACGGGTTGCCGAATGCTGTCTCGCCAGTTTGGAAAAGCTCCGGATAGCGGCGCTCCGTGATAGTCGCCGGATCGAGACTGAGCATGAGCTGGAACATGAAGGTGCCCTTCCCCAGCTCGTGGCTGGCGGCGAACATGCCCCAGCTCTCCGAGTAGAACTTGTCGGCGCCGCGCGGACCGGTCTGCTGCGTATCGACCAAGAAAGCCGACCCCATGAACATGAGTTTCCAACCGTCGGCATTGCGCATCAACATCGGCATCGCCCATGATTCCGGGTTCAGGCTGGTCCCCGAAGCGAGGTTCATGAGCGAATCGCCGGCTGGATTCATGCCGCCCATGTTCATATGCGACATGTCGTGCTGCATGTTCGACGTGTCGTGCTGCATATTCGACATATCGTGCGGCTCCTGCGCTGAACCAATGACTAGAGATACGACTGCAACAAATACTTTAAACACAACTCCATCCTTTCGTTGGTGTGAATACGCGAAAAATGCGATCGGATGGATGGATTAAACGCGAAGGGTGAGCGGAGCCGGGGCGGTTCCCGGCGGCGCAACTGTGGCGGCCTGGAAGCTCAACGGCCGTTCTGCTTGCATGGTTTCGGCAGGCCAATCACCCGGCAGCAACGCGATGCCCCAAGCGGCTGTCAAGGCGCCAGTCAAAGCCGTCTTCATTTGATTCTGCTGCGGGCAGTGGCTGCCGTCACCCTTGCTGTGGGAATGGCAGGGCGGTGGGCTAACTTGGCAGGACTGCACGATGCAGCGCGCCAGGCATGCTCCGTTAGCGAGCACCAGTGTGATCGCGAACAAGACCAGAACTTTGCCCGGGATTCGCCCCATTTGATTTCAGCGTAGCATGCATCCGCTACAATAAAGTTTTCCGCCCAGTTCCCACATGATCCAAACTTTATTCGGCTCAGTACAGCAAGAACCCAATCTACTCGAGCGCCTGAAAGCCGGCATCCAGAAGACTCGCGAGGGGCTGGTGGATCGGCTCGAAGATGCGATTGCCGGACGCAAGGAGATCGACGCTGCGCTCCTGGAAGAGCTCGAATACGCATTAATCACAGCCGACATTGGCGTCAATACCGCATCTGAAATATTGGAGAGCATTCGGCAGCGCGTCGATCGCAAGCAGGTGGGCGACGCGCAGCAGATCAAGCAGCTGATTGCCCAGCATTTGCAGGAGGTGCTGGAGGCGACGGAACGTCCGGTGCCGCGCGTGGCCGAGCCGCCAGCCGTGGTCGTAGTGGTAGGGGTGAACGGATCGGGGAAAACCACTACCATTGGTAAGCTGGCCAATCGGTACAAGGAAGAAGGGCGCAGCGTGTTGCTGTGCGCCGCCGACACATTTCGCGCCGCCGCGATCGAGCAGTTGCAGGTGTGGGGCGCGCGCACTTCCACCGACGTCATCCGGCAATCGGCGGGCGCCGATCCGAGCGCGGTTCTCTTTGATGCGCTTCAAGCCGCCAAAGCCCGCAAGGTGGATTATGTGATCGTCGACACTGCCGGACGGCTGCACACCAAATCCAATCTCATGGCCGAGCTGGAAAAAATGCGGCGCACAGCCGCCAAGGTAGTGCCTGGATCTCCGCACGAAGTCCTGCTCGTGCTGGATGCCACCACAGGACAAAACGGGCTCGAGCAGGCCCGCAAATTCACCGAATCGAGCGGCGTCACCGGCATCGTGCTTACCAAGTTGGACGGAACGGCGAAGGGCGGAATCGTGGTCGCGATCGCGCGTGAATTGAATCTTCCGATCCGCTATATTGGCGTCGGCGAACAGGCCGGCGATCTCCTTCCGTTCGAACCCGACAAATTCATCGCGTCCTTATTCGCGGCATGAAGATCCCGGCGATGGACGAGGCGCTGGATCTGGCGCGGCGCGGCGTCGGCTGCACCAGCCCGAACCCGGCAGTGGGCGCCGTCCTGGTAAAGAGCGGTGAAGTCGTCGGCCGAGGTTTCCACACTTACGCCCAGCGGAAACACGCCGAGATCCTGGCACTGGATGAAGCCGGAGAACGGGCGCGTGACGCCACGCTCTACATCACGCTGGAGCCTTGTTCGCATCACGGCCGTACGCCGCCTTGCGCCGACGCCTTGGTCAACGCCGGAGTGACACGCGTCGTCGCAGCCATGGAAGATCCGAATCCTCTGGTCGCAGGCCAGGGATTCCGCCGGCTGGTCGATGCCGGAATCAAAGTTGAATTGGCTACCGAATATGCCGACGAAGCCGGTCAATTGAACGAAGCGTTCATCCATTCCATGCGAACCGGCCGCCCGCTGGTGACTCTCAAGGCTGCACTGACTCTGGACGGGAAGATTGCCGCGCCGGAGGACAACACCGGCTGGATTACCAGCGAGCGAGCCAGAGCGCATGTGCAACAGATCCGGCACAATTCGGACGCGATCTTGACCGGAATCGGCACTGTGCTGGCCGACGACTGCCTGTTGACCGACCGGACCGGCCTGGAACGCAGCCGCCCGCTGCTCCGAATCGTGGCCGATTCCACGCTCCGCATCCCGCTGGATTCGCGCATCGTCACCAGCGCGAACGGCGATCTCACGATTCTGACCACTTCGGCAGCATCGGAGGAGCGCCGCCGCGCACTCGAATATCGCGGCGTACGCGTACTGGTGTGCGATGGACCCGGCGGCCGCACCGATCTTGGGAAGCTTTTGGAATATTTGGCCGCCGAGCAATATCGTTCATTGATGATCGAGTCCGGCAGCAAGCTGAACTGGGCCGCGCTCGAAGCCGGAATCGCCGACAAGGTTTTCTTTTATTACGCGCCCAAGATCCTGGGCGGCCTGCGCTCGCTCCCAGTGGCCGGCGGCACAGGCCGTCTGCACCGGCGCGATGCGATCTTACTCACCCGAGTTAAGCTGCACTCTATTCCACCGGACGAGTTCGCGGTGGAAGCCCACCTGGAGAAGTGACGTGTTCACCGGGATCGTGGAAGAGATCGGCATCATCGCTACGGCCGGCGCGCGCATGAAAATAAAATGCCGCACCGTGCTGGCTGATACCTGGGAAGGCTCCAGCATTGCAGTGAATGGCGTCTGTCTCACGGCGGACAAAGTTGAACCGGACGGATTCTGGTGCGATTTGTCGCCCGAGACTCTGGCGCGCACCAATCTCGGAGCGCTCCGCGACGGTTCACGAGTGAATCTCGAACGCCCGGCCGCGATCGGCGATCGTCTCAGCGGACACATCGTCCAAGGGCATGTCGACGGTACGGCAGAATTCGTTTCACTCGATTCCCTGCCCGACGGAAACTGGTGGATCAAAATCCGGGTTCCTCAAGCGCTCGACCGCTACATGATTCACAAAGGTTCGGTAACACTGGACGGGGTAAGCCTGACGATCGCAGCGCTGGAACATTGCGTAGTCGGCGTGGCCATCATTCCTCACACCTACGCCCACACCATCCTGGGAAGCTATCGCCCCGGGACAAGCATCAATGTAGAAGTGGATGTAATTGGAAAGTACGTGGAGAAGTTGATCGGTTCTTCACCAACTAACTAACTTTCCAGTTCGTTCTTGATCTCTTGCGCGACTCTGCGGGCCTGTTCCACCGCTCCGATTTCGAAACTGATCGCGCCCACTCGCGGATGGCCGCCGCCGCCGTAGCGCTCGCAAATAGTCGCCAGGTTGTGGGTGGGAGGCGCCGGAGCCCAGGGATTAGACCCCACCGACACTTTGGTGCGGAAACTCGAATTGATTACCGACACGGTGTAAGTCGACTGCGGAAATAGATAGTACGGAATGAATTTGTTGTAGCCTTCCAGGTTTTCACTGATTAAATCGAAGAAGATCACTCCGTTCTCAGCCTCCGAGTGCTTGCGAATAATGTCGATGGAGCTGATATGCCGTTCGTACAAGGGCTTGTACAACTGCTGGATTTCAGGCTCCAGGATAATTTCTCCGAGGGTCCGGTGCCGCATCCAGCGGATGATCTTATGGATGATTTCCGACCCTTTCGCGCTCTCGATCACCAGTGTCAGTTTCATGGCCGGCGCACGCAGCTCCACGGCTTCCTGCGCGGTCGAATACCGGGCGCCATCGATGATATCCGCCCATTCCACCAGCTCCGTCAGATCAGGAGCCTGGTAACCGAACTTTTCGCGCGCCACGTGGGCGATGAACATCGTGCAGGAGCTGAACGAAGGATCGTAAAGCTTCTTGCCGCTCGAGTCATGCCTGAAGTGTTCGGCATCCTCAGGACTCAGGAACGCGCTCTGGTGATGGTCGAACCACCACGTCAGCCGTGGATCGGGTGAGTATTTGAAATCGACGATGGCGTTTACCTCGCCGTCGAACAGGCTGTCTTCAAAGAGCTGCGAGGCTTTATGGGCGAGTCCCGTAAATTCGAATTTCGCGGCCGGGTCGTATTTGCCTTCAAAGAAACGGCTGAAAAAGGCGGCGGATGCAGCCCCGTCGAAACAATGATCGTGATACAGGATTCTCACCCGCATGCATTCAGACCCAAAGAAGCCGGAAAACCCTCAAGCTTGCCTCAAGACAGGGGTCAAATGCAAGTCGGTCAACAGAGACACTTACAACCCGCGGCCCGCCGAAGCACAGTTTCAGGTGCATTTATCAGAATAACACTCGCCCCGGCTCCCTCTTGCGGGCTACCCGCAGGGTCGGCTATTCGACGTTATACTCGTTGCGCAACACTTCCAGGTTTTTCAGCGCCGACTCCCGAAATGGCCCGTCTATAGCAGCGCAGAGCTTGTCAAACTTCACTGCCTCGATTGCGCGGCCTTTGTCGCGAAGCTCCCCGGCCAGCGCGTAGTTGGAGTAACCGAGATAGAAATAGGCGCCGGCGAGCAACCGCTCTTCATGCAGATTGCCGAGAGCTTCCCGCAAGTACCGATCAGTGAGCCCGTAGCGAGCCTGCTTGGCATAAATCACGCCGGCCATCCAGTTCGCCCAGCCGGTGTACTTGGCTTTCTTCGCGGCCCACTCCTCCGCGCTTACATCATCGGGCTTAGCTTTGCTCCGCAACAGTTCCAGCACCCGAAGCGAGTAACTAAGCACCTTAGGCAGATCCTGCTCCCGCTGCATGTAATAATTCGCCACGGTAACCAGGAAATCCTCGTTGTCCGGATCGTCCACCAGGCTCTCTTCCGCCAAAGCCACGGCTTTCTCGGGGCTGAGACTTGCAAGGTCGATGCGCGGGCGATCGTTTCTCGCTACAGCTAGAAACTTGCTCTCGGGATTGCGCGATTCCAAGGATTTGATCAAGTCGGCTTTCTTCTGAGGATCAGACTCCTGGGTCGCTTCGGTGGAGAGGACATACTCGGTAAACGTCAACACCTCTTTGGCAAACTCCATCTGCCTGGACCAATCCGCCCGGTCGTCGGGATCGGCAGGTTTCGGCAATTTCAGGGTATTGGTGGCAATATCCCACGAGAGCGGCACGTACTTGCGAACGGCCTCGGAGTCGCCTTTAGCTTGGGCGGCCTGCAGCGCATCGTAGGCGGCATCGAGATCAGCCGGATCCACCGCCAACATCGCCTCCGCGGTTGCGATTACTCTGTCGTTGTCTTTGTCATCCTTATAGACATGCAGCAGTTGTTCGTAAACCCAAGCAATGGAAGTGGTCTTCGAAAATTCCGCCACATACTTTTCCAGGAGCGCCAGCTTGCGCGGCTTGGTCGGCTCCTGCTGGATCCGCTGCAGCAGAATGCCGTCCTGACTCTCGGCGTCGATATCGACCTTATGCCGGTCGCCGGCGTACGCTCCGGCCGCGGCCAAAAGCAATGCCAACACCGAAACTTCGTGTCTTATCAATACGTTCGTCAGTTGGGACACTTTCATGTCTAATCCTTAAATTCGGACCGACTAGGGTAAAACTTTAGTTTGGAACCTTAGAACTCGAGTACTGGCTGATAGCCTACCCAAGGACTGTAGGCAGTGGCAGAACCGCCATGGTAAAATCGCCATGCTTCTTTGAGAAACCTATGATTCTTCCCGCAACCTATAACAGCGCCCTGCTGCTGATCATCCTGTCTATGATCTGTTGGGGATCCTGGGCCAACACGTTTAAGATGGCGGGGAAGTGGCGCTTCGAGCTCTTCTATTACGACTATGCCCTCGGGGTCTTGCTTGCGGCGATTGTGGCGGCCTATACATTCGGTTCCATGGGGGAGGACCTCTCATTTTCGGACAATCTCATTATTGCCTTGCGACGCAATATGGCTTATGCCGCTGCCGCAGGCGTAGTATTCAACATGGCCAATATGCTGCTGGTGGCCGCAATTTCAGTGGCCGGCATGGCTGTTGCGTTCCCGATCGGGATCGGTCTAGCGCTGGTGGTGGGCGTCGTCTGGAATTACATTCTGAATCCGCAGGGCAATCTGACTTTCCTGGCGACCGGCGTGGTTCTGGTCGTGGGCGCCATCATCGTCGATGCCTGGGCCTACAGCGCTCATGCGCGACCAACAGCCGCTGCGAAAGCCACTAAGACATCGCGAAAGAGTCCCGGCACGAGTCCCAAAGGAATCCTATTGAGCCTGATCAGCGGCCTGCTGATGGGTTCGTTTTATCCGCTGGTGGAGATGGCCAAAGGCGGCGGGCCGGACAATGCGGGTTTAGGGCCATATGCGGTGGCATTCCTGTTCGCCGTTGGTGTATTTCTGTCCACTTTCGTCTTCAATCTCTATTTCCTGAACCTGCCGGTCCAGGGCGAAGGCCTGTCCATGTTTGATTACTTCAAAGGATCCGGCAAGCAGCATATTCTGGGTATTCTGGGCGGACTGATCTGGTGCATCGGCGCGATTGCCAATTTCGTGGCTGCCAGCGCTCCGAAGTCGGTCCAAGTCGGGCCCGCCATCAGTTACGCGGTTGGACAAGGCGCCACCATGGTGAGCGCTCTGTGGGGCCTGCTGGTCTGGAAAGAGTTCGCAGGCGCGAGCGGCAAAGTGAGACTGTTGCTGACGCTGATGCTAGTGCTGTTCCTCGCGGGATTGATCATCGTTTCGATCGCTCCCCTCTACGCTCCGCCGTCGACCTAACCGCAGGCTGTTAGGGCAGCACGAACTGATCCAAAAGGTCTTTAGACGGCAAGCTTCCCTGCGCCATAGTGGCACTTCCTCCGCCGCGGCCACCGGCTTTGGCCAACGTGGCCTTGAGGAACTCGCCGGCATTCAGGCCGCTGTCGGGCGACGCCGCAAGCAGGATCGCCGGAGGATTCTCCCCCATTGCTAAGAAGACTGATTTAGCACCGGCCGTGAAACTTTGCGCTTCGGCTCGTGGTTCGTCCCCTAGCGATGCCACACGCCGCACCACTCTTCGAATACCATCGGGACCCGGAGCAGTGGAAGCATACAGCTCACGTCCCCTGGCCTGCGCGAGTTCGGTAGCCAGACGGCGCCGAGCTTTTTCCGAATCCTGAAGCTTCTCCAATTGCGCGGCGGCTAGGGCGGCAACTTCATCGGGAGGGGCAGAAAAGGAGCGTGCCACACTTGAGATGGCCTCGAAGTCGGCGCGGGCGCGCTTCACTGCGCGCAAGCCGCACAAAAATTCGATCCTCTGATTTCCACGGATACGGTCCAACTTACGAATCAGGATCGGCCCGATCTCCCCCGTCGCTCTCACATGCGTACCACCGCAAGCGCTACGATCGAGATCCTGAATGGAAATGATGCGAATGACGCCTTCGCGCTCGGTTGGCTTGCGCAGGCCCAGATCCTGGGAGGAATCCTCGAAGCCAACGGTCACCGGACGGTTCTCGAAAACAATTTCATTGGCGCGACGCTCGGCGTCCCGGATCTGCGCGGGCTCGAGCGAGCGAGCAACGTCGATGGTGCACGAATCGACACCCAGATGAAAGCTGACCGTCTGCGCGCCGAACAGGTCCACCAGCACGGCCGACAGCAGATGCTGGCCGGTATGCTGCTGCATGTGGTCGAAGCGGCGCTGCCAGTCGATGACGCCGGTAACTTCGATGGCCTCGACCGGCGCGGCTACCTGATGCGCGATCCGGCCGTCTTCGTCGACAACTTCGGTCACATCGACGCCGCCTAGCTTCCCGATGTCGAAGGGCTGGCCACCGGAAGTGGGATAGAACGCCGTGCGATCAAGATAAATCCGGAGCCCGTCCAGACTCTTGTCGACCACACGGGCTGGGAATTCCGTTAGGTAGCTGTCGCTGTAATAAAGCCGATCGGTCACTGAACCGCTAATTGTACGACATCGCTGCCGGTCCCGTTCACGGAAAAAGAGAACGGCACATTTCCGGATGACAAGCCATCGGGAATGGCAAGGTTGACCTGGTACAGCCCGACGAATCCCGGGCTTAGCCCAACGAACTGAGGGGTGACGCAAGGGATCGGTGAGAAAGGCGTCGGAACGCCGAAGCAGGCTTGCGTGGCGTTAACATCGATCACTGCCAACGGGCTGCCCGGCGATGCTGTTCCTGAAGGAACCACCGGCGTAGTCGGTCCGAGGCCGATCGTATAGATCACCACCACGTCGCCCGCTTTCACGGGGTGAGTGGGGATGCCAGTCAACGTGCCGTCGGGCGTAGTCATGATCGCATACGGCCCGTTAAAGAGTAGAAAATGCGGCACACGATCTTTGATGTTTACGTATATGAGGTTCCCCTGCTGCCCGCTTCGCACCACCTGAACAGTTCCATCCCCGGTCGCAGCATCAATCGGAATCTCGAAATCGATCTGCGAAGCCCCAACGTAATAAACTGGCACCGGCTGGCCATTCACCAGCACTTGCGTGTCCCCTAGGGTCACCGGTAACGGAAGGCTCGTCGCGTTGACCGCATCGCCAAAGGTGAACTGATGCCCATAGAGCGCAACAATGTCGCCTTGTGCCATGGATTCGCCGACGCCGAGCGTATCGTTAGCGATCAATCCTCCCGCAGATGCAATCGGGGGGGCTTGCGCCAAAACATTGAGCACCACCGGAACCGTGGCACTGCTATTGACGGCATTGCTGGTGATGGTAACCGTGCCTTGATAGCTATTGGGCGACAGCCCCGACGGGTCAGCAGTTATGCTAATCCCTCCCGCGATGGTTTGAGCACTCAACCAGGTTCCCGACGCTGCACTGGCGGTTACGCCTGATACCGTGAGTGTGCCTTGCCCTGCATTCAGTACAGCCATCGGTTGCGTTTGCTTGTTGGCGCCCTGTGCAATCTCAAACGGGAGGAGCGTGCTGGTTTGAAGAATCGGCTGCGTGGTGACATGCAATACCACCGGGACAGACTTATTGTCCGGCGCAAAGGACGATCCACTGATGGCGATGCTGCCGTTGTAATCGCCCGATGCCATCCCAGTTTGCGCCGTGGCTGTCACTTGATAGGGAACGGACGCGCCGAACTGGAAGCTGCCCATCCCAGCGGTGGCGATCGAGAGCCACGGTGTGTTATTGCTCACGTTCGCCGTCACAGGTGCGGCCGTGGTGAAAGAACTCGAGGCCGAGCCGCTCGGCGGAACGAAATACTCCAGCTTATCGGGAACAGCCCCTCCGACCTTCACCGTGACGGTCACGAACTGCGGCGAATCTACCGCTTTAGGATCGCTGACGGTGACCGTTCCAGTGTAAGTGCCCTTGCTGAGCGAAGATGTTTGCAACGCAATCTGAACCGGAATGCAGTTGCCCTTCAACGAGCAGGCATGCTGCGCTCCGATAGTGGCCGTAAGCCAGGAGACCGACGAAGAGGCACTCAGGTTGAGCACGCTGTCGCCCAGGTTGGAGGCGTCGACGGATTGCGCCGTGCCGTTCTGTCCAGGTACGACCGCGACTGTAAACGCAGCTTGAGTGAGGGCCAGCCGCGGCGCGGCGCTCAGCATCGACGTAAAAGTAAGAGCGATGACAATTCCACAACGTGAACTGAAACGGTTCTTGAAGACCACTAGAGCTCCTTTGATTAGTTCGAACTAAATTTAAAATCTGCTAGCTGAAACGCCGGCGAGTCGAACGCGGGATGTCGGTGAATCAGAGGGCACGTTTTGTGCCACTCGTAAGTTTCGAATTCGGCGTGGCGCGATCGTGCACACGAGATCTGTTTCGCCACAACCGCTGAGGCGTTTCTGACCATGCTACTGGGGTTCGGTAATCTGGAAGTCAGCTTTTAGGAACTGCCAGTCAGGCAGTTCATAGACGCGCAGCTTGGTGGGCACGTCCACCGTAACATCCTTCAATTCCGAAGGTCCAAGCTTTGCTACGCTCGCGGGAAACGTGATAATCGGCGGTTCGCCCGGCTTGGCGGCCGTCGTTCCTAGGTTGACGATTATCTTGACGTCGCCGATATCCGCCTCCGAGTGGTTTGCAATACCGAACTGAATCTGCAGCTGGCCAGGCTTTCTTTCATTAATCCGAAAACCAACCAGCTCGAGATATTTGGCCACGGGGTTCGAAGTATTCGTGGCGGTAAAGTGCATGGGAGGAGGAGCAAAGACCGTCTTTTTTTGTTTGTCGTCCGATGGAGGCGACGAGCAACAGA
>Ga0207664_10001097_pt1 | contig 18058 bp, 13 predicted proteins | sample LARL83metaG_FD_184349 | JGI IMG/M metagenome (GOLD analysis project Ga0207664, IMG submission 184349) | Corn, switchgrass and miscanthus rhizosphere microbial communities from Kellogg Biological Station, Michigan, USA - LAR L8-3 metaG... | ecosystem: Host-associated > Plants > Roots >... | reverse complement strand
CAAGCTGCAGCTCGCGGGCGCGCTGCATCAGCTCGCGCTTTGACGCCACTCCGAGCTTGGCGTACGCGCTGGCGAGGTGCGACTCCACCGTCCGCTCTCCGATGAAAAGCCGCTGTGCGACCTCCTTGGCGGTCAGGCCGCGGGCGGCCAGCATCGCCACCGCGCGCTCGCGCGGCGAGAGAGCCGCTGCGCCCCGCGCCCGACCCGCCAGCCGGCGCCCCTCGGCGCCCAGCTCCTCCAGCCGCCGAAGAACCGCGTCGGCTCGGGACGGCGCCGGCAGCTGCCGGTAGAGACTCAGTGCGACCGTCAGGTCCTGCGCACCGGCGGTGAGGCGGCCGCGCGTCTCGAAGGCGCGCGCCGCGAAGAACGCGAACGGCCCGTCGGCCAGGCTCGCCACGGCCGCCTCGGCCGCGGCCGGACCTTCCCCTGAGCCGCGGCTCTCCGCGAGCCAGGCGACGGCAAGGTCCCGCAGGGCGGCGAACCAGGCCGGCTCCAACCGGGCGGTCGCCGCGTCGAGATGCTCGACCGCCTCCTCGAGCCGTGGCAAGTCGTGGGTCAAAGCGGCCGTCTCGGCGAGCTCCAGCCAGGTGAAGGGCGCCATGGTGAAGCAACCGGCGGCCTCGAGCTCGATCGCCGAGCGGTGGAATCCCGCGGCGGCTTCGTCCAGGCGCCCCTCCGCGCGGTCGAGCGCGGCCAGGCCGTGCCGGTACCAGGCACTCATCCAGTAGAAGTCGTGCAAGCCGCGCCGCTGGACGCGCGCCGCGACCGCCGCGGCCTCGTGCGGCCGGTCCATTCCGGCCAGGCACATGACCGCCGTGCCCATCGCCCAGACCTCGCGGCTGGTCATGCCCGCCGGGCTCCAGCTGCCCGAGATCCGCAGGCAGTCGGCCGCCGCTTCCTCCCAGCTGCCGGCCAGCCACTTGGTGAAGCCCTCGAATTCCAGGAGGTGAGAGTGGAACGCCTCCGGCACCTCTTGGCGCACCGACCTGAACAGCTCGAGGGCTTCGGCCACCCGGCCCTCGAGGGCCCAAGCCCAGGCAACCTGGGCGCCGAACCAGATGATCTGGCTCAGGTCGTGCTCGGCGCGTGCGATCTCCAGGCCGCCTGACATCGACGCCGCGCCGGTCTCGAGGTCGCCGGCGGCGATCGACGCATGGCCCAGGCTGCCGAGGATGTTCTGCTCCAGCCCGCGCTCGCCGAGCTCGCGACTGGCGGCCAGTGCGGCCCCCGCGAGCTCGATTTGCCGCGGCATGTCGCCGGCGATGCCCTCGATCCAGCTGCGCTCGTTGAGCGCCTGCGTGCGCAGGACCGCGTCGCCGGACTCGGCGGCTATGCGCTCGCCCTTCTCCAGCTCCCGCAGGGCCTGGGCGCCGTCACCGAGCCCGGCGGACAGCAGGCTGGCCAGCCGGAGGTGCAGGTGCACGCGCTCCACCTGGTCGTTGGAGCCCTCCAGGAGCGTCTCCAGCTCCCGGAGCGCCGGGATGCCGACGCCGAAGTCGCCGGTTTCGCCCGCCTGCCAGGCCAGCTCGTCGAGCAGCGCCCGCCGGGAGCCGGCGTCGGTGGTGAGCCCAAGGGCCGCCTGCAGGTGCGCCACCGCCTCGGGATGCGACTGCTTGGCCTCAGCGTCGCGCGCGGCTCGCAGGATCAGCTCCAGTGCCTCGGAGTCTCCAGCCTCCGCGCCGCGCGCGAAGTGCACCGCTGCGCTGGCCGTGCGCCCCTGCGCCAGCAGCTCGCGTGCGGCCAGCACGTGCAGGCGGCGGCGGCTCAGCGCGCCGATCGTCTCGTACACCGCCTCCTGCACCAGCGGGTGCACGAAGTCATAGACGATCCCAGCCGGCGCCGTCTCGTCGTCGAGGAGGCGGCGCGCCACGAGGTCGTCGAGCAGGACCGGCAGGTCGGCCGCGGGCAGCCCGGCGACCGCGGCGACCAGGCGCGGCGGCGCCCGCTCGCCGATGACGGCGACCGCTTCCAGCGCTGCGCGTTCCGGGGCCGGCAAGGCCGCGACCCGGGCCGCGACGCGGCGTCGAAGTGTGTCGGGCACCGCGTTCAGCACCGCGGGGTCGGGGTCTCCCGGCTGCTCCGCCAGGACCTGCAGGAAGCCAAGCGTGAACAGCGGGTTGCCCAGCGTCTTCTGATAAAGGCCCTCGGCGATCGTCGCTGGGATGTCCTCACGGCCCATTGCACGGCGGGCGAGGTCCCAGAGGGCGGAGCGGTCGAGCGGCGCCAGCACCAGCTCGCGCGCGAGCCAGTCCTGGACCAGCGAACCGACGAGGTCGGCGAGCGCCGGCGACCGGCTGAGCTCTTCGGTGCGCAGCGCGACGACGAGCAGCAGACTGTGCTCGGAGGCATGCCGAGCCAGGTGGTGGAACGCCTCCCAGGTGGAGGGATCCGCGAGGTGGACGTCGTCGAGCGCCAGGACCACCGGGCGCGCCTCCGCCAAGGCCTGGAGTCGGGAGGTGATGTCCTCCAGCATCCGGGCGCGGCTCGGCTCGCCGGGCGACTCGAAGTGCTCGCCGAGGGCGTCGCTGAGGAGGGCGAACGGCGTCGAGGTGCCCAGAGGGTAGGCGCGGGCGCTGAGCACCAGGGCGCGCCGCCGGGCGCCGTTCAGGAATTCGGTCAGCAGCCGGGTCTTGCCGATGCCGGGGTCGCCGTGGATCACGACCGTCCGCCCGCTGCCGCGCGTCGCGGCCTCGAGCTCCTCCTGCAGCAGCGCCAGCTCGGCCGACCGGCCGACCAGTCCGGGCCGCTGCAGGGCCTGCCTCACGCCTTCGAAGGCCCCTCCGCCGCGCTGCGCGCGGCACCTCCCCGCCGAGCGGGGAGGAGTCTGAGTCCCACTCCCACTCCCACATGGGTCGTTGCGGCAAAGGTTCCCGCCAGGGCTATCGCGCCGCCCAGCAGGACCACGGTGCTCACCGACTCGTGCAGCACCAGGATGCCGCCCAGAACGGCGGCGACCGGGGCGACGTAGGCGAACGGGGCCGCGCGGGGGACGCCCAGTCGCGTCGCACCGCGGACGTTGGCGTAGAGGAGCAGGACCGTGGCGAAGGCCGCCAGGTAGCCGGCCTGCCAGAGCGTCGTCAGCGAGAAGCTGGCTGCCAGGCTCGAGCGTTCGGTGACGATCGCCAGCGGGGCCAGGATGACCAGGCCGAGCGCGGCCGCGTAGGTGTTGGCGACGAGCGTGTTGACGCGACCGCGGAGACCGCGCGCGAGCACGTTGAGGATGCCCCACATCGAGCCGCCGGCCAGGTAGAGGAGATCGCCCTGGATGCGCGTCGACGAAGAGTGGCCGAAGCCGCCCACGGCGCCGAAGATCACCGCGATGCCCGCCGCCGCCACGGCGCTGCCGGCAAGCGCGCGGCGGCTCGGCCGCTCACGCAGGAGCAGCCAGCCCAGCAGGATGCTCCAGGTCGGCGCGGAGCCGGGCACGATCAACCCGCCGTCGGAGGCGGGCGCCAGCCGGAGCCCCCACAGGAAGAGAAGGTTGTAGCCCGCGACGATCGCCAGACCCATACCGGCGATCCGCAGGGCGTCCGCGCGCGACGGGCGCTGCCAAGGCGTGCGCGTCGCCACGACCAGCAGGGCGAAGCCGGCGATCGCCAGCACGTACCGCCAGGTCGCCAGCGTGGCCGGGCCGGTCGTCGCCACCGCCAGGTGGCCGACCACGAAGGCGAAGCCGCCGCTGGCGGCGCCGGCCACCAGCAGGAGCTTGGTGGTGAGTTCGGCCCTGCTCTGGCCACCTTGTGCCATCACCGCGCCCCCCACCGGCCGGCTTTGCCGGCCACCTCCCCCGGAGGGGGAGGGCTTGTGGTCAACTCCGGGAACACTCCCTCTGTCAGAGTCTCTCCCTCTTGAGGGCCGCCCATTCGGCGGTAGCCGTCGTGGCCCAGGACGCCTCTCCGCAGGTCAGGGCGCTCGTCCATCCGCTCGCGCCAGGGCTCGATCTGGCTCTCGTGGCAGTTGATGGCCGCCGCCTTGACCGCCAGCTCGTCCTCGGAGCAGACAAAGGTCAGAGCGACCTCGTCGAAGCCGACGATCGGCAGGCCGCGGCCGTCCCCCCCGACCTCGTCGAAGGCGCGGCGGTACGCGGCTTCGGTCACCCGGTCCACGGCCATGTGGTAGTGCGCCGCCGGTCGAAGCTCGGCCGGCAGCGCGGCGAGGGCGCGGTCCGTGCACGCTCCGACGGCGATGTGGTCGGGGTGGCCGTATGCGCCGTCCGGCCCCCAGCCGACGACCACCGCCGGCCGCAGCCGGGTGATCGCCGCGGCGATCCGTTCGGTGATCTCGTCCTGGTCGCAGCCGGGGACGTCGCCGTCCGGGTAGTCCCAGAGCTCGACCTCGCGGATGCCGAGGACGGCGGCCGCCCGCGCGAGCTCCTCGCCGCGGATCTCGGGCAGCTCTTCGGGCCGCCGGCCCACGGGCTTGCCGCCCCAGCCGGCGCCTCCGCGCGTCGCGCAGACCAGGTCCACCGGGACCCCCGCGCGCGTGTGTCGATAGATCATGCCGCCGTTTCCCATCGACTCGTCATCCGGGTGGGCCATCACAAGTAGCACGCTCATGTGCCGCATGGTGACGCTAGTCCGTCGGCGCGTCCACCGCCTGCGGTACGGACTCGAAGTACGGAACCTTCAGCGGACCGAGCGGATCCGGCTCACGAACAGGGCTCCGAGCCCGTAGAAGACGGCCGCCAGCAGAAAGATCGCGCGGTACCCGAGGTCGGTGGAAACGCGGTTGAGCACGTCCACCAGGATCCCGGCGATGGGCGGGACGGCAACGCGGGGCAGGCTGTCCGCAACGTGGTAGAGACCGAGGTCCTTGGCGGCCGCCGAGCTGCGGTCGGGCAGAGTGTCAAGTCCCAGCGCCCAGTCGACGGAGCCCCAGCAGCCGTAGCCGAGGCCGTAGACCAACCCGAGCGCCAGCACGAAGATCACCGGCATCTGTCCGATCTGGAAGACCAGCAGCACGATTGCGAACAGGATCCCGCTGGCGTAGACGAACCGCTTGCGCCCGAAGCGGTCCGAGAGCAAGCCGCCGACCAGGGCCAGCGGCACCGCCACGGCGGTCACGATCAGTTCGAAGAGCGCGGTGAAGCTGCCGGGGTTGGGGATCTTCTCGACATCGCGGAAGACGAAGACCAGGAAGGTCAGCACCGAGTAAAGCCCGGCGATGGTCATCATCCGCGTGAAGAAGGCCCAGCCGAAGTCCCCGCTCCACAGGGGCGAGACGAACTGCCGGAAGCTCTGGCGTTCCCGCGGCGGCTTCGGTGTGAGCCCTTCGCCGGCTGCCGCCCAGAGCGTCGGCACCAGCGTGATGACGATCACGGCGACGATCGCGAAGTAAGTTCCGCGCAGGTTGTTCGACTTCGACAGGAAGAGCAGCGTCAGCAGCGAGAGCACGCTGCCGAGCTGCGACATGCCGCTCAGGAGGCCGCTGGCCTTGCCCGTCTCGTCGCCGCTGACGAGGTCGGGGACCAGGCCGAAGGTCGCTGCGCCGGCGACGTTGATGAAGGCGACGAAGGCCACGAACCCGATCAGAAGCGGCGGGTAGGAGCGCGCGCTGAAGAGCAGCAGGCAGGCCGCGATCATCCCGACAGAGCCCGCGATTAGGAACGGCCGCCGGCGGCCGAAGCGGGTCGTGACGCGGTCGGACCAGTGGCCGATCAGCGGCGGCACTACCAGCGCGAACGCGCCGCCGATGCCCGTCGCCAGCCCGACCGCACGTCCCTGGTAGCCCGTCGTCACCGTCTGCGCGACCTGGACCTGCAGGAGGATCGTGTAGATCGGCGTCAGCGCGTAGAACTGGCCCAGCCAGGGCGTGGCCAGTGCCAGCTGGCGACCGTTGTGCCGCAGCCAGGGCCCGATGCCGCCGGTCGGCGCAAGCGTCTCTACGGCCATGCGGCGAGAACTATAGGGTCGGTCAGGCGGGAACGGGCGCCGCCCTTCGGAGTCGCCTCACCGGCGTGCCGGCGATCCAGGCCGCGGAGCTCATTCCCAGCAGCCCGCCGAGGGCGAGCGTCAGCGCCAGCCCGCGCCCCGAGCCCAGCGAGTGCTGCAGCAGCCCGGCCAGCCACCCCCCGAGCAGGGCGCCGATCGGGATGGTCCCGAAGGCGATGGCGAGGTGCGAGGCGTGGATGCGTCCCTGCAGCCGCGCGGGCACCAGCGCCTGGCGGAGGCTGACGTTGGTCACCTCCCAGATCGGACCGCAGAAACCGACCAGCAGCATTGCCGGCACGGCCGCGATCGCGGCCGGCATGAAGAGGCCGAGCGGCAGCAGCGCCCAGCCGAGGCCCTCGCCGAAGATCGACGCCCCGAGCGTGAATCCGACGCCGAGGCGCCGCTCGAATCGAGCGGCCACGGCGGCGCCGCCGACGCCCGCGAGGCCCTGCAAGAGAAGAAGTAAGCCGACCAGGACCGGCGGCAGCCGCAGAGCCTGGTAGGCGAAGAGCAGGAAGACCGTGCGCGCGACCATCTGGCCGCAGTTGCTGGTGGCGACGCAGGCGGCGGTCCAGCGCAGCACGGGATGGTGCCAGAGCACGTCCAGGCCCTCGCGCAGCTCGCTTCGGAAGGCGGACCGGGCGGTCGGGCGCTCCGGCGGCGGCTCCGGCCGGCGGATCCAGCGCAGCGTCGCCGCGGACACCAGGAACGAGATCGAGTCCACCAGCACGGTGTTGGCGGCGCCCAGCAGCTGGATGAGCACCCCGCCGACGCCCGGGCCGGCTGTCTGCGCCGCCGACTCGGAGGACTGCAGCCGGGAGTTGCCTTCGACCACGGATTCGGGCCCGACCAGCGACGGCAGATAGGCACGGTAGGCGACCGAGAACACGGTCGTCAGCGCGCCCTGGATCAGCCCGACGCCGTAGAGCTGCAGCAACGACAGGTGACCGGTGGCCGCGGCCGCCGGGATCGAGATGACGGCGACGAAGCGGGCCAGGTCGCAGCTGACGAGGACCGGGCGGCGCGGCACGCGGTCCACCAGGACGCCCGCCGGCAGTGCCAGCAGGGGGTAGGGGAGATAGAAACAGACGTACAGCAGGCCGATGTGGAGCGCGTCCGCGTGCAGCAGCAGGATGGCCGCGGTCGGGATCGCGAGCGAGCTGATCCGATCGCCGAGCGCTGAGGCGGACTGGCCGCCCCAAAGGCGCAGAAAGTCGTAGTCACGCCAGAGCGAGGCCCGCATGCCGCGCGAATGGTATTGGCAGTTGACGGTGGTCGGGTCCCCTCCGGCGCTTCGCGCCACCTCCCCACCGAGTGGGGAGGGGTCTCGGAGTCTGGATTCGCTATAGCCGTGCGATCATGTTTCTTGAGTGGTTCAGGAAGACACGCGCCCTTCGAGGCGCGGCCTGATCGCCCTTGCCGTCGTCGTTGTGCTGGTGGTGGCGTTCGTGGCGATCCGGGGTGGGGTATTCCTCTCGCGCATCTCGAGCTCTGGGCTGGGCGGGCTGGGCAGCCTCTTCGGCATGAGCGCGCTGGGGCACAAGCTGGACTCCGGGGAGCGCGTCAACATCCTCCTGCTCGGTTACGGCGGCCCCAACCACGACGGGCCCTACCTGACCGACTCGATCATGGTCATCAGCCTCGACCCCGTGACGCACCAGACGGCCTACATCTCCATCCCGCGCGACACCGAGGTGACCATCCACGCTTTCAGCGATCCCGGCCGGTCGGCGACGCTCAAGATCAACGCCGCTTTCGCGATCGCGATGCAGCCGGAGAATTTCGGCGGCGGCCTCGCCTCCCGCTACAGGACCTCTGACCGGCGCGACGGAGCGTTCCGGCTCGCCGACGACGTGATCGGAAAGCTCACCGGCCTCCACATCGACTACAACGTCGGCGCCGACTTCGGCGGCTTCGACAAGGTGGTCGACGACGTGGGCGGCGTGGACATCAACGTCCCCGAGACCTTCAGCATCGACGTGCCGTCGGGAAAGAACGGCTGGGTCACCGCGTACTTCGAGAGGGGCTGGCGGCATATGAACGGCGGGACGGCGCTGCGTTACGTGCGTGGCCGCTACACCGCCTGCAGCGAAACGCACTGGTGGACCTACAGCCACGGCCAGCGGCTGTGCGGCGGTCATCCCTTCACTGACGCGGACGCGCGCGAGGCTTCGGACTTCGCCCGCGCGCAGCGCCAGCAGCTGTTCCTGGAGGCGTTCCGCCAGCGCGCAATGAAGCTGAATGCGATCGCGCATCTGCCCGACATCGCGTCGGCCCTCGAGTCCCAGATCCGCACCGACATGAGCCTGCCGGGTGATGCGCAGGCGCTGCAGTCGGACGAGGGCAAGCTGCGTCAAAACGGCGTGCTGCACGTGAGCATCAACAGCGGCAATCTCCTCTACTCCTGCACCTGTGACGCCAACGGCTACACCCTTCATCCCGTCGGCACCGGCGCTGCGCTCCGGAGCTACTTGGCATCTCTCTTCGAGGCGCCGGCTGTCAAGGAGCACGTGCCGATCAAGCTCGTCGATGCGTCCGGCTCGGGCGGCGACCTCAGCTCGGCCTGGAAGGACCTGCTGACCCAGATGGGCTTCCAGCACGTAACCGACGCGGGCCCGGCCGCCGGCTCTGCAACCACGAAGGTCGCGGACGGCACGGGTGGGAACGCGAACCACACGATCGGCTTCCTGACCTCGTTCTTCCACGCCCAACCCGGTGCCGCGGCGCCCAAGGGCGGCGTCGAGCTGGTGCTCGGGCACGACGCCTACAGCAGCTTCTACTCGGGCGGTCAGAACCCGGGGGCCGGTTCGGGCTCGGGCGGATCGACGGGGAACGGCTCGGGGTCGGGGCCCAAGCCCGCGCCGTCGCCCACCGATACGGGCGGCGACGGCGGCGGCGGCGGCGGCGGCCCAGGCGGGACACCGCTGCCACTGCCGAGCATCCTCCCCAGTCCCCCGCGGATGGAGAACTAAAGCTTCACAAGATCGCGGGCGGCCCGCCGGAGGCGGGTCATAGCCTCCGCGCGTCTTGCCCGGTCCTCTCCAGCGCGGGCTGCTGGCCACCGCCGTCAGCGCGCTGATCGCGCTCTGCGCTTCGGTGACGCCTGCCGCGGCCTCGGGCAACTACCCGCCTCACAGCGGGGGCTGGGACATCTCCTGGCCGCAGTGCGATGCCGCCTATCCGCCCATCACGCACTCCACCTTCGGCATCGTGGGGATCAACGACGGCCGCCCATTGACGGAGAATCCCTGCTTCGGCTCGGAACTCTGGTGGGCGATGACCAACCAGGCGTTCAGCGGCATCTACCTCAACGTGGCTTATGGGACGAGCCTGGCCGGCCCCTACACCTGCGACCCCGGTGACCACACCTGCCAGGCCTACAACTACGGCTGGCTCAGCGCCCAGTACGCCTACGTCACGGCGCTGGTGGACAGCGGCGGCCTCTCGGAATCGGCGCCCAACTGGTGGCTCGACGTCGAGGTGGACAACAACTGGAGCGACAACAAGGTGCTCAACGCCGACGTCATCCAGGGCGCTCTCGACTACTTCGAGCAGGCGCAGGGGATCCAGGCCGGCGTGTACTCGGTGAGCTTCATGTGGCGGGACATCGCGGGCAAGTTCTCCCCCGACGGCGTGCCCAACTGGGTGGCCGGCGGGAACGACCGAAACGACTTCGCGACCTGCGGCCGGCCGATCTGGCCCGGCGGCCAGGTGGTCATGTTCCAGTCGGTCACCGAGGACGGACTTTTCGACCTCGATCGGGGCTGCTGAGGCTCCGCGGGGCCGTCCGTCGGTTTGTGCTGGCGAGAATACTCAGGTAACCTGATAGTCAGCCTGTCAGGTTGACCCCGCAGGTCCATCCCATGGTCCTCAGCAAAAACCGGCGCCGCCGATCGGAAATAGTGCTCGCCTTCGGCCCCGGGAGCTTGGCCAATCGGCCCGAAGGTTGGGTCTTTGTGGGCATCTGCGCCCTCGCCCTGGCGCTCATCTTCCTGGCCGATATCAGCCTCAGCGGGCACGGGACGGTAGGAGCGCTGGGTTTCATCCCGGTGGTGGTCGCCGGCTGGCTGCTCGCCCGCAACCAGGCGGCGGCGGTCGTGGTGATGGCCGTCGCCTTCCGCGTGCTGGGCATGGTGACGGGCAGAGTGCCGCTGATCACGGGCATCGCGCACGTTCTCACCATCCCGGTTCTCATCGTCCTGGCCCAGCTGGCGGCGGACTTCGTGTTGCGCACGCTCTCGGTCGAGCGTCAGCTGGAGCGGCTCACCGCGCTCGAAGACGCCAAGTCGGAGTTCCTGCGGCTCGCGGCGCACGAGCTGCGGGGACCGATCGGCGTGGTGCGCGGCTACATCTCGATGCTCGAGGATGGCACCCTCGGCAAGCTGCCGCCCTCGGTGCTCGGTGTGATGCCCATCCTGACTTCGCGCCTCAAGTCGATCGGGCTGATGGTCGACCTGATGCTGGAGACGGCTCGGATGGACGATGAGCGCCTCCAGCTGCACAAGGAGAGCACCGATCTCTCCCAGCTCGTCGAGGATTGTGTGGAGGACATGCGGCCGCTCGCGGGGTCCGACCACGAGCTTCAACTGGAAACGCCGCCGGAGCCTCTGGTCGCATCCGCCGACAAGACCCGGATCGCGACGATCGTGAACAACCTGATCGACAACGCGATCAAGTACTCGCCCGAAGGCGGGCCGATCACGTGCCGCGTCGAGTGCGATGACGGCAAGGCAGTGATCGCGGTGAGCGACGAGGGCATCGGCATCACCCGCAATGAGATCGACCAGCTGTTCGCCCGGTACGCACGCGTGGGTGAGGATCGAACGCCGCAAATCCCCGGCACCGGGCTTGGCCTCTACGTCTCACGCGAGCTCGCGCGACTGCACGGAGGGAATCTGAAGGTGGAATCCGAAGTGGGCGAGGGGAGCACCTTCACCCTGGAGCTGCCGGTCGCCGCAGAGTAGCAGCCGCTAAGGCCTTCGCGACGGCCCGTTGGCGGCGCATCGACCTGGACGCCGGCGTGGCCGTCGTCGACCTTCTTTCCCGGGCTGTCGCAACCCTCAACCTCTCTTAACCGGGATTGTTGTCCTCGGTCGCGCGGGCCTGTTACCCTCGCTGAGGTCCTACACGTGGGCGCCGGCCTGGCTTGGTGCTCGCCAAACAACCGGGGGTAGTTGTTGGCTTTACGCCGATACATCACACATTTCGTCGTGCTCGCCGTCGTGCTCGTGCTGTCGGGGTACGCCAGCGTGGATCATCACCTACCCAACGCTCTCTTCCTGCGCTTGGGCGCGATCAACGCCCAGGGCCTGGTCATGGGCCAGGGCGGCAACGTCAGCGGGGTGAACCTCGGCCGCATGGACACGATCGTGGCGCCGCTGGCCCTGCCGACCTCGGCCCAGGTCTCCCACACGCCGATCGCCTACGTCGTCGGCAAGAACGACACGATCGACTCGATCGCGGCGAAGTTCAAGGTCTCGACGGCGGACGTGCTCTGGTCCAACCCCGGCCTGATGGGCACGCGGGAGGTGTCGAGCGGCCAGCGCATCCTGGTGCCGCCGGTCGGCGGCATCGTCGTGCTGGTGGGCAAGACGGACACTCTCGCCACGATTGCGAAGAAGTACCACGCCACCGAGCAGGCCATCGCGGACTTCAACTACCTCCGCACCGACAGGCTCGTGGCGGGCTCGGCGCTGGTCGTCCCCGGCGGCCGCGGCGCGGCCATCCAGTCGCCGTCGAATTCCTCGCCCAGCTACTCGGTCGGTACCGGCAGCGGCGACGCCACGTATGCCTCGAACGGTCAATTCCCGTACGGCTACTGCACCTGGTACGTCGCCCAAAAGCGACACGTGACCTGGACCGGCAACGCCTACCAGTGGTGGCCGAACGCGCGGGCGCAGGGCAGGCCTGAGGGCCAGACCCCGCGGGTGGGCGCGATCATGGTCACCTGGGAGAGCTCGGTCGGGCACGTCGCCTACGTCGAGCAGGTGAACTCAGACGGCTCCTGGGTCGTCTCCGAGATGAACTTCGTCGCCTGGGGCGTCGTGGACCACCGCACCATCAGGCCCGGCCAGGTCCCGCTGATCGGCTTCATCTACTGAGCTGAGCGCGTAACCCAGGCCGAGCAGGCCGGCCGCGAGCACCGAGGCGCGGAACGAGGCCTTGGTCTGCCCGCTCCGGCCCAGCTTCGCGGCGACGATGGCCACCCCCGTCGCCGCGGCTGCCGCGAGCGTGGTGCGGCGCCGGCGAACCGCGAGCGCGAGCGTGGCGGCGCAGCTGGTCAGGAGGGCCGCCGCACCTGTTGCCGTGCCGCCGACGCCGAGGCGCTGGGGCAGGCCGAGAACCTGCTGGCGGCGATCGAACTCGATGTCGGGCAGCACCTGGGCGAGGTGCGCGGCCACGCCGAGCTGCACCGCGGTCGCGAACACCCACGGGCGTGGCCACCTCCCGGCGGCGAAGACGGGGACGAGAGGAAAGGCGACGGCGTAGGGGACGAAGCTCGCCCGAGTCTTCCGCAGGCCGAGGTTGTAGGCGCCGGCGGCCGCCAGGCCCATTGAGTGGACCTTGAGCTCGCGCCTGCCCAGCTTGGCGCTGAGCAGGAGCGCGACCGGCAGGGCGGCGGCGATGGCCCGTTTGGCGGTTTCAGGCCTGAGCTCGCCCGTGGCGAGCGGCTTGTCCTTTCTGCTGGCGGTGCGGTCGAGCTCGCGGTCCAGGAGGTCGTTGGTCCAGCCGGTGAAGAGCTGGCCGGCAAGCACGGCGAGCCCCGCGGTCACGGTCCGGCCGACGCTGCGCTTGGGCCCGGTGGCGGCCAAGAGCACCGATGACGCGGTGACCGCCACGACCGGCTCGGGGTGGCTGGCTCTGAACAGCGTCCAGGCGAGCCCGCCCGCTGATCGGGCGCTCCACGCTTGCGCACCCTTGCGACGGCGGTCAAGATCCCTGCGCGCCACAGCCATCAAAGTGTTCCGATTATCGGCATGACCGTCCCGACGCTCCTGGACATACAGGGCGCGGCGGCGCGCATCCGCCCTCATCTGTCGGCCAGCCCGCTGCGGTCATACCCGGCCCTCGACCGCCTGGTCGGCACCGAGGTGTGGACCAAGCACGAGAACCTGCTGCCGACCGGTGCTTTCAAGGTGCGGGGCGGCGTGAACCTCGTGGCGCAGCTGGACGAGACCACGCGAGCGCGCGGCGTCATCGCGGCTTCGACCGGTAACCACGGCCAGTCGGTGGCGTTCGGGGCGCGCCTGTTCGGGGTCAGGGCGATCGTCTGCGCGCCGGAGGGCGCCAACCCTGTGAAGGTCGAGGCAATGCGCGACCTGGGTGCCGAGGTGATCCTGTTCGGCCGCGATTTCGACGAAGCGCGAGAGCACTGCGAGCGCCTTGCGGAGGAGCACGGCCACCGCTACATCCACTCGGGCGATGAGCCGCACCTCATCGCCGGGGTTGCCACCGCCACCCTCGAGATCCTCACCGAGCGGCCGGATATCGACGTCCTCATCGTTCCGATCGGGGGCGGCAGCGGCGCGGCGGGCGCCTGCCTCGCCGGCAAGGCGATCCGTCGCGGCCTGGAGGTGATCGGCGTTCAGTCCGCCCAGGCCCCTGCCGCCTATGAATCCTGGCGGGCACGGTCGTCCGTCGAGCGGCCCAACACCACCGTGGCGGAGGGCCTGGCAACGCGGACCGCCTTCGAGCTGCCGCAGCGCATCCTCCGCGACCTGCTCGACGACTTCGTGCTGGTGGACGACGAGCAGATCCTGGATGCCGTTCAGGTGCTGATCGAGAAGACGCGCACGCTGGTCGAGCCGGCGGGGGCCGCGGCCCTGGCAGCAGCGCTCCAACCTGAGGTGCGACGGCGCCTCGCGCGCCGGCGGGTGGCCCTGATGTGCACCGGTGCCAACATCAGCCCCGCCCAGCTCCGCAAGGTCATGAGCCGTTCGGCCGCCGCGGAGTTGCCCGGCTGACGATTGGGTACCATAGCCCGGTCGTCTGGGGGCCTGTCGGGCCTCGCTCGCGTGGGTCGGCAAAGGAGACGTGGCGACTCCAACGGTCTGTAAAACCGCCGCGAAAGCTTTGGGGGTTCGACTCCCTCCCGGCCCACCAGTTTCTGAATCTGAATACAAATTTGATAGCGGCGCGGCGTGCTGTTTCGTGAGCGTCGCCCAATCGAATCGGCTCGGTCTGACGCGATTTGACAGCACATACGACCTCGGAATGACTCTTGCGGCCGGCCAGACGGCACGCTTTTCGATTGCGCCCTGAGGTTCGATACGGTCGCCAAGTATTCGTGGCAGCCAGACGATCGGCAGGTTCCTGGCTAACACGTGGTTCAGCGCTTGGTCCAACACGGCGTACTCGGACGTGGTCACGGTCTCGGTCGCTTCAACGGGTACGCATTGCTAGTGTCTCAATCTGCACTAGTCGAGGACGCCGAGACTTCTAAGGGAGGGTTCCGCACGGGTCCCGACGCTGGCTAGAACGGAGACTGCGTGTTCGTAGCCGCGCTGATGACACCACATCGCCCAGGGAACCCGCCTGGCAGAGCGCATAGGCGGAGATGTGTTCGGTGGCGCGGCTGTCGGACACCGATGGCCCATAACCTTCGATGACCTCGTCAACGTCCGTTTCCCCTTCCCAATTCAAGCTGGCGAGATCCCAGAGAGGGTCGCCACTCCAAGGAGTCCCAAAGTCGATGACGCCCACCACGTGTCCATCGGTATCCACGTAGACGTGACTGGCTCCCGGATCTCCGTGCAGGAGCCGGCCGTGCGAGGCGATATCAGAAAGGAATGTGTCCACCGATAGCAGTCCTTGGAGCAGGGAGCGAAGCTGTGGTTGGATCAGGTCCCGCTCGCTGAGGTATAGGAGCGCCCGTTGAACCTCCGAGACGACTGCCGACTTCCACGTCGCGTACTGCCCGGCCGGAGCACCATGGAGGTCTCCCTCGCTTGCGGACAACGGTCCGAAGCCCTCAACTTCCACCGAGTGGAGGCGACGCAAGACAGCGCCGAATTCGCGAGAGGCTCGCTGCAGGTCGTGCGGAGTGAGGTGTGCTCGGCTCATAGGCTCCCCGGCGACGCTCTCCATGAGGAGGTAGGGCGCGGGGAACTGGGCGCGCGTCGAATCGAGGGCGATGATCCGGGGAGCCGGTACTCCGACCCCGGCCGCGGCCGTACATGCCCAGGCTTCTGCCTCTATTCGTGACCGGTCCAATCCGTAAGGGTCGGCAGCCTTGAAGTAGAGCGTCTTGTCTTGTATGCGGGCGAAGTAGACAATCGTGTCTGTATAGCTCGGGATCTCGCGAAGCTCCCGTGGACGCACGCCCACGTGGTATGCGACCGCCCGACCAACCAAATCGAGTTCGCTCTCGACGTAGTTGCGGGGGGGATAGGGGAACTCACCCAAGGTCGGGAATCGCCACCTCAAAATCCTATGGGCCTCGGAGCCGACGGGAGATGATTCGCTTACGGCTGCTGGCCGAGGGAGGCACCTAACTCCGCGGACTTGGCGGAACCAGGCGCGAGCGTTGCGCCATCTATTCAGCGGCCCGTTCCAGCTGCCTATCGGCGATCGCCTTAGCGGGTGTTGAGTCTGTCGACGACATACTCAAACTCCGCTTCAATAATCTGCACCGCGCCAGCGTCCACAAGCCGTCTCCAGGGCTCGATACCTTGGCTGGCCAGTTCTGGGAGCCTTAAACGCTGCCGCGCCACGAAGTCGATGACGCCCTCTCTGAGCTCTTCTCGCGAGTACTGGCCGTAGCCATCTGCAATCGCCTCTAGCCGCGCTTCGAAGAGTGGCTCGGTTCCGAATCCGGCAGCACGCCAGACGGGCTCCGTCCGGAGAGGAATCGCTGTCCATGCCAGATGCGCCAGGTCGTGAATCGGCAACCCGGGTTCCGCGAGATCCCAGTCGATTAACGCAACTGGCCGGCTTTCGCGGTAGACGACGTTCCAAGGTCCGAGATCGCCATGGATGACAACCTCACTGCCCACGAGGCCGCGGGCACCAGTGCGCCAGACAGCGGTGGCCTCGGGCCGGAAACCTTGAGATGCGTCATGAAAAGACCGGACGAGGCTCGCGAGTTCGCGCAGTCCAGCATCCGTCCGTAGGACGCGAGGCCAGGGCATGTGCGCTGCCTGACCCTCGATATAGGTGAGCACCTCGTGGCCCGTCTCGTCGAGCCCGATTGGGTAGGGAGCTCCGGTGAAGCCCACCACGTGGAGGTGCCTGAGAAGAGCGTGCACGGCGTCCGTCCACGGACCCGACTCTCGATAAACGCGATCACCGCGACGCTCCGGTCGACTGACCGTTCCACGTAAGAAATCTGGCTCAGACACCCGTGGCACAGGACCTCCGTTCTCCAGCCGACACCGCTTCGAGATATGCCCAGACCCCGGCCCTAACGCCGACGCCGGGCGCGGTTCGGGCTAGAGGCCTGGCAGTACTCGGGTAGTGTGCCTTGTGGACAGGCCAGCGACCTCCTTCGGCCGGTCCGGGCTGGGGGAGCCGGTCCGGCACCAACTCTTATAGTGAGTCTATAACTAATTATTCTAGTGCTGGCGCCTATCCCGGGCAACAGGCCGTCCGCCCATTGACGGTCCGCGGTGCACGCAGTAGCGGCCTGTGGGGCTAATGCGGCAGTAAGGAAACCACCAGTTGGCGCGCCAGCCAATGCTCGTAGTCGTCCGGCGAGTAGCCGAGCCTGACTCGCAGGAGGTGGTGGACCTCCGTGCCGGAGAGCGTCCAGTACGTGCGAGCTGCCTCCTCGACGCTGAGGCCGGGAGCCAGCGGACCGTTCGCCGCCACCCAGCGCATGAACTCCGTCATCACCTCCAGGCGGCGGCGGTGGTACCGGTCCACCAGTTCGGCGATCTCGGGCTCCTGTCCCGAGGCGAGCAGGAGGGTCCACTGCAGCGGGCCCGCCCGCTCGAGGATGACCCGGGCGTTGCGTGCCAGCAGCTGCAGCTGGCGCACCTGGTCGCGCTGCTCGCGGACCTCGAGGAACAGCGGGCGATCCGCAAGCGGAGCGTCGCCTTCGTCGCCGGCCAGAGCTACGTCGACCACCCTGGCCAGCAGCGCTGACTTGGTGCCGAAGGCCAGGTAGACAGTCTCGACGGAGGTGCCGGCCTGATCGGCGATCGACTCCATGGTCGTCGCGGCATAGCCGCGTTCAGCGAACAGCCGCCGGGCGGCCTCGATCACGGCGGACTGCCGCTCCGCCGCCAGCGCCCTTCGCCGGCTGGCGTCGTAGCGGCGCTTGACACCTGTCTTAGATTTCATTACAGTCCGCCTGGAACCAATATACAAGGAGGCGGCGGGCAGTGCAAAGCGAACTCAACAAGGAGATCGTGCGGCGACAGCTGGAGGTGGTCTTCAACGAGCGCGGGGGCTCGGCAGCGGTGGCGGAGTTCTGGGCTGACGACGCTTCGAGCGACGGCGGGCCTCAGGGCCGAGCCGAGCTCGAACACCACGTCGACGCGCTGCTGGAGGCCTTCCCGGATTGGACCTTCACGATCGAGCAGCTGCTCGCCGAGGGTGACCAGGTGGTGGCTCACCTCAGCGTCAAGGCGACCTACCAGAACCACTTTCCTCCTCTGCGCGACATACCGGCGGTCGGCCAGCCCGTCGCGCGCGAGCAGGTCAACATCTTCACTCTGCGCGACGGCCGCATCGTCAACCTCCACGTGGTGGCGGACAACGCGACCTGGTTGCGGATGGCCGCCGAAGGCGCCAAGGCAGCCGCCCGGTGAGCTTCTCAGGACCTGGCGAGGGAGCTGTCAATGACGCGGGCGGCAACCGGCTGACGGTCAAGATCCACCCCGACGCCGGCGCCCACGACTTCTCGCTCTTCGAGAGCGTCGTGCCCCCGGGAGGCCGCGTGTTGCCCCATCGGCACCACGAGTTTGAAGAGGCCTTTTATGTGCTCGAGGGTTCGCTCGAGTTCCTGCTAGGCGAAGAATGGCGCGGCGGAGGCCGCGGCACCGCAGTCCACGTGCCGCGGAACACCGTCCACGCCTTCCGCAATGCCAGCGGCGAGCCGGCTCGAGTTCTGGTCGTCCACACGCCGGCTCGGGCCATCCGGATGATCGAGGAGCTGGCTGCGCTACCGCCCGGCTCGTCGCCGG
>Ga0207664_10001096_pt1 | contig 18076 bp, 18 predicted proteins | sample LARL83metaG_FD_184349 | JGI IMG/M metagenome (GOLD analysis project Ga0207664, IMG submission 184349) | Corn, switchgrass and miscanthus rhizosphere microbial communities from Kellogg Biological Station, Michigan, USA - LAR L8-3 metaG... | ecosystem: Host-associated > Plants > Roots >... | reverse complement strand
GCCGGTGACGTACGTCGCAACGGCCCGCCGCGACCCGGCCGACGCCGAGTGGGAGGCACGGATCGCCACGCACATCGCGCGCCGCCCGGCGGCCTGGCACACCGTCGAACCGGCCGACCTCGCCGCCCTGATCACCACGGCCACCGACCAGATCCTGCTGGTCGACGACCTGGCCACCTGGCTGACCGGTGTGCTGGACGACACGTCCGCGTGGGAAGGCTCACTCGCCGCCGCCGAACGACGGGTCGACGACCTGGTCGCCGCGGTGATCCGGTGCCGTGTCCGGTTGGTGCTCGTGTCGGCGGAGGTCGGCCTCGGTGTCGTACCGGAGACCAGATCTGGCAGGCTTTTCCGGGACGAGCTCGGCTCGCTCAACGCCCGGCTCGCCTGGGTGTGCGAGGAGAGCGTGCTGCTCGTCGCCGGCCTGCCCGTATCCCTGAAGGCGCCACGGAGGTAGCCCATGACCGCTAGCGATGGCGCTGGCGCGTTTCCCGCCGTCCAGCCACCGGACGCCCAGGTGCACCGGCAGGCCGTGGCACGCCAGGAGCAGCTGACGAAACCGGCCGGGTCGCTGGGGCGGCTCGAGGAGCTCGGCGTGTGGATCGCCGCGTGCCAGGGCGTGTGCCCGCCCCGGCCGTTCGCCCGGCCGCGGGTCGTGGTGTTCGCGGGCGACCACGGGATCGCCGCGCACGGCGTGTCGGCGTACCCGAGCGAGGTCACCGGCCAGATGGTGTCGAACTTCCTGGTCGGCGGCGCGGCCGTGAACGTGCTCGCCGCCGCGGCCGGCGCCACGGTGCGCGTGGTCGACATGGCCGTGGACGCGGGCACGCCGGATCGCGTGCGGCAGCACAAGGTGCGGCGCTCGTCCGGCTCGATCGACCGCGAGGACGCCCTCACCCAGGCCGAGGTCGAACAGGCCATCCAGGCCGGTCGCCAGATCGCCGACGACGAGGTCGACGGCGGCGCGGACCTGCTGGTCGCGGGTGACATGGGCATCGGCAACACCACCCCGTCCGCCGTGCTGGTGGCGGCGCTGACCGGCGCCGAGCCGGTCGCCGTCGTCGGACGCGGCACCGGCATCGACGACTCGGCGTGGATGCGCAAGGCGGCCGCGGTCCGGGACGCGCTGCGCCGGGCCCGCAAGGTGGCCGGCGACCCGGTCGCGTTGCTGCGGACGTCGTCCGGCGCGGACCTGGCCGCGATGGCCGGTTTCCTGGCCCAGGCCGCGGTCCGCCGGACGCCGGTCGTGCTGGATGGCGTGGTCGTGACAGCGGCCGCCGCCGTGGCCGACCAGCTGGCGCCCGGCGCCCGCCAGTGGTGGGTCGCCGGACACCGCTCGGTCGAGCCGGCGCACACGCTGATACTGGACCACCTGAAGTTGAAACCGTTGCTGGAGCTGGACATGCGGCTGGGCGAGGGCTCGGGCGCGGTGGCCGCGTTGCCGTTGGTCCTGATGGCCGCGCGCATCCTCACCGACATGGCCACGTTCGGCGATGCCGGCGTTTCCGGTCCCGAGTCCACTGAGGTCAACGCTGGCTAGGCTCGCCGGGCCGCGTCTTGCGTTGTCGTGGCTGACAGTCCTGCCGGTCCGCGTGTCCACTGTGGATCGCGCGATGGCCGCGTCGGCGATCGCGTGGTCGCCCGTGGTCGGCGTGCTGCTCGGCGGCGTCGCCACGGGCGCGCTGTGGGTGTTGCTGGGATTTCTGCATTCCCCGTCGCTGTTGGCCGGCTTGCTCGTGGTCGGGCTAATGGCCGTCCTCACGCGGGGAATGCACGTCGACGGCCTGGCCGACACGGCGGACGGGTTCGGGTGCTACGGGCCGCCGGAACGCGCGCTGGCCGTGATGAAGGACGGCGGAGCGGGGCCGTTCGCGGTCGTGACGCTGATCGTCGTGCTGGGCGCACAGGCGGTGAGCCTCGGCGTGGCGGGGTTCTGGGTTCCGGTGCTCGCGATCACGGCCGGCCGGGCCGCGTTCGCGTTGTCGTGCCGGCGAGACGTGCCGGCCGCGCGACCGGAAGGCTTGGGAGCGCTGGTCGCCGGCAGCCAACCGCCGTGGGTACCGGTGGCGTGGTGGCTGGTGCTCGCGGCCGGCGCGGCGTTCGTGGTGCCGGGCCGCTGGTGGCAGGGGCCGATCGCGGTGGGGGTGGCCGCCGGGCTGGTGGAGCTGCTGGTGCGGCACGCGCGGCGGCGGTTCGGTGGCGTGACGGGCGATGTGTTGGGCGCGGCGAGTGAAATCGCGACGACCGCGGTACTCGTCGTGTGCGCGCTCGGTTGATACGCCGCGCCGCAACACATCGTCAACGGATCAGGAGAGTTTGACCATCCAGCCGTTCGGGTCGGCCGCGGTGCCGTTCTGGATCGCGGTCAACGCCTTGCGCAGCCGCATCGTGACCTCGCCGGGTTCGCCGCCCGCGATCGTGAAATCGCCGTCGGCGTACTTCACCGAACCGACCGGCGTGATCACGGCCGCCGTGCCGCACGCGAAGACCTCAGTGAGCTCACCGGTCGCCGCCTTCTTCTCCCACTCCTCCGTGGAGATCCGGCGCTCCTCGACCGCGTAACCCAACTCGGCCGCGAGTTCGATCAGCGACGCCCGCGTGATCCCGGGCAGCAGCGAGCCGGTCAGTTCCGGCGTCACGAGGCGGGCGTCGGAACCGGAGCCGAACACGAAGCACAGGTTCATGCCGCCCATCTCCTCGACCCAACGCCGCTCCACCGCGTCGAGCCACACCACCTGGTCGCATCCCTGCGCGACGGCCTGGGCCTGCGCCACGAAGGCGGCCGCGTAGTTGCCGCCGCACTTGGCGAAGCCGGTGCCGCCGGGGGCCGCGCGCACGTACTCCGTGCTCAGCCACACCTTGACCGGCTTGACGCCGCTGGCGAAGTAGGGGCCGGCCGGTGAGGCGATCACGACGTACCGGTAGGTGCTCGACGGGCCGTTCACGCCGAGCCCGACCGCCGTGGCGATCATGAAGGGCCGCAGGTAAAGCGATTCGTCCGGTTCGCCGGGAACCCAGCGGTCGTCGAGCGCGACGAGTTCGCGCAGCGAGTCGACGAACAGGTCCTCGGGCAGTTCGGGCATGGCAAGGCGCACCGCGGAGGCGCGGAAACGGGCCGCGTTGGCATCCGGCCGGAACGACGCGACCGAGCCGTCGGGCTGCCGGTATGCCTTGAGACCTTCGAAGATCTCCTGGGCGTAGTGGAAGACGGAGGTGGCCGGGTCGAGCTCGATCGGGCGGTAGGGACCCACCGCCGCGTCGTGCCAGCCCTGCTCCTGGTTCCAGTCGATGGTCACCATGTGATCGGTGAAGTATTTGCCGAAACCAGGCGCCGCCAATACCTCCGCAACCCGTTCCGGGGTCGCCGGGTGGGGGTTGGGGGTCCTGGTGAAGGACAGCGCTGTCGTCATGTTGGCACCGTATCTCCGACCGTCTGCGTGGGGAAATCATCTTCTCAACACGTGGCCGTCCTACTATCCGATGGTGGACGAACTGCGCACGGACGCACTGGATGTACCGCACGACGGCTGGGCACCGCACCTACGCGCCGGCCTCTACGCCCTCGTGCTCACGCTCGCCGCGGGCCTCGCCGTGCTCGTGGGCTGGGTGTGGATCGGCGGCTTCGGCATCGTGCTCGGCCTGATCGTGGCCGCGATCGGCCTGGGCTGGCTGCGCACGCGCTACGGCGCCGTGGTCCCCCGGGACGTGCCGGGCGGCGCGCTGCTACGTGTGCTGGTCGCCGCGATCGTGCTGGCCGGCATCGCGTACCTGGTCAGCAGGAACGCCTGACCACACCTCCGCCGGCAACACTGGCGCCGGCCACACCCGATCGGTGGAAAACGACGTGCGGCCGCGCGGTATCTCCAGGTTCACGTACCAGTTGTGGAAGACGTAGTCCTCGGTGAAGAACCACCACACCGACGACCACTCCGACTCGGTGACCAGCCGCACCGTGTGCGTGTCGAGCCATTTCCCGGGCAGCCGCACGCGCGGCAGCAGGAACATCTGGTCCAGCGGCGCCTCGCGCGGGTCGCGACCGTCGGCCAGCCGCGTGTTCACGATGTCGGTGCCGGCCGGCATCCACCCGATCAGGCGGTCACCGTCGTCGGACAGCACCCGCATCGGATGGTGTTGGCCGACTCGGACAGCGAAGGCTGAGCTGTCCCATTGAGCACCGTCGTCGGTATGCACGAAACGCTGGACGGCCGTGTCGCCCGGCCGCCAGATCATCGGGTGTGCAGCTCGACGAACGGCGGCTTCACGACCTCGCACCGCAGGCCACGTCCGCGCACGTCGACCGTGACCTCGGTGCCGAGCTTCACGTTGGCCGCCGTGTCGAGCAGGGCCAGCGCGATGCCCGCCTTGAGGGTCGGCGCGAACGTGCCGGACGTCGTCACGCCCACACGTTCGCCGTCCGCCGTGAGCACCGGCATGCCGTCGCGCGGCACACCGCGGTCGAGCGCACGCAGGCCACGCAGCCGCCGCACCGGACCGGCGGCCTTCTCGGCGGTCAGCGCGTCCCGCCCCCAGAACCGCTCCTTCTCCCAGCCGACGGCCCAGCTCGTCGCGGCCTGCACCGGGCTGATGTCGGCGGTCAGCTCGTGGCCGTGCAGCGGGTAGCCCATCTCGGTGCGCAGCGTGTCCCGCGCGCCCAGCCCGGCGGCCCGGCCACCGAGCGGCCCGGCGGCGGTGAGCAGCGCGTCCCACAGTTGCGTCGCGTCCGACCAGCGCGGCAGCAGCTCGTAGCCGTGTTCGCCGGTGTAACCGGTACGGCAGACGCGGACGGGTTTGCCGAGCCAGTCGGCGTCGGCGAAGGCCAGATAGTCCATCTCGGACGGCAGCCCGACGGCCTCGAGTGTCGCCGCCGACGCCGGGCCCTGCACGGCGAGCACGGCGTAGTCCATGTGCTGGTTGACCACGTCGACACCGGCCGGTGCCGCGTCCGCCAGCCGCCGCGCCACTTCGGCGTTGTTCGCCGCGTTCGGCACGCAGAACACCTCGTCCGGCCCGACGAGATACGCGATCAGGTCGTCGACCACACCGCCGGATTCCGTGCAGCACAACGTGTACTGCGCCTGGCCCGGCTCGATCCGGCCCAGGTCGTTGGTCAGGCACGTGTTCACGAACTCGGCCGCGCCCGGCCCGCGCACCAGCGTCTTGCCCAGGTGCGACACGTCGAACACGCCGACCGCGGTGCGCACCGCGGTGTGCTCGGCGACCACGCCGTCGGCATAGTTGATCGGCATCTGCCAGCCGCTGAACGGACCGAATTTCGCGTTCAACGCCTCGTGGGCGGCCTGCAACGGTCCGGTGAGATAGGTGTCTGCCACGGGCGTGAGGCTACCGGCGAGCCAGCAGCCGCGACACGAGCGGACCGGCTACCAGGGCCGTCAACCCGACACCGAGCGCGATCAACAGGTCGGCCGGCGGCATCGTCATCCCGATCAACACCGAGAAACCCAGCCCGAAACACGCCGTCCGCACCGGCCACGACCGTTCCGATCGCGCCAGCAAACGCGCGGACGCGTTGGTGAACGCGTAATAGAACAACGCGCACGTGGCCGCGAGCCCGATCGACCGGGCCGGCCCGAGGAGCAGCACGCACGCCACCGCACCGGCGCCGACCAGCACGCGCACCACCGTCGCGTGCGCCACCCACGGCCGGCCCGCCGGCAGGTCGCCACGGATGGCCATCACGTCCGCGATCCGCCGCGATCCGCCGACCACGGCCAGCAGCGCCATACCGGTCGCGACCATCACGGCGAACGTGACCAACGGGTCGATCGCACCGGCGTCGGCGGAATCGAGCGCGTCCCGCAACGGCGTCGCGGACAGCGCGAGCCGCGTCGGACCCAACTGACGCAGCACCGCGGCGCCGACCGCGAGGTACGTGACCAATGCCACCGCCAGCAGCACCGGGATGATCACGCGCATGCGTTCCCGCGGCACGACGACCTGATCGGCGCCGGGCGCGGTGATCCGCTCGAACCCGAGGAACGCGAAGAACAGGACACCCGCCGCCGGGAGCAGTTCGCCCGGGTTGTCCAGGCCCGGCGTGCTCGGCGGGATCGGGACGCCGGTGGGCGGTGGCGGCGCGATCGCGAAGCACGCCGCGACCACGAGCAACAGCACGACCAGCACGAACACGGTCAGCGCGCGCACGACACCGCGCGGGAGACTGACACCGACGGTGTCCGCGACCACGGCGAACACCAGCGCCCCGAGTGCCGGCAGCACGGGCTTTTCCGGGGCGACGTAGGCGCCGAAACAACCGGCCAATGCCGCGGCGGCGGCCGCCCGGCTGGCCAGGTACAGTCCGCCGGCCATACGCCCCGGCCAACGACCCAACAGCTCTCGGGTATACCGGTAGCCACTTCCGGAACCCGGAAAAACACCGGACTGGTCACAAGTCGAACAACAACAGCACCACGCCGCCACCGCGGCGACGACCATGGCAACGAGTAACCAACGCCCGGTGAGCGACGATGCGGGTGCGAGACCGGCGAACAAACCGGCGCCGATGGTCACACCAAGGCCGGCGACAACCGCGTCCACCGCGCCCAGTTGTTCGCGCAGCATCCGGGTCACGGGGGTATACGGTGCCAGACCATTCGGCCTAGCCGATATCAACCTACTGGGGGAAAGTCGTTAGCATGCTTCACTACCTAAATCCAGCCGAGACGAACCCCGTGCCCCGACGAGGAGAAAAGTGACCACCCCCAAACTGACCCTGACCGGCAACTCACCCACCGAGGTCACCGCACTCGCGGTCGACACCCTGGTGGTCGGCACGATCCAGGGCGCGGACGGGCCCACGCTCGCACCCGGAGCGGAACCGGTCGACGAGGCACTGGACGGGCGCCTGCTCGAGCTGCTGGTCAGCATCGGCGCGACCGGCAAGGCCGACGAGGTGGTCAAACTGCCGACGATGGGCAAACTGGCCGCCGCCGTCGTACTCGCCACCGGGCTGGGCAAGCCGGGCGCGGGCGGCGCGCTGTCCGCCGAGCAGGTGCGCCGCGCGTCCGGCGCGGCGGCCCGGGCCTTGGGCGGCGTGAAGCGCGCCGGGACCGTGCTGTCCGCGATCGACCTCCCGGCCGCGATCGAGGGCTCGATCATGGGCGCGTACCGCTTCGACCGCTACAAGTCGTCCAACGGCGACGGCCCGGTCGGCCGCGTCGACCTGGTCAGCCCGACCGATGGCACGCCCAAGGAGCACAAGGCGACGCTGAAGGCGGCCACCGCGATCGCCGAGACCGTCACGTGCACCCGTGACCTGATCAACACCCCGCCCAACGACCTGTTCCCGGCGAGCTTCGCCGAGCGCGCGGCGGAACTGGCCACCGCCAACGGGGTCGAGGTGACCATTCTGGACGAGAAGGCGCTGCGCAAGGAGGGCTACGGCGGCATCCTCGGCGTCGGCGGCGGCTCGTCCCGCCCGCCGCGCCTGGTCCGGCTGCGCTACAAGGGCAGCAAGCCCAAGGCCAAGGTCGCGCTCGTCGGCAAGGGCATCACGTTCGACACCGGCGGCATCTCGCTCAAGCCGGCCGCCGACATGGACCACATGACGTCGGACATGTCCGGTGCCGCGGTCATGGTGGCCACCGTCGTGCTGGCCGCGAAGCTGCGCTACCCGCTAGACGTCACCGCGACCGTGCCGATGGCCGAGAACATGCCGTCCGGTTCGGCGTACCGGCCCGGTGACGTGCTGACCATGTACGGCGGCAAGACCGTCGAGGTGCTCAACACCGACGCCGAGGGCCGCCTGATCCTGGCCGACGCGATCGTCCGCGCCTGCGAGGACGACCCGGACTACCTGATCGAGACGTCCACGCTGACCGGCGGGCAGGTCGTGGCACTGGGCAACCGCACGACGGGCGTCATGGGCTCGGAGGAGTTCCGCGACCGCGTCGCCACGCTCGCCCGGGCCAGCGGCGAGGGCGGCTGGGCCATGCCGCTGCCCGACGAGCTGCGCACCGACCTGGACTCGAAGCTCGCCGACATCTCCAACGTGGCCGCGGTGTCGCACGGCGGCTCGATGTTGGTGGCCGGCCTGTTCCTGCGCGAGTTCGTGGCCGAGGGCGTGCAGTGGGCGCACCTGGACGTCGCGGGCCCGGCGTACAACACGGGCGGCCCGTGGGGCTACACGTCGAAGGGCGGCACCGGCGTCCCGGTCCGCACCCTGGCAGCAGTTCTGGCCGACATCGCCGAACAGGGCTGACACACGACGGGGCTGGGCGGCCACGGCCGCCCAGCACTCACAAGCCGGCTTGCTTCTGGCGACGACTGAGAGCCGCTGTGTAGGCGCGCATCCGCTGCGGGTAGCCGACGAGTTTCACGTCGTAGACCGGGATGCCGAGGCGTTTGCCCAGGTCCCGGATGCCGTGCTGGGTGACCCGACGCCGGGTCCACTCACCGTCGTGCGCGACGAGTACGACCGTGGTCTGCGTCACCGTGGTCTCGGGTTCCACGAACGCCTCGACACCATGACGCTGTTGTGCCCACGACATCAGGTAGGCGTTGTCCTCGGGGCTGGCAGCACGCACTCCCCCGGACCGTCGCCTGCGGCCGAACAGGCCCATCGAACACCTCCTCGTACCGTACAGAGTGCCCTAGAAGGCTGAGGCGAGGCTGAGTTTCGGGCGCACGTGGGCCGCGTCGCAAGAATGGCCGAGGTAGTGACAAGATGGCGTGTGCTGCCACGCTCGACCGGCGCGAACAGCGACGCACCGATGATCAGCTCATGTTGCCTTTCGAGGGAGTTTCCGTGACCGACGCCGACCTTGTGATCCTCGGTGGCGGGTCGGGCGGCTACGCCTGCGCGTTCCGCGCGGCCGAGCTCGGCCTGTCCGTCATCCTCATCGAGAAGGACAAGCTCGGAGGCACGTGCCTGCACCGAGGCTGCATCCCCACCAAGGCACTGCTGCACGCGGCCGAGGTGGCCGACCTGGCCCGTGACGGTGACACGCTCGGCATCAAGTCCTCGCTCGAGGGCATCGACATGGCCGGCGTGAACTCCTACAAGGACGGTGTCGTCGCCAAGATGTACCGCGGCCTCCAGGGGCTGGCGAAGGCGAACAAGGTCGACGTCGTCGAGGGCACCGGCACGTTCGTCGCGCCCAACGCGGTCGAGGTCGACGGTCGGCGGATCACCGGCAAGAACGTCGTGCTCGCCACGGGTTCGTACTCGAAGACGTTGCCCGGCCTGGAACTCGGCGGCCGGATCGTGGCCAGCGAGCAGGCGCTGAACCTGGACTACGTGCCGGAGAAGGTCATCGTGCTCGGCGGTGGCGTGATCGGCGTCGAGTTCGCGAGCGTGTGGCGCTCGTTCGGCGCCGAGGTGACGATCATCGAGGCGCTGCCCCGGCTGGTGCCGCTGGAGGACGAGTCGTCGTCCAAGCTGCTGGAGCGCGCGTTCCGCCGCCGCAACATCGGCTATAAGACCGGCGTCCGGTTCACCGGCGCCACGCAGTCCGACACGGGCGTCGTGGTGAGCCTGGAGAACGGCGAACAGCTCGAGGCGGACCTGCTGCTGGTGGCCGTCGGCCGCGGCCCGAACACGGCCGGCCACGGCTACGAGGAAGCCGGCGTGAAGATGGAGCGCGGCTTCGTGATCACCGACGAACGCCTGCGCACCAACCTGCCGGGCGTGTACGCGGTCGGCGACATCGTGCCCGGCCTTCAGTTGGCGCACCGCGGTTTCGCGCAGGGCATCTTCATCGCCGAGGACATCGCCGGACTCAAGCCGCACCTCATCGAGGAAAGCGGCATCCCGCGCGTCACGTACTGCAACCCGGAGGTCGCGTCGGTCGGGCTGACCGAGGCGCAGGCCAAGGAGCGCTACGGCGCGGACGTACAGACCTACACCTACGACCTGGCCGGCAACGGCAAGTCCGTCATCCTCGGCACGCGAGGCGCGGTCAAGCTGGTCAAGGCCCCCGACGGGCCGGTCGTCGGTGTGCACATGGTCGGGGAGCGCGTGGGCGAACTGGTCGGCGAGGCGCAGCTCATCGTCAACTGGGAGGGTTTCCCGGAGGACGTCGCGCCGCTGATCCACGCCCACCCGACCCAGACCGAGGCCCTGGGCGAGGCGCACCTCGCCCTGGCCGGCAAGCCGCTGCACGTGCACGGCTGAGGAATCACGACAGGCACGAGCACGAGGAGTCAGCGACACATGGCCTTCTCCGTCCAGATGCCGGCGCTCGGCGAGAGCGTCACGGAGGGCACCGTAACCCGGTGGCTCAAGCAGGAGGGCGAGACCGTCGAGGTCGACGAACCGCTGCTGGAGGTGTCCACGGACAAGGTGGACACGGAGATCCCGTCCCCGGTGGCCGGCACGCTACAGCGGATCGTGGTGGCCGAGGACGAGACCGTCCAGGTCGGCGCCGAGCTGGCGGTGATCGCCGACGGCGCCGACGGCGCGGCCCCCGCCGCTGCACCGCAGCAGCAGGCCCCGGCCGCCGAGCCCGAGCCGGCGGCCGCACCCGCCCAGCCCGTGGCACAGGCGGCCCCGGCCGCCCCCGAACCGGCTCCGGCGCCCCCGCCGGCCGACCAGCCGCCCTCGTCCGGTGGCACGCCGGTGACCATGCCGGCGCTGGGTGAGAGCGTCACCGAGGGCACGATCACGCGGTGGCTCAAGCAGGTCGGCGACCACGTCGACGAGGACGAGCCGCTGCTGGAGGTGTCGACCGACAAGGTGGACACCGAGATCCCCTCCCCCGTGGCCGGCACCCTGCTGGCGATCACCGCGGCCGAGGACAGCACGGTCGCGGTCGGCGGCCAGCTCGCCGTGATCGGCGGCGCCGCCACAGCCAACTCGGCCGCCCCGGCCCCGGCACCCACGCCGGCCGCCGCCGCCGCGCCGGCCCCCACGCCTGCGCCGACCCCGGCTCCCACGCCGCAGCCCGCCCCGGCGGCTCCGGCACCCCAGCCGATCGTCGTGAACACCAGCGGCGGCGAGGACGGCTCGGCGCCCTACGTGACCCCGCTGGTCCGGAAACTGGCCGGCGAGAACGACATCGACCTGGCCACGATCAAGGGCACCGGCGTCGGCGGTCGCATCCGCAAGCAGGACATCCAGGCGGCGATCGACGAACGCGCGAAGGCAGCGGCGGCACCGGCACCCGCCGCCGTTCCGGCCGCCCGTGCCGCGGTACCGTCCGCACCCGCTCCGCAGGCCGGCGCCGACGCGGGCCTGCGCGGCACGACGCAGAAGCTGTCCCGGCTGCGCCAGATCGTGGCCCAGCGGACCCGCGAGTCGTTGCAGGGTTCGGCGCAGCTCACGCAGGTCGTCGAGGTCGACGTCACGCGGATCGCGAAGCTTCGCGACCGTGCCAAGGCCGACTTCGAGAAGCGCGAGGGCGTGAAGCTGACGTTCCTGCCGTTCTTCGCCAAGGCGACGGTCGAGGCGCTGAAGCAGCACCCGAAGCTGAACGCGTCGATCGACGAGGAGGCCAAGGAGGTCACGTACCACGGTGCCGAACACCTGGGCATCGCGATCGACACCGAGCGCGGCCTGCTCAACGCGGTGATCCACGACGCGGGCGACCTGAACCTGTCCGGTCTCGCGCACAAGATCACCGATCTGGCCAACCGGGCCCGTACCAACCGGATCGAGCCCAACGAGCTGTCCGGCGGCACGTTCTCGCTGACCAACCTGGGCAGCAACGGCGCGCTGTTCGACACGCCGATCATCCAGCAGCCGCAGGTCGGCATCCTGGGCGTCGGCGTCGTGGTGAAGCGTCCGGTGGTGATCGACGTGGACGGCGACGAGACGATCGCCATCCGCTCGATGGTCTACCTGTCGCTGACCTACGACCACCGACTGGTCGACGGCGCCGACGCCGGCCGCTTCCTCACCACGGTGAAGCACCGACTGGCCGAGGGCGCGTTCGACGCCGATCTCGGCCTGTAGCAAGGAATCCCGCCGTGCGCGTCGTGATCGCCGGCTCGTCCGGACTCATCGGCACCGCATTGGTTGCCGAGTTCCGGCGGGCCGGCCACGACGTGACCCGGTTGGTCCGCCGGGAACCCACCGGCGCCGGCGAGGTGCACTGGGATCCGCCGGCCGGCCTGCTGGACTCCGCCGCATTGCGCGGCACGGACGCCGTGATCAACCTGTGCGGCGCCGGAATCGGGGACAAACGGTGGACGGCCGCGCGTAAACAGGTGCTGCGCGACAGCCGAAGCACCCCGACCGAAGTCCTCGCCGCAGCGGTCGCCGAACACGGCATCGCCACGATGGTGAACGCGTCCGCCGTCGGCTTCTACGGCGACACCGGCGCCACCCCGACCGACGAGACGGCCCGGAACGGCACCGGTTTCCTGGCCGAACTGTGCCAGGAATGGGAATCGGCGACAGCCGCTGCCGCTACGGCAGGCGCTCGCGTTGTCCGCGTGCGCAGCGGGCTGGTGCTGGCGCGCGACGGCGGTTTCCTGGCGCCGCTCCGGCCGCTGTTCCGCTTGTACGGGGGCGGCCGCCTGGGCTCGGGCCGGCAGTACTGGCCGTGGATCTCGCTGGTGGACGAGGTCGCCGCGATCCGTTTCGTGACCGAGCACGACACGCTGACGGGCCCGGTCAACCTCACCGGCCCCAATCCGGTCACCAACGCCGAGTTCACCAAGACGTTGGGGCAGTGGCTGGGCCGGCCGACCCCGTGGATCGTCCCCGGTTTCGCGCTCAAGGCGGTGCTGGGCGAGTTCGCCACCGAAGGCATTCTCGTGGGGCAGCGCGCGGTGCCGAGGGCGTTGGAGCGCGCCGGATTCACGTTCCGCTACGAGACGTTGGACGACGCCCTGGCGGCCGTGCGGTAACGCGTAAGGTCGAGATGTGAACATCTCCTGCCGGGCAACCACCGAGCCGCTCACCGTGCGGCCCCTCGGCACCGTGGCGTACGCCCCCACCTGGGACCTGCAGCGCGAGCTGGCCACCGCCCGCGCCGACGAACTCGGCCCGGACACCCTGCTGCTGCTGGAACACGAGCCCGTCTACACGGCCGGCCGGCGCACCGAACCCGAGGAGCGCCCGACCGACGGCACCCCGGTGATCGACGTCGACCGCGGCGGCAAGATCACCTGGCACGGCCCCGGCCAGCTGGTCGGCTACCCGATCGTGCGGCTGGCGAACCCGATCGACGTGGTCAACTACGTGCGACGGCTGGAACAGGCGCTGATCGCGGTGTGTGACCACTTCGGCCTGACCGAGGCCGGGCGCGTCGACGGCCGCAGCGGCGTGTGGCTCCCGGCCGACGAGACCGGCATCGAACGCAAGATCGCCGCGATCGGCATCCGCGTCCAACGCGAGGTGACCATGCACGGCTTCGAGATCAACTGCGACGCCGACCTGCGCGAGTTCGAACGCATCATCCCGTGCGGCATCCGCGATGCCGGCGTCACGTCACTGACCGCCGAACTCGGCCGGCCGGTCACCGTGGCCGACGTGCTGCCGGTGGCCCGGGACAGGGTGCTGGACGCGTTGGACGGCCGCCTGCCGGTCACCGACCGCCCCATCCGCCGCGTCACGCCGGTCGCGGCCGGGGTCACGATCGACCTGGCTCCCTGAGGGACTGCTCAACCGGACCCACCACCCAACCGCCGACCAGCAGCGCAACGGGCTCAGACCAAGACGACGCACCGAGAAACCGGGCCGGTAAACAAAAGCGGACGAGCACGAACCCGGGACAAGGGGGCGTTCAGTCTGTCCTGCTCCGTTCCGGTCCGTTTGGGCCCTCCCTATTCCTGTGATCCACAAGACACGCCCTGGTGGCCGGCCGAGCGAGACTCGGCCGGCCACCACGTCTTACCGCAACTGCGACGCGACCTCGGCCGCGACCAGTTCGACGTGATCCAGATCGTGCAGATCCAGTGTCTGTAGGTAGATCCGCGTGATCCCGGTCCGCTCCCGCCACGTCCCGATCCGGTCCACGACCTCGGCCGGCGAGCCGGCCAGCCCGCTGGTCCGCAGTTCCGCGACCTCACGCCCGATCTCGGCCGCCCGCTTCGCGAGCTCCGCATCCGTGCGGCCGACGCACATCACCAGCGCGGCCGAGCGACGCAGGTAGTTCGGGTCACGGCCGATGGCCTCACACGCGTCGTGCACGCGGCCGAACTGCGTGACGGCCGTGTCGATGTCGACGAACGCCACGTTGAACTCGTCCGCGAACTTCGCGGCCAGCGCGGGTGTCCGCTTCGGACCGCCGCCGCCGATGATCACCGGTGGGCGCGGCTCCTGGGCCGGCTTGGGCAACGCGGGCGAGTCGGTCACCTGGTAGTGCTTGCCCTGGAAGGAGAACGTCTCCCCCGGCTTGGTCTCCCACAGGCCGGTGATGATCTCCAGTTGTTCGGCGTACCGGTCGAAGCGCTCGCCCAGCGCCGGGAACGGAATGCCGTAGGCGTCGTGTTCGGCCTGGTACCAGCCGGCGCCGATGCCGAGTTCGACCCGGCCGCCGGACATCTGGTCGACCTGCGCCACCTCGATCGCCAGCGGCCCGGGGTGCCGGAACGTGGCCGCGGTGACGAGCGTGCCGAGGCGGATGGTGTCGGTGTCGCGGGCCAGGCCGGCGAGCGTGATCCACGCGTCGGTCGGGCCGGGCCGGCCGTCCACCGACCCCATCTTGAGGTAGTGGTCGGACCGGAAGAAGGCGTCGTAGCCGGCTGCCTCCGCGGTCCGGGCGACCCGGAGCTGGTCGACGTAGCTGGCGCCCTGCTGGGGTTCGGTGAAGATCCGGAGCTGGAAGGTGTTGTCCACAGACACGTAGGTTAGTGCCGTCCACCGCGCTGTGTAGACCCTGAAGCACTGTCCGTGCCCCGGTCGCCGCGCAGGTGTTCCAACATCTTGATGATCGTGGTGCTGACCTCGGCGCCGGCCTTCTTCGGGTCGTCGGCCCGTGCGATCACCATCGCGCCCGCGGTCAACGAGCCGAACAGCAGCCGCGCGGTGACCTCGACCGGCAGCTCCGGCATCTCACCCGCGTCGACCAGCGACTGGATGCTCGCCCGGACCAGGCCGAAGCTGAAGTGGTCCTCGGCCTCGCGCCACCGTTCCCAGCCCATCACGACCGGCGCCTCGTGGATCACGATCCGCTGGTAGGACGGGTCGAGGCAGATCTTGATGTACTGCTGGATGCCCTTCATCGCCCGGTCCCACGGGTTACCCGGTCCGACCACGATCTCCGCGAGCTCGGTCATGACCGCGCTCTCCACGGCGTCGAAGGCGGCCTCGAACAGCGCCTGTTTGCCGCTGAAATGGTGGTAAAGCGCGCCCTTGGTGACCCGCGACCGCTTGGCGACCTCGTCCAGCGACGTCGCGGCGTAACCGCGCTTGGTGAACAGGTCGACCGCGCTGTCCACCAGTGCGTGTCTGGTGGACTCCGAGTATTCCAACCGCCGCGACCGCATTGTCACCACCGCCACAACTTTACGACATACCAGCGGTACGTACCGGTGGTAGCTTGTAGGTATGGGCCGTACCGACAGTATGCCGCAGACCTGCGGTATGAAGCTGGTCACGGGGAGGGGCGCACCATGAGTTGGCACGACTTCTACCAGCGACGCGACGCGATCGACGCGGTACTGGACCACGCGGGGCAACACCCCGGCGTCGGTCTGCCGTTCGACGAGTTGCCGGCGGTCACGGCGGTGTTCGCCGACCGCGAGAGCCTCGCGCTCGCCCTGCAGTACAAGTGGTCCCAGGTGCTGATGGGCTACCTCGGCGTGGCCCTGGCCGACGTCGACCACACCGAGGACATCGACCACGTGGCCACCGTGGCGGCGGCGTGGCGACGCGCGGCGAAGGAGCAGCCCGCGCTGCGCGACCTGCTGGACACCTACGCACAGCGATCGGGTCCGGAGTTCCGCCGCGCACTGCTGGCCGAGCAACGGATGCTCGCCTACGCGGCCGGCCTGGCCGACACGCGCGAACCGGCCGACGAGACCGCCCGGGTGGGGGCCGTGTTCCTGGCCCTCGTCCGCGCACCAGGAACACAGCCGATCACCCGGCGCACCAGCCCGGTGGAACAGTTGTTCCGCCGGCTCGTCGCCAGCGCGTGATTGTCAGCCGTCCGACACGCTGAGCAGCGCGAACGACGCCCCGGCCGGATCGGCGCAGTGCGCGATCCGGCCGTAGGGCGAGTCGTACGGCTCCTTGACGACACGCCCGCCCGCGGCCAGCACGGCCGCGACGGTGGCGTCGGTATCCGCGACACCGAAGTACGTCGACCAGTGCGCCGGGCCGCCGCCCGCGAGCGCGCCGATGCCGCCGACCTCGTGCCCCGGCACGTCGATCGTCGTGTAGTCCTGGGCGTCGTCGAACGGCTCGCCGATCCCGAGACCGAACACCCCCGCGTAGAACGCGCGTGCGGTGAGGGGGTCCGGGGTCAGCAGTTCGTTCCAGATCACCGCGCCCGGCTCGTTCCCGAGTTGCGCGCCCATCCCTTGCAGCACACCGAACACGGCCCCGGTCGGGTCGCTCGCGATCAGAATCCGGCCGTCGCCGGGGATGTCCATCAACCCGGTGATGGCGTGCCCGCGGTGTTCGCCGATCGCCTTCATGATCACGCCGGCGTCGTCCGCGGCCAGGTACGTCGTCCACACGACCGGGATGTTCGGCTGACCGGGCACGAAGATCCCGGCCACCGCCTTGCCGCGCAGCCGCGCGACCGTGTAGGAGTCGCGGTCGGTAGCTGGTTCGTCGTACTCCCAGCCGAAGACCGCGCGGTAGAAGTCCAGCGTGCCGGCGAGGTCACCGGTCGACAGCTCCACCCAGCAGGGCGTGCCCTGCGCGTAATCCGTGAACTCGCTCATGTGACGCATCGTGACAGCGACCCCCGACAGCGGCCGATCGGCGACTGGCGGACCAAACTGCCAGTGAGGTAGGAGTGGCTCATGTCGAAATGGACCGAGCACGACATCCCGGACCAGACCGGCCGCACCATCCTGGTCACCGGCGCGAACTCCGGCCTCGGCCTGGTCGCCGCCGAGCTGCTGGCAGCAGCCGGCGCGCACGTGCTGATGGCCTGCCGCTCCCCGGAACGCGGTGAAGCAGCCCTGCACACGGTCGCCGAGCACGGCAGCGCCGAGTTGGTGGCCCTGGATCTGGCCGATCTGGCGTCGGTACGGGCGGCCGCGGTGGACATCCGGCAGCGGACCGGCGACAAGCTGGACGTGCTGATGAACAACGCGGGCGTGATGATGACGCCGAAGCGGCAGACCAAGGACGGGTTCGAGCTCCAGTTCGGCACCAATCACCTCGGCCACGCCGCGCTGACGTGGCTGCTGATGCCCGCGCTGCGCGGTGTGCCCGGCGCCCGCGTGGTCACGCTGTCCAGCATGGCGGCCCGCCCCGGCCGGGTGGACGTGACCGACCCGAACTTCCAACACCGCCGCTACCTGCCGAACTCGGCGTACAGCCAGGCCAAGCTCGCGAACCTGATGTTCGCCCTCGAACTGGACCGGCGTGCCCGCGCGGCCGGGCTGGACCTGGTCAGCGTGGCCGCGCACCCCGGCTACACGGCCACCAACCTGACACCGAACATGGCCCAGGCGCACGGTCACGGCCTGATCGGCCAGGTCATCTCGGTGTTCGGCGAACTGGGCGACCGGATGTTCGCCCAGTCGGTGCGGATCGGCGTGCTGCCGCAGGTGTACGCGGCGACCTCGCCCGACGTGCGCGGCGGCGCGTACTACGGCCCGGACGGCTTCATGGAGGCGCGCGGCCACCCGCGCGAGGTCGAGATCCCCGGCGCGGCCGGGAACCCCACGGCCGCGAGCGCACTGTGGGAGCTGTCCGCCGAGCTCACCAAGGTCGATCCGGATCCCGCGTGATGCCGCTCAGGTGTGGCCGGCGTAAGGTTCGAGGGGTGACGGTCGGACCAGACGGGCGTCGGCTGCTGCGGCTCGAAGCCCGCAACAGCCAGACCCCGATCGAGAAGAAGCCCTCGTGGATCAGGACGAAGGCCCGGATGGGGCCGGAGTACACGGAGCTGAAGCAGCTGGTGCACCGCGAGGGCCTGCACACGGTGTGCGAGGAAGCGGGCTGCCCCAACATCTACGAGTGCTGGGAAGACCGCGAGGCGACCTTCCT
>Ga0207664_10001094_pt1 | contig 18091 bp, 14 predicted proteins | sample LARL83metaG_FD_184349 | JGI IMG/M metagenome (GOLD analysis project Ga0207664, IMG submission 184349) | Corn, switchgrass and miscanthus rhizosphere microbial communities from Kellogg Biological Station, Michigan, USA - LAR L8-3 metaG... | ecosystem: Host-associated > Plants > Roots >... | reverse complement strand
GCCCGTCGAACTGTGGGACTGCAACGGCGTCGGTGGCCAGAAGTGGGTGCAGCAGGCCAACGGATCGTTGTTGAATCCGCAGTCCGGCCGTTGCCTCGACGACCCGAGCGGCAACACCGCCAACGGCACCCGGCTGCAGATCTGGGACTGCAACGGCACCCCGGCACAACACTTCGCGCTGAGCTGACAGTGGTCGGAGCGGCTGTGGGCGCGATGGTTCCACGGCCGCTCCGACACCGATCGGAAATCCTCCGCCACGTCGTCAGTTCTGGTGACCCCCTCGCACCGGTGGAAGGATTGACGACCATGACCGACGCCAGACCGCTGGGTGAGGACGAGGCCACGTTCATCGCGGCGGTCCGCTCCGGCGATACGGCGCGGTTCGCGCTGCTCACCGAGCGCCACCGGCGTGAGCTGCAGGTGCACTGCTACCGGATGCTCGCCAACTACGAGGACGCCCAGGACCTGACGCAGGAGACGTTCCTGCGAGCGTGGCACAAGCGGGAGTCGTTCCAGGGCCACGCCGCGCTGCGGACCTGGCTGTACCGGATCGCGACGAACGCCTGCCTCGACTTCCTGGAGAAGCGCAACGACCGCACACCCGTACCGTCCGACCTGTCGGGCGCCGGCTCCGAGTTGCAGTACCTCCAGCCCTACCCCGACCGGATGCTCCCCGAGGACCCACAGGAATCGGTGGTGGCGCGGGAGACGATCGAGCTGGCGTTCATCGTCGCCGTCCAGCACCTGCCGCCGCGGCAGCGGGCGGTGTTCATCCTGCGCGACGTCCTGGGCTGGCCGACGTCCAAGGCCGCCGACGCCCTCGAGCTGACCGTCGCATCGGTGACCAGCGCACTGCAGCGGGCACGCGTGACGATGCGCGAGCAGCTGCCTGAGCGCCGCCTGGACTGGCGCAGCCCCGCCACCCACGAGCTGTCCCAGGACGAGCGCGGCGTGGTGAGGTCCTACATCGACGCCCATGAGCGCAACGACCTCGACGGGCTGATGTCCCTGCTGCGCGACGACCTGCGCTTCGCGATGTTGCCGGTCCCGGGCACCGTGCTCAGGACGGCCAAGGACGCGGTGGACGGTTGGGTCTCCGGTGGGCTTTTCCAGCGCGGCTACGACGACTGGCGCTGTATCGCCACGACGGTCAACCGCATGCCCGCCGCCGTGCTGTACCTGCGCACCCCCACCGACCCGGAGTACCGGCTGTTGAACATCGCGGTCCTGCATATCGTCGACGGGAAGATCGCCGAGCTCACCGGATTCGACGCCACCGACAAACCATGGCTGGACCTGCCTCCGACACTGTGATCACACCGCCGCGCCGCCGGCCTGTGGCCCGTGTTCATCGCCTCGTCTCGTATCGGGTCAGCACCACGCCGCCGGGAAACGTCCGCGTCTCCACCAGGTTCAGGTTCACCCAGCTGTCCAGCGCCGTGAAGAACGGCGTGCCACCGCCCACCAGGACCGGGTGGGTGACGATCGCGTACTCGTCGATCAGCCCGGCCCGCATGGCCGCCCCGGCGAGCGTCGCGCCGCCGATGCCCATCGGGCCGCCGTCCTCGGCCTTGAGCCGGGTGATCTCGGCGATGGCGTCGCCGGTGACCAGACGGGTGTTCCAGTCGACCTTGTCGATCGTCGAGGAGAACACCACCTTCGGCGTGTCCCGCCAGTTCCGCGCGAACTCGATCTGCGCCGGGGTGGCGTGGGGCTGCTGGTCGCCGGTCGGCCAGTAGGAGCTCATCGTCTCCCACAACCGGCGCCCGTACAGCGACAGGCTGTTGCCCACCTCCTGGTCGAGCCACCACCCGAACAGCTCGTCGCTGGGCGGCCCGCTCCAGCCGATGTCGACGCCGGTCGCGGCGATGTAGCCGTCCAGGGTCACGTTCATGCCGAAGATCAGTTTCCGCATCATGCCAGCCTCCCGTGAGTCGGTCTCACACGTACAGACGGGCGTGGCGCGAAAACCTAATCGGTGCGCGATCCGGGTCCGCAGGTAGTTGTCGTGCCGTCGCGGCTGGCGTTGTCGGGTAGTTGGCGATGGTGTGGCGGGCGTCGGGCCAGGCATGTTTGACGGCGCTTGAGGCACCTTCCGCCTGTCGAGTGTCCGATGAGTACATGGCGGCCGAGACAAGGTCGCCTTACCACCAGCGGGCGCTACGAGAGCGCCGAAGAGGCAGGCAGTGATGGAACGCAGTGTCGACATCGCGGATCAGCGGATCGCCTCCGTCGAGTTGGCCAGTACTCTTCGGTAACCGCGTGGCTTCATGAGAGGGACTTGCTTCCGGTGCTGACGCGGAGTGTGCGGGCCGTGCGGCTGGCCAGTAGCAGGATCGCGATCGCGAGCAACGGCGACGCGGCGAACAGGAAGATCCATTGTGGACCGTGGGTGGCGAGCAGGCCCATGATGGCCAGGGACACCGGTTCCAGTGCCACGCGGGGGAGGTCCACGATGCTGTTGACCCGGCCGAGGAACTCGGTCGGTGTGTTGGTCTGCAACCAGGTGGGCAGGGCGACGTCGCTGGAGTACGAGGTGCCGAAACCCAGCAGTGCCAGCAGGATCACGACCACGGCCAGGTTGGGTACGAACCCGACCAGCGTGAACCCGACGGCCTCGCAGCAGGCCATGCCGATGATGAGCACGCCCCACCGGGCCGGGAGCCCGGTGATCCCGGCGGATAGCGCACCGAGGGGCTGGCCAAGGCCCCAGGCCGACACGATCGCGCCGAGCGCGACAGCGCCGTGGGGAAGCGTGCGGGCCAGGGCGGGCAGTCCGATGCCGAACAGTCCGGCGTAGGAGAGCGTGGCGGCGGAGACGACGGCCAGGATGACCCGGACCGTGACGCTGCGCCAGGCGTAGGAGAGTCCTGCGCGGATCTCGCGGGCGACCACCCGGATGGACACCGGAGTGTTGTCGCGGGCGGTGCGTGGTGCGGCCAGGACGGTGCCTGCCGCGATGAGGAAGGTGAGGGCGTCGACGCCGATGGCGGCCGCTGGGCCGGCCGCGGCGACGAGGACGCCGCCGAGTATCGGGCCGACGAGGCGCGCGGTTTGTTCGCCGAGTGAGAGCAGGGCGTTGGCCTTGGGTAGCAATCGCTCGTCGTCCACCAGAGACGGGACGATGGTGCCGCTGGCGGGCCAGAAGAAGGCGTCCGCGGTGCCGAACGCGATGCTGATGGTGAACAGTTGCCAGGTGTGCTGGCGCCCGGTCACGACGGCCAGCCACAACAGGCTGACCAGCACACCGCGAGCGATGTGGGCGCAGAACATCACGGCGCGGGCGCGGAACCGGTCGGTGATCGCGCCGCCGACCAGCAGGAGGACACCGCGGGGAATGCTGCCGGCGACCAGGATGCCGGCGAGGAGCGCGGGCGAGTCGGTGACCGAGAGGACCAGCCAGGCGAACGCCACCGTGTAGGCGACGTCGCCGGTGATCGAGAGGAGTTCGCCCAGCCACACCACGGTGAAGCGGGCGTGTCGAAGCACGGACCACACGAGCGGGAGCCTGAGCGACTCGCGGCCGGACGTCAAAGCCATTTCCGTGGACCTACGGTGCCAGCGCTCAGGAATCGCAGGCTACTGAGCGAAGTCCACATCACCCTGCGGCGTTCTAATGATTACGGTCGCCCAGCAGGGCTAGTCCACCGATCGACGCCATGCTAGGTTCGCCGTGATCTTTTAGAGATTAAACGGATATCTTACGGATATCTTACGTCTTCTGTCACGACGCATGATTCGAGGAGGCACGCCGTGTCCAAGTGGTACGTGCCCGGCACACGCGTAACCCGCTTTCCGCCGCCCAGGTCCCGTCGTTTCCCGCTGCACCGGGGCCGCCGCCCCGCGATGATCGGCGCAGCCCTGGTCGCCGTCGCCACGGTCGCGGTCGCGACCGTGCTGATCACCCACAACGCGGGGCAAGCCAAAGCGGCCGCGGCAGCGGTCAACCCGAACTGCACGCTCATCGTGCCGGCCAACCCGTTGACCGCGCAGGGCTTGGCGACGCCCTATCAACTCGTCGCGACCGACCCGGCTGCCGGGCCGTGTAACGAAGCCAACGCCAACCAGTCCGCGTTCGTCGAGTCCGCGATCCTGACCCCGGCCGGCCAGTTGACCACCTACGATCCGCTGGTCATCGACCAAGGCACCCAGCCGGCGGCCCCGACCGTCCCGGCGCAGGTGGTCGCCGGTTCGACGGTGGGTATCTGGTTCGGTTTCAACGGCACCAACCTGACCCTGCAAGCGGCCAACGGCACCGACGCGCTCAACCAAGGCCAGTGCGTGAACGGCCAGAACGGGTCGATCTTCGGCCAGTTCTCCTACTGCGACGCCCCGGCGTTCTTCCAAGCCGCGAACATCGCGATCGGCAACAACCAGTTGCAGGTTCCCGCGGTCGGGACGGCCAAGGACGGCAAAACGTGCCCGACCCTCCGGGATTTCTCGGTGGTGGACCAGGATCAGAGCGACAACGTCGTCACGCACTATCTGGCCACCGCCAACGGCCAGACCGCGCAGAACAACGCGGCCAATGTCGCGAAGCTGGCGGGCGCGGTCGATCTGGCCAACGGCAGTGACAACCTGCTGCTCACCAAGTTCATCGACCCGGCGCTGGGGTGCACCCCATGGACGACGCCAGACCAGTCCAGCGACGGCAACCCGACCGCCGCACTGGCCACGGACGAACTGTCGGCGGCGGCCAACCAGCAGGCCCCGATCGCGCTGGTTCCGCTCACCGACCCCATGACCCTGAACAACGCCAACGCCAGCACCACCAAGACCAACCTCTACCGCCAAGGCGTGGACCAGGGCACGATCGGCGGTGGCGGCGACAACGGTAACGGCGCCACCTACTGCACCAACCTGTTCACCAATGCCGCCGGCATCCAACGCGTCTTCAACGATCAGGCGATGTTCGCCAACGCGCCCTCGGTCGACGCGGCCATGGCCACCAACCTGTTCACGTTCCTGGCGATGCGAGCCCAAGCGTCGTTCGGGAATCTGAACTGTCAGGGCCTGACCAACATGAACAACCCGATCACCCTCACGATGAACAACAACATCGTGACCGCGGCCACGTTCACCCAGGGCGGTGCCCCGGCTGCGACGACAACCGCCGCCGCGGCCACCTCAACGCCGTCCCCGACGAGCTCGTCCGGGGCCCCGGCCTCACCGTCGTCGACCGGCGCGGCCCCCACGTCCGCGTCGACCGGCGTGGGCCCGACGACGACACCGGGCGGTACGGCGCCGACCGCGACCGCATCACCCACAACCACCTCCGGACACCACCACGGATGACGATGTCGAGGGTGCGCTCCTGACAGCACATGGACGCAACACCGTTCATGCTGGGGGAGCGCACCCTTTCGGCACGTGCCCTCTCGTGCGACTGTCGGCCTGCCGCTTGGGGTGGTCGCCGACCACCACGCCGTTGTCATTGATCGCGTGCGGTCCGCGGTCGCATGCAGGTGTTGCTCAACCAGGGGAATTTACCGCGATGGTGGTCATTCCACGCTCCGCAGCAGTTTCTCCATGGCCGCCAGGCGCGCGGTCAGGTCGGCCAGCGGCGTGAACCCGATTCGGGCGTGGTGCGGATAGCAGTTGACGCACGCACCACGATCGGCGAAGGAGGCCGATGCAATCGCCATCTCAGCAGGTCGCACGCGATGTCGGGGGTAGGTTGGTGGGGGCGGACGCCGAGTTGATCATGGCGTCGCTGACCGAGCCGGCCCGCTTCGGCGCGATCTTCGACCGCCATGCCCCGTACATCCAGCGATACCTGGCTCGCCGGCTCGGCCAGCAGATCGCCGACGATCTGGTCGCCGAAACGTTCCTGGCGGCGTTCCGCCGGCGTGCCAGCTACGACGCACGGCACACCGACGCCCGCCCATGGCTCTACGGCATCGCCACCAATCTCATCGGCCAGCACCGCAGGGACGAGGTGCGGCGCTTACGGCTCAACCAGGTCGCACACCAGGCCGACACGAGCGCCGGGCACGCCGACCGGGTCGCCGAACAGGTCACCGCGCAGGCCATGCGTGGCCCGTTGGCGACCGCGATCGGCGGGCTCGCCGCGCCGGACCGGGACGTCCTGTTGCTGATCGCCTGGGAGCAACTGACCTACGACGAGGTCGCGACCGCGCTGGCCATCCCGGTCGGCACGGTGCGCTCCCGGCTCAACCGGGCACGGCGCAAGGTCCGTGCCGTGCTGCGGGAGCTCGATCCCACCCTGACTTTTCCGGAGGTGTTGACGTGATGGACGACATGCAGGTGATCACCGAGTTGCGGCCCGACGAGCCGCTCGTGGGCGATCACGACCTGAATGCCGCGCGGACGCGGCTGTTCGCCGAGTTCGATGCCGCCCGGCGACCGGGCAAACGGCGGTTCGTTCTGGCCGCCGGTGTCGCGGTGGTCGCCGCCGCGGCGGCCGCGGCCTTCGTGGTGATACCGACGCCCGGACCGGCAAAACCAGGCCCAGGCCCGAAGGTCGTGCTGGACGCGGCCTACGTGCTGCACCGGGCCGCGCAGGACGCGCTCTCCGAACCGGCCGTCACACCGCGACCCGACCAGTTCGTCTACGTCAAGCTGGGCAATCCGCGGTTTCCGCAACAGGGCTGGCTGTCCGTGGACGGCGCGCACGACGGTCTGATCCGTGACCACGCCGGGGACACCCCGGTGCCGGGCTGCCGCAACGGCCGGCAGCAAGTGGTCATCGGAGACCGGCCGTCCGGGCGTACCCAACCGTGCCAACCGCAACCGGCCTACGACCCGAACCTGCCGACCGACCCGAACGGGCTGATCAGCTACCTGGAGAAGGGCCGCACGGTCGACCTGACGACCCCGGAGGGCGTGAACGCGGTCGCCAAGGACATCGACGGCCTGTTCTACACGACCTACGTGCCGCCGAGTGTGCAGTCCGCGCTGTTCACGGCGATCGCCAGGATTCCCGGGCTGTCCGTCGACCGCGCCACACCCGCCGGCACGATCGGCATCCGGTGGTCCTTCTCCGGAACCGGCGAGATGCTGTTCAGCACGGTCAACGGCTACCACTACGTCGGTGACAGGACCGTGTCGCAACACGGTGATGTCGGGAGCGACATGCTGCTGGCTCCGGTGGCCATCGTGGACAGGGCCGGCGAGTTGCCGTAATGGCCACCACGGAAATCGTCGCAATCATGCCTCGGCGATGAGGACCGGCACCGGGACGCCCTGGGTGCCAACGGCCGCTCCCGCCGCTGCTCGTGCGATGAGTTCGCGGTGTCGGTCGGGGTCGATGGCATCGGACTGGTCCGCGCGCATCATGGGGATATCCGACTCAACATGGTGCAGGCGGCGCAGACGGGGGTTGTAGAGCGTGGCGTCGTCGGCGAAATACAGCAGCGGTCCCTTGTCGACGGGGCATGCGAGGATGTCGAGGAAACGCGCGTCGAGGGCCATGTGGGTTGATCCTTTCGCGGGGTCGGCGCATCCGCGGTCGGGCGGATGGGTTCCGGTTGGATCGCCAGCGCGGTCAGGGCGAGTGCGAAGCCGATCGCGCGTAGCGCGAGCGGGATCGGTGCGGTGGGCAGGGTTTCGTGGAACAGCGACGTGCCGGCGACGAGTACGTAGCAACTGCCGGCGACGTTCGACGTCGGGATGACGACGGATGCCCGGTAGCGCTGCAACGCGGTCTGGAACAGCACCATGCCGGCCAGTGACGTGCCCAACACCAGGTAGAGGTACGGCGAACCGGGCAGTATCGCGATGATGCCGGCCAGGTCACGGTGGGCGAGTTGGCTGGACAACGCCTTGAGCGCCAGGCCGGCCATGCCGTAGAGCAAGCCGGTAGCGAGGCCGACGTAGGCGCCGGTGCTGGGCAGGTGGTGCCGGCCGCCCGGTTGTTGTGCGTGCAGGTACAGCAGGACGGCGATCACGGCGGACACACCGAGCACCACCGTCATCGCCGCGGTGCCGGCCGGTGCCGTGCCGGGCCGCGTGTGTCCGTCGACCGACAGGCCCAGCGTGGCGACGGACGCGGCGACGGCACCCAGCCGCCACCAGTCGCGGCGGGCGGCCCGTTCGTCCAGCAGCAGCCAGGCGAGCAACAGCAGGACGCCGATCCCGGCTGCCTGCAACGGTTGCGCCACGCTGATCGGCAGTAGGTCGAGGACCACCAGTTGACACCCGAGACCGACCGCCATGCACACGAAACCGGCCAGCCAGGCCGGCGCGGTGCACAACGTACGCAGCAGCCGCATCGGCCGCCGCACGTCGATCTTCGGGAGTGTTGCCAGTGCGCGCTTCTCCAGCACGAAACCCGCGTTGTACGCGGTGGTCGCGAGCAGGGCGAGCAGGATCGCGGTCACGGCGGGTCGAACCTCGGGTCGCCGAACGAGTACAGCGCCGCCCGGAACGTGGCCGCGAACCGCGTGGCCGCAGATGCGTCGAACAGGGTCCGGCGGTAGCGCAGGCATACGTGCAGTCGGCCGCGCACGGTGAGCGTGCCCACCGACAGCCCGCGGGGCATCCGGGCGGGGGCCGCGAACCACAGGCCGGTGACCGGATGGCGAGGGCCGAAGTCCGGTGGATCGGTGACGATGCCCAGGTTGGACAGGATCGACGTGTCGCCGCTGGTCGCACCCGCGACCAGGCGGGCCGCCGCGAGCAGTCGCGCCTTCACCGCGACCGGCAGCACCGGCGTCGCGAGCAGTCGGCTGACCGCGTCCACCTGTGATCCGCCGGCGCGTTTCGCCGCTCTGGTCTGCCGGGTGATGTCGACCAGCAGCAGGTCGGGCCGGCGACGGGCCGGTTCGGTCGTGATCACGGCCAACCGCGACAGGTTGCCCAGCGGTTCGCCGGATTCGGCGCTGGCCGGCCGGATGTCCACCGGCATGGTGATCCGGATCGGGCCGGTGGTGGTGCCGTGGGTGGTGTTCCACTCTCCGACCGCTATGCAGAGCGCCGCCAGCAGGAGATCGTTCACGGTGCACTGTCCGTTGTGGATCGGACGGCACGGCAGCGACAGGAGGTGGAATCCGCAGCCGGGCCCGGGTTCGGCGCGGTCGGCCGCGATCCGGGCGGCCGGGCGGAGCGGGGGTGGGTCGGCCGTTGTCGGCGGGCTGCGGGTGGGGCTGCTGGGCGGTGGGCTGCCGACCGGGTCCGGCCGGCCGGCGTACCTGCGGGCCACGGAGCGCAGCAGTCGCAGGCAAGACAGGCCGTCCAGTGCGGCGTGGTGCGCGTTCAGGATGAGCACGTCGTGGTTCGGGCCGACGGCGTGCCGGATCCGCAGCGGCGGCGAGGTGTCCAGCGGCGGCGCCGCGGCGAGCAGTCGCAGCCGGTGTGCGGCCAGTTCGTCCTCGTCGCGCCATCGCACATGATCCAGCGGCGGGACGTCCGGGACGTCCGCGATCTCCCAGTGGAAGCGGCGTTGCCAGCCGTGCCAGCCGGCCCGCCTGGCCCTGGCGAGCGGGTGCGCGTCCAGCGCGGCCAGTACGGCGGCGTGTAACCGGGCCGGGTCGAGGTGACCGGCCAGTCGCGCCTCCATGTGGATGTTGTTGGGTTCGGCCGGATCGTCGAAGTAGCAGCCCAGTTCGTCGACCCTGGTGAAGGGCACGAGCCGGCCGGTCATTCGACCGGCTCCCGGAAGCGGGGGATCAGCGCGGCGGCCAGCGCGACGAGCGCGAAGATCTGTGCCGGCGCGCCGAACGCGCCGTAACCGGGGGTGGCCACGTGAGCGCCGAGCCCGACCAGCGTGCACGCGCCGGCGGTCACCGCGGCCGCGCCGGCGATCCAGGGCAACCATCCCGGCCGCAGGCAGGCCAGCGCCGCCAGGATCGGTACCAGCACCGCCGTCCACCCGCCGATCACCACGAACAGCAGCGTCACCACGACCAACGCGCCGATCCACCGGTAGAGCCGCGGCGTGGCCGGCCGCAGGGGCTCCGCGGCCCCGGTGGATCTGCGTCGCCGGCCCGGGAGCACGGCGATCGCCAGCAGCGCCGCGACGCCGACCACCGCACCGATCAGCGCGGCGCGATACCACGTGCCGGGCGGGAACGACAGTGTGACGACGCCGCCCGCGCCGGCCGGTACCTCGTAGCCGAGTTGCCAGCCGTCCAGCCGCACGGGGGTGAGTGGCGTGCCGCCCAAGCTGGCTGTCCAACCCGGACTGTCGGCCTGGTGGACCTCCAGGTACGCCGAACCACCCGGGCCGACGAGGATCTGCCGCTGTTCGGCGTCCCAGGAAAGCACCCGCACGGATCGGCTCGCGGTGGCCGGCCGGGTGGCCGGGGCGTCGGACAGGGACAGATCGGTGATGGCCAGCGGGCCGGAGCCGGGCGACGACAGCCGGTGCGGTCCGGCGGTCAGCCGCAGCGTGCCGTTCGGGACGCACAGCGTGACAGCCAGCGGGGTGAACGCGGTCAGGTCGCCGATCGTGCCGCCGGCGGACGTCGGGTACGTCTGTCCGTCGACGGTCAGCGGCGGGCCCTGGCCGCACGGGAGCGCGACCTTGGTGGCCGGGTTGGGGCGTGGAAGCACCCGCAGGTCGGCCAGGGCCGGCAGGTAGATCTCGGTCAGGCCGACCGGGAGTTGTTGTGCGGTGCCCAGAACCGGGTCGTAGGTGGTGTCGCCGGACAGGGTCGGGAAGCCGATGTCGAGTTGGTCGGTCGTCATCGGGGCGAACGTCACGTGGCCGTCGCGGCCGACCGGTGCCCGTTGCCGACCGTCCTTTGTGGTCACCTCGACGCTGGTCGGCGCGCTCGCCACGCCGGTCGTGGTCAGCAGGTACAGCGAGCTGATCGTCCGTGCGCCGGACCAGCGCAGGTGCAGCACGGCGTTCGGGCCGCCGGCCACCCATCCGGTCTGGTAGTCGCCGTCGATCAGGTTGCTGGCGCGGAACTGCGGCAACGAGCCCCATGTCGAGCTCGCGGTGATGGTGAGCGACGAGTGCGCCGGCCGGTAGCTGTCCACCAGGTCGTTCAGCGCGGTGCCCGGGGTGGCCGTCGCGGTCGCGGTCACGCGGAGGTCGGTGGGCGTCGTGGTGGTGAACGTGCGGGCCAACTGGTTCTCCGGTTCGCCGGTGGCGAGGCTCAGCGGCGGATTGGTGTCCCGGTGGAACGAGTAGGTGACCGGACCGGTCGGGGCCGGTGGCGTGCTGAGGTACCGCGTGACGTGGATGCCGGGCAGGTCGACGTCGGCGATGCCGGCGCTCAGTCCGCCGGATGTGCCGCCGGTGGTCGCGTCGATCGTCAGTCGCAGCCAGTTCGTCGGTCCGGCCGGCAGGCGCAGCGGTTGTCGGCCGGGCGCGGCGGTCAGGTCGGTGGTCGCGGCACCGGTGGCGGTGCTGACGGTGACCTTGGTGATCAGCGGGCGCAGCGTGGTGTCCGCCAGCAGTTGGATGTCGGCGGCGGCCGGCAGGTTCAGTTGGTGGTCGAACGCGATCCGCAGCCACTGGCCGGTCGCGCCGTTCGGGCTGCCGGCGGTCCACGCCGTCGCCGGGTCGCCGTCGAACGCGTTCACCGGGTCGTACTCCGGCAGTTCCCACAGCCAGGACCCGGACGACGACGCGGTCACGTCGCCGGCGCCGGACAGCGTGGCCACGGTCTGGTTGCCGCGCGGCGGGACGGGCAGCATCTGGCGGGGTGGACCGCCGCCGCCACCGTGCGGGTCGTCGACCGGGTTCGTGCCGGTCGCCGTGTAGGTGTACGAAGTGTTCTGGTTGACCAGACCGAACTCGGTGTCCTGCCGGCGGAATCCGTCGGTGACGACCGAGGTCGCCGGTGTGCCGCCGTCGCCGGCCACCACGACCGGCTGGTCGGTCAGCGTGCCCTGGTCGGCCAGTTGCAGCAGCGACGCCGGGTCACCCGCGACCCCGAGAGTGTCCGCTGTGGACTGTAGGGCGACCGGGCCGAACGGCACCGGTGGCGGCGTGTCGGCCTGGTACACCTCGACCGACGGGTAACTGGTCAGCAGCGCCTGCGTCGGCAACGGCGTGCCCGGATAGATCGCCGTGCCGGTGACCCGTGGGCCGAACGCGGCCACCTGGTGGAACCCGGACTCGGCCAGCGTCCGGTGCACCACCTGCGGCGGGGTGTAGCCGAGCTGGGTCGGGTCGAGGTCGTTGCGCACCACGACGTCCCGGATGCCGGCTCGGGCCAGATAGGTGGCCAGGCCGGGCACGCGGCCACCGGACTCGACCGCGTGCTCGGCGGCGGCCAGCATGTTGGCCGCGCCGGTCCCGGAGAACGGCACGAGGTTGTCCTGCACCCACGGCGATGTCGCCAGTGGCTCCAGCGGGTCGTCCACCGTGGTGCCCCACGTGTAGACGCCGTGCGCGTCGGCGGGTACCACCATGGCCGGCTCGGTGGGGGAGCGCGAAGCTAGATAGTCAGCCAACTGGGACCAGTAGTCCGGCACCGCGCTGAACGGGCCCGGTTGCAGGACCTGTCCGGTGGCGTACGGCAGACCGAGTCCGATCAGGACGGTCAGCGACGCGGCGCCGGCGATCCAGCGACTCGCCCACCGGTGGGTGGGTCGCCAGCCGGGCAGCTGGTCCAGGCCGTGTGCCAGGCCCAGCGCCAGGGCCGCCGCCAGCACGGGTTCGAACTTGTAGACGTTGCGGAACGGCGCCAACGTGCCGTCGAGCAGGTGTCGCACGGTGCCGTGGAACGCGCCGCCGAGCTGGCCGGCGTAACCGGCCAGCATGATCATCAGGACGATCCCCACCGCGAGGCGCAACCACCGGCCCTCTGGCAGGTCGCGGCGCGCGGCGCCGTACACGCCGGCCGCCGAGACGAGCGTGACCGCGCCCACCACGAGCGGCCCGGCCACCACGGCCCAGCCGGCGGACAGCCACGGCGTGCCGAAGTCGAGATACGCCACCCAGTTCCCGCTGCCGTGCAGCACCGCGGTGGCGGACATGGTCTGCGTCGTGTTGGCGGCCTGCTCGATGTAGGGCAGGAAGTTGAACCCGTAGGCGCTCTGGAACAGCAGCGGCACCAGCCACCACAGCGTGGCCAGTCCGACCGCGACGATCCACCACGCCAACAGCCGCCCGCGCCGCGGCCGGGTCAGCAGGTATGCCGCGGGCAGGACCAGCGCGGCGATCGTGGACACGGCGTTCACCCCGCCCATGGCGAGCACCACGACACCCGATCGGGCGGCCGCCACGCGAGGTGATGTCGTGTCACGCACCAGCGGCAGCACGGCCCACGGCGCCAGCAGGCCGGGCAGCGTGGCGGCCGACGTCGAACCGATCAAGATGGTGTACGTCGGCCACAGCGCGAACACCGCGCCGGCCAGCAACCGCGTGCGTGGCCCGCCGATCCGCAGCGCCTCGGCCAGCCGCACCAGGCCCCAGAACCCGGCCGCCACCAGCAGCGCCATCCACAGTCGCTCGACCAGCCAGACCGGGACGGCCAGCGCGTGCCCGGCCAGGTAGAACGTGCCCATCGGGAACGCGTAACCGATGTACTGGTCCTGTAGCCCGCCGAACCACTCCGTCGGGTTCCACAGCATGGTGAGGCGTTGGTAGAACCCGACCGGATCGATGTCGACGCCGAGCTTCGTGTCGAAGGTCTGCCGCCCGATGTCGTGCGACGCCAACAGAACCACCGCCACCAGCCACGCCAGCAATGCCCACCATCGGCTCGCGGCGCGGGGTCCGACATTCTCGGCCGGCGTCGTCATCGGCCGTGGGATCGGGATGGTCAGTTGGTCGGTCATCCGGTCCGCCGCAACACCAGCAGGAGGTTCCAGGTCACGATCTCGCGCAGCACCGGCACCCGCAGCAGCGCCCGTGCCGCGGGCGGGTAGTAGCGCGGCAGCGCGTCGATCAACTCGGCGTCCCTGCGGTCGCGAGCCAGATCCAACGCCTGCCCGACATGCACCGGGAACAGCGTCTGCCGGAATCGGTTCTTCGGCAGCCGGCCGTGCTTGCGCAGGTACCGGCGGGCCGCGTACGCGCCGCCGAGGTAGTGCCACGGCGAGGTCTCGTGGCCGCCCCACGGTGAGAACCAGTTGGTGAAGGACACGTAGATGATCCCGCCGGGCCGGGTGACCCGGACCATCTCGTCGATCAGGCCGCCGGGGTCCGGCACGTGTTCCAGCACGTTGGACGAGAAGCACACGTCCACGGCGTCGTCGCGCAGCGGCAGCCAGTAGCCGTCGCCGACGATCGTGCCGTCGGGGATCTCGCCGCGGCCCATCAGTTCGCGCCGGTCCGGTTCGATCAGGTGGTAGCGCGCGCCGCGAGCCCGTACGGCCGCCGCGAAATAGCCGGCGCCACCGCCGACGTCCACCACGGTCCGATCAGTCAGCGGGGTGTACTGCAGCAACTGGGTCACGGTGTCCTCGGCCAGCAGCGAGTAGAACCGGGCCGGGTCGGTCTGCTCGACGCGGAACGCGCGGAACAGCCGAACGGACCGCCGTAGTCCCCGCCCGGCCGGGGAGTCGTGCTGCCGGGTGTCGTCGCGGACGATCACGTCGTCACCCGCCAGGACCAGAACAGCAAGCTCGCGCCGAGCGCGGCCAGCGCCGAACCGCCGAGCAACGCCATCAGGGGCAGTGTCTGCTGCACCATCCGTAACTGGCTGTCGGTGCTGTCCACCACACTCAACACGGTCTGCTCGCTGGTCGGTTCCGACGTGAACGTCGCGGCCAGCACGGTCAGCTGATCCGTGGCCGATCCGGGCAGCCGGAACGTCGTCTTCGGACTCTGGGAACCACCGACCGGAATGCCGGACATCGGGTCGACCAGGATCTCCGAATCGCTGTCGGAATAGTACTCGTCCACCTGGATCAGTCCGGGCACGTCCGGTTGGCCGACCAGCTTGCCCGGCACCTGGACGCTGCCGATGCGGACCGGGGGAACGACACCGTCGAACCGGTACAGCCGGTGGCCGTCCACGATGGTGACACCGGTGCGGTGGATCGGGAACGCGTGCCGCGCCTTGGGATCCCACATGTGGTACTCGGTGTCCGGGACGCCGAACGGGAACTTGAGGTACACGTCGCCGTCGAACACCGGGCTCTCGCCGCAGCAGTGCACCGGCAGGTCGGTACGCCGGTCGCCGACCCATTTCTCCAGCGTCCAGTCCAGGGAGAACCTCGGGTCGTGCAGCTTCAGCGTGTCCGGGGTGTCCACCGTGGTCGAAACGTTCCAGACCGCGTCGCCGCTGTGCTGCCCGGCAGCGACGTCGCCCACCACGTGCGTGGTGACCGTCATCGTCACGGGTCCCTTGAGCGACAGGGAGTTCGCGTCGAAGTAGGTGCCCTGGCCGGTGCTGATCGACGTCGCGTCCGCTGCGAACGGGACCAGTTCCACCCGTGGCAACACGTACAAGTGCACCAGCGGCACCATCGCCAGGCTCAACACACCGGCGCCGAGCAGCGTGCAACCGGTCACCGGATGCGTGAGCAGGGCGCGTGCGAAAAGCGTCAAACGCACGAAAATATCTCCCGTCGTCGTCGGCGGGTGTTCATTGGCACGCCTTAATGGCATAGGCGACGGATCGCAAGAGGCTGGCGCAGCCGTCACAATTTCGTAAGGTCTTCTGTTGACCGCCCGGTGCGGTCGGGGCCGTGGCACGGAAACCTAGAATGACTCTTGACACCGTGTCAAGTGGGGTGTTCATTAGGCACTCGAATTGAGCGAGCGACGAGGAGGTGATCGATGGCGAAATGGACGGTCCGGATCGGCCTGACCGTGCTGGTGTCGGTCGCGCTCGCGTTCGCGGTGGCGCTGCTACTGGTACGGACGGCGAACGCCGTGCCCGGACAGGCTGATGTGCCGGTGTACGTCTACGGCAGTTGACTGCGGTAGGAAGTTCACGTGAGCAGGAACGTGCCCGTCCGGCGGCCGCAGGAACGCCGGGCTCCGCAGGAGCGTCGCCAGGCGGCCATGGAGGCGGCGTTGTACCTGCTCAGCTCGCTGCCCTACGAGGAGATCCTGGTCGAGGACATCGCGGCGGCCGCCGGCATGTCCCGGCCGCTGCTGTACCACTACTTCGGCGGAAAGGACCAGGTCGCGGCGGCAGCGCTGCGCTGGTGCGGGGATCAGATGCTGGCCGACGTGCTCGGTGCGGCGTCGGTCGCCGGTCCGGGGTGGCTGGCCGCCGGGGTGCACGCCTACGTGGACTACGTGGCCGACCGGACGCCGTGGTACACCGCGCTGGTCCGGCACGCCTACCTGCCGGGCACGCAGATGGAATCGGTCCGGAAAGAGGTGCGGCTGCGTATCTCCCGCGGTTTGCACGAAAGGCTTGCACCGAATGGTGGATCACCGCTGCTTCGTTTGCTCACGTGGGGTTGGGTCGGACAGGTGGAGACTATTTGCCGAGAATGGCTGACCCGTTGTGATCCGCCGCGTGACCAACTGGAACCGATCTTGTGCGAGCTACTCGTCTCGGCACTGCGCACCGGAGCCGGACTCGATCCGCGAACCGCCGACGCGCTGCGCGTGCTCACTGTCGACAATTGATTTGGTGTATTGACAGTTGCCCGAACAATAACGACCCGTCACTGATTGTGTCGGGTGGTTGAAGTACGGGCCGGCCCGGATGGAATCGATCATGACGCAACTCGCCTACCCGGCCGACCCGCCCGCGTCGGCGCCACGACGCCGTGTGGTCATCGTGGCCCGCCGTGACCTGGCCAGCCCGGACTCGGGCGGCTCCGAGGTGCTGGTGGACCGGCTCGCGTCCGGGATGGCGGCGCGCGGCCACGAGGTCACCCTGCTGTGCGGCGGCCGCACCGCCGACCGGTCGTACCAGGTGGTGCGCAGCGGTACCGACTATTCGCAGTTCCTGTTGGCGCCCTTCACGTTCCGGTACCGCCTGCCCCCGTGCGACGTGGTGGTCGAGGTGTGCAACGGACTGCCGTACCTGGCGCCGCTGTGGGCCCGGCGGCCGGTGGTGTGTCTGGTCAACCACGTGCACACCGACCTGTGGTCGATCCGCTACCCGCCACCGGTGTCCGCCATCGGCCGGTTCGCCGAACGTGTCGTGATGCCCAAGGTGCACACGGACAGCCTCTTTCTGACGGTGTCCCGGTCCAGCGCGGCCGACCTCACCGCGGTCGGTGTCCGGCCGGACCGGATCCGGTTGCTGTACAACGGCGTCGAGCCGCCGCCATGGCAACTGCCGCGCTCGCCGACCCCGTTGTTCCTGGCGCTGGGCCGGCTGGCCGACTACAAACGGCTGGACCTGTTGCTGGCCCTGTGGGAACGCGTCCGGCCCGTGACGGGCGGCCAGCTGGTGATCGCCGGCGACGGACCGGAACGGGCACGCCTGGAGCGACTGGCCGGAGCCGGCGTGGTCTTCACCGGGCGGGTGTCCGAAGCGGAGAAGCACCGGCTGTTGTGCGCGGCCTGGCTGCTGGTGCATCCGGCGGTGATGGAGGGCTGGGGGATCGTGGTCGCCGAAGCGGCGTCCCGTGGCACGCCGGCGGTCGGCTTCGACGTGCCAGGGCTGCGGGATTCCGTGCTGCACGGGCGAACCGGCCTGCTCGCCACCACGGAGGGCCGGTTCGCGTCGGCGTGGGCCAGCCTCGCGTTGCACGATGCCCGGCGGGTCGCGTTCGGACGGGAGGCCAGGAGGTTCGCGGCCCGGCTGCGGTGGTCGGTCGCGGTGGACCGGTTCGCCGACGTGATCGAGGAGGCCGTGCTGCGCCAGCCGCACCTCGCCCCGGTGATGGCGTGATGGCGAACGCGTCCCTGCGCGACTTCTACGAGGCGCCCGATGTGCCGATCAGCTCCGGCGCCGACCGCGCCAACCGGCAGTTGATCCTGCTCGCCGCGGTGTTGCGGAAGCGCCCCGGTCCGAGCCGGATTCTGGACGTCGGTTGTGGTGACGGCGTGGCGACCGGGCTCGTGGCCAGGCTCGCCCCGGGCAACCACGTGATCGGCATCGACTGGTCCACCCGGGCCGTCCAGTTGGCCGGCCGGCACGGTTTCGACATGATCAGCGGCAGCGTGGACGGTCCTGGCCTGCCGGTGGCCGACGCCACGGTCGACGTGGTGATCATGAGCGAGCTGATCGAGCACCTGGTGGACACCGACGCCGCACTGACCGAGGCGATGCGCGTGCTGCGACCGGCCGGCGTGTTGTTGTTGTCC
>Ga0207664_10001093_pt1 | contig 18092 bp, 18 predicted proteins | sample LARL83metaG_FD_184349 | JGI IMG/M metagenome (GOLD analysis project Ga0207664, IMG submission 184349) | Corn, switchgrass and miscanthus rhizosphere microbial communities from Kellogg Biological Station, Michigan, USA - LAR L8-3 metaG... | ecosystem: Host-associated > Plants > Roots >... | reverse complement strand
CGACGGGTCGTTCGACGACTGCCTCGAGCTGGCACGTAAGCTCGCCATCGACTACCCGGTGGCCCTGGTCAACTCCGTTAACCCCGACCGGATCCAGGGCCAGAAGACCGCCGCCTTCGAGATCGTGGACGAACTCGGCGACGCGCCCGACGTGCACTGCCTGCCGGTCGGCAACGCGGGGAACATCACCGCGTACTGGCTGGGCTACAAGGAGTATTCCGCCGCGGGGGTGTCGTCCCGGCGGCCCCGGATGTTCGGCTTCCAGGCGAGCGGGGCCGCGCCGATCGTTTCCGGAGCCCCGGTGCTCAGGCCCCAGACGATCGCGACGGCTATCCGGATCGGCAATCCGGCGTCCTGGACGGCTGCCGAAGCGGCGCGCGACGAGTCCGGGGGCCTTATCGACAAGGTGACCGACCGCGAGATCCTCGCGGCGTACCGGATCCTGGCCCGTGAGGAGGCCGTGTTCGGCGAGCTCGGCTCGTCGGCGAGCGTGGCCGGGCTGCTCGCCTGCGCCGCAGGCGGCCGCATCCCGGCCGGATCCCGCGTGGTGTGCACGATCACCGGCAACGGCCTGAAGGACCCGGACTGGGCGCTATCCGGCGCGCCCGCACCCGCCACGATCGCCGCCGACTCCGCCGCCGCCGCGGCCGCCCTCGGACTAGTCTAGATGGGCTCGGCTCGCACCGCCCCCGCGGTGCACGTGCGGGTGGCGGCGACGAGCGCCAATCTCGGGCCGGGGTTCGACGCGCTCGGCCTGGCGCTGAGCCTTTACGACGACGTCGAGGCGCGGATCACCGCCGGCGGTCTAGACATCGAGGTCAACGGCGAGGGGGCGGATCAGCAGCTGGCCGACGCGGGGGAGAAGCACCTGGTGGTGCGCGCCATGCGCGCCACCTTCGACTCCATCGGCAGCGGCAAGCAGCCTCCCGGCCTCGCCCTGCGTTGCACGAACCGCATCCCGCATGGGCGCGGCCTTGGCTCGAGCGCCGCCGCGATCGTGGCGGGCGTCCTCGCCGCGGCCGCCCTCACCGGTAACGAGGCCGGTCACGACCAGAACGACCTGCTCGCCCTGGCGACCCAGATCGAGGGTCACCCGGACAACGTCGCTGCCTGCCTGGCCGGCGGCCTGACGATCGCATGGACCACCGACGACGGAACCCCGCGGCTCGCCAAGCTGAAAACAAACCCAGCCATCAGGCCCGTGGTCATCATCGCCCCGCCCGAGGTCGCGGTCCGTACCGAGATCGCCCGCCAAGCTCTCCCGAAGACTGTCCCGCACGGCGAAGCCGCCGCCAACGCCGGCCGCGCGGCCCTCCTCATCGCCGCCCTCACCCAGAACGAAGCGGCAAAAAACCTCCACGACGCCACCGAAGACTGGCTGCACCAGACCTACCGGGCGACCGCGATGCCGGACACCTACGCGCTCGTCCAGGCCCTCAGGCGGGCCGGCGTTCCCGCCGTCGTCTCCGGCGCCGGCCCGTCCGTCCTGGCCATATTTACGCAGGATTCAAGACGTGACCTGGACAGCCTGGGTTCAATCGTGAGAGAAACGGGTAAGGCATGGCGTATAAGCCCGCTGGCTGTCGAGCCGCAAGGCGCGCGACTCCTGCGTCCGGACATCAGCGGGTTTCACGGGACCGATACCCCCCCTCTCCGCGACACGGATGGCTGCGAAGGAATGCCGTGAGCCGACTTGGTGTTAGGCTTGATGGCGCACCGGGTGCCCCGCACGGGGGCCCGTTTGAACCGGGTGCCATTCTGCGAACCCCAGCGGGACGGTATTGTTGCCGTACCCAGGGACTTTTGCCCAGGATGCGACCCGGGGACACGGGCGCGAGGCGGCGAACGCCCGGGCACCCTCCGACTCATCTCCCCAGCTGCGGATGGACAGCTAGACACGGAGGGCACAGGATGCACCGCATTGCGGCAACCTCTGAGCGGTACCGGGTCGACAGGTCCCAGGCGACCAGAGAATCATGGAAGGACCATTAGTGAGCGACACAGCCGAACTCCTCGACGCGCCTAGCGCGCCGGAGGGCTCCCCCGTCGGTAGGGTTGAAGGGTCCAAGTCGCGCGGTCGCCGCGGCACCGGCCTTTCCTCGCTGCTCATGCCTGAGTTGCAGAAGATTGCGCAGGAAATGGGCATCCCAGGTTCCGGCAGGATGCGGAAGAGCCAGCTTGTCGAGGCCATCGAGGCGCGGCAGGGGTCCGGTACCGCCAAGCAGGATTCAGATCAGCGGGGCACGTCCGCGGGAGCTGGCGCGACCCGCCCCCTGAAGCAGGACGCAATGCAAGATCAAGACAATTTTGGCAGAACGGGCTTGGGTGCTACCTCTGAGCCAGGCATCGGGACCACCGAGGCCAGCGGTGTGGGTAGCGGCACGACCCGGACAAGATCGCGGCGCACGGCCGCCCAGGCTGACGCTCCAGATGGGCAGCTGACCCTGCCGGCCAGCAGCAGCGCTGCGGTCGCTGCCGAGGGCGCGGGGCACACCGAAGGCGAATCCGCCTCGGCCGAGGGCCAGGGGGACGGCCAGCGTACCGACCGGCGCCGGCGTAGCAGCCGCCGCGACGAGCGCGGCACGGGACCCGCCGCGGCCGCCGTTGGCGGCGGGCGCGAGCAGGCCCAGGCGGTGGCCGCGGAGCAGCTCCAGGGCGGCGCCGACCAGGCGCAAGCCGGACGGGACCAGGGCAGCCGCGAGCGCGGCGCCCGGGACCAGGGCGAGCGCGGCGGCCGGGAGCAGGGCGAGCGCGGCGGCCGCGGTAGCCGGGACCAGGGCGACAGCCGGCGCGAGCCGGCGGCGGCACAGGGCGGGCGCGACCAGCGCACCGGCCGTGACCAGGGTCAAGGTGGTCGCGACCAGGGCCAAGGGAGCCGCGACCAGGGCCAGGGCGGCGGCGACTTCGACGACGATGGCGGCCGGCGGCGCGGCCGGGACAGGTTCCGCAACCGGAACCGGCGACGGGGCGAACGGCAGTCCGAGCCGGAGCCCGTGCTCGCCGAGGACGACGTGCTGATCCCGATCGCGGGCATCCTGGACGTGCTGGACAACTACGCGTTCGTCCGCACCACCGGCTACCTGCCCGGGCCGAACGACGTGTACGTCTCTCTGTCGCAAGTCCGCAGGCACGGCCTGCGTAAGGGTGACGTGATCGAGGGCGCGGTGCGCCAGCCACGCGAGGGCGAGCGCAAGGAGAAGTTCAACGCGCTGGTCCGGCTGGACAAGGTGAACGGGCTCGACCCGGAGCAGTCGCCGCCCCGGCCGGAGTTCTCCAAGCTGGTCCCGCTGTATCCGCAGGACCGGCTCCGCCTGGAGACCGACGCGGGCAACATGATCACCCGGATCATCGACCTGATCTCGCCGATCGGCAAGGGCCAGCGAGGCCTGATCGTGTCGCCGCCGAAGGCGGGCAAGACGATCATCTTGCAGGCCATCGCGAACGCGATCACCAAGAACAACCCGGAAGTCCACCTCATGGTCGTCCTCGTGGACGAGCGGCCTGAGGAAGTCACGGACATGCAGCGGACGGTCAAGGGCGAGGTCATCCACTCGACCTTCGACCACCCGGCCGACGACCACACCACGGTGGCCGAGCTCGCCATCGAGCGGGCCAAGCGGCTGGTGGAGATGGGCCACGACGTCGTCGTGCTGCTCGACTCGATCACCCGGCTGGGCCGGGCCTACAACAACTCGGCACCGGCCAGCGGCCGCATCCTGTCCGGTGGTGTCGACTCCACCGCGCTGTACCCGCCGAAGCGGTTCTTCGGCGCGGCGCGGAACATCGAGCATGGCGGCTCGCTCACCATCCTTGCCACGGCACTGATCGAGACCGGCTCCCGGATGGACGAGGTCATCTTCGAGGAGTTCAAGGGCACCGGCAACATGGAGCTCCGGCTCCGCCGCGAACTGGCCGACAAGCGCCTGTTCCCGGCCGTCGACGTGGACGCTTCCAGCACCCGTAAGGAAGAGATCCTGCTCTCTCCCGAGGAGCTGAAGATCGTCTGGCAGCTGCGGCGTGTGCTGCACGCGCTCGAGCCGCAGCAGGCGCTCGAGCTGCTGATGGAGCAGATGCGCAAGACCCGCAGCAACGCCGAGTTCCTGCTCCAGGTGCAGAAGACCACGCTCGGGTCGTAGCGGAATTCCGGGCGCACCCACGCCGTTTAGGCACTATCCACTGCGGTACCGGTTCCCGCCGCCAGGCGACCCGGCGACTGCCTAAGGTAGGAGAGACAATGAAGGCTGACATCCACCCGCAGTACAACGTCACAACCGTGACCTGCGGCTGCGGAAACACGTTCACCACGCGGAGCACGGCACCGAACGGGGAGATTCACGTCGAGGTGTGCTCGAACTGCCACCCGTTCTACACGGGCAAGCAGAAGATCCTGGACACCGGTGGCCGGGTGGCCCGCTTCGAGAAGCGATTCGGCAAGAACCCCGCCAAGAAGTAGCCCCAATCCTCGCCCGGCCGCGCCACCGTGTCGATCGCGCAATTGAGCCCGCTAGAGCGTGTCATTTTGCGTGACGGCCCCGGCGCGGCCAGGGTGGGACGGAAGCAGCGGCGCGGGAGTGGCGCCGATGTCGTTCTGATATAGAGGGGTTTAACGTGTTTGACCGGGTTAATGACCTGGTGAGCGAGCATGCCGAGCTTGAGCATGCGCTCGCCGACCCGGCGGTGCACGCGGACCAGGACCGGGCGCGGGTGCTGGGGCGGCGGTACGCCGAGCTGACCCCCATCGTCACGGCCTACCGGGAGTGGCAGCAGGCCGGGGGGGACCTGGAGACCGCCAAGGAGCTGGCGCGTGAGGACGCCTCGTTCGCCGCCGAGGCGGATCAGCTGACGGCGCGGCGCGAGGAACTCGAGGATCAGCTGCGCAAGCTGCTGGTTCCCAAGGATCCGAACGACAGCCGTGACATCATCCTGGAAGTCAAGGCGGGCGAGGGGGGCGAGGAGTCCGCGCTGTTCGCCGGCGACCTGCTGCGGATGTACCTGCGCTACGCCGAGCGGCGCGGCTGGAAGACCGAGATCCTGGACGAGACGCAGACCGGGCTCGGCGGCATCAAGGACGCGACCGTGGCGGTCAAGGGCAAGGCTGCCGAGGGGGTCTGGGCCCGGCTGAAGTACGAGGGCGGCGTGCACCGCGTCCAGCGGGTCCCGGTGACCGAGTCGCAGGGCCGGATCCACACCTCCGCGGCCGGCGTGCTGGTCGTCCCGGAGGCCGATCCGGTCGAGGTGCAGATCAACGAGAACGAGCTGCGGGTCGACGTGTACCGGTCGTCGGGGCCGGGCGGGCAGAGCGTGAACACCACCGATTCGGCGGTGCGGATCACTCACCTGCCGACCGGCATCGTGGTGTCCTGCCAGAACGAGAAGAGCCAGCTGCAAAACAAAGAGGCCGCGCTCCGGGTGCTGCGGGCGCGGCTGCTGGCCGCGGCGGAGGCCGAGGCGGAGGCCAAGGCGAGCGCGGAGCGGCGCAGCCAGGTGCGGACTGTGGACCGGTCGGAACGGGTGCGCACGTACAACTTCCCGGAGAACCGCATCGCCGATCACCGGGTCGGCTACAAGGCATACAACCTGGATCAGGTCATCGACGGTGACCTGGACGCGGTGATCGACGCGCTGGCGTCCGCGGATCTGGCGGAGAAGCTAGAGGCCGGGGCCCAGGGGGGCCCGGGGGGAGGGTCCCCCCGTAAAGATGATGAGCCTGCTGCTTGACGAGATCGCGCTCGCCGTCTCGCGGCTGGCGGAGGCCGGCGTAGAGTCGCCGCGGACGGACGCGGAGCTGATCGCGGCCGCGGTGCATAACGTCAGGCGGACCGAGCTGCACACGGTTGCGGACGCGTGCTTCGACGCCCGCTTCTGGGTGGACATCGCCCGGCGGGAGGCGCGCGAGCCGCTCCAGCACATCACCGGCCGGGCGGCGTTCCGGTATCTGGACCTGGAGGTCGGGCCGGGTGTCTTCGTGCCGCGGCCGGAGACCGAGGTGATGACCGGGTGGGCCATCGAGCGGCTCCGCGAGATGGACGTGGACGCGCCGGTCGTGGTGGACCTGGGCACCGGCTCGGGGGCGATCTCGCTGTCCATCGCGCAGGAGGTGCCGCGGGCCAGGGTGCACGCGGTCGAGGCCGATCCGCTCGCGCGTGCCTGGGCGGAACGCAACGTTTCCCGGTACGTGGAGGCCGCGACCTACACGGCCGGCCGGGTGATGGTGCACGCGGGTGACTTCTGCTCGGCAACGGTGCTGCCGGAGCTCGACGGTACGGTGGACCTTGTGGTGACCAACCCGCCTTACATTCCGGTGGGCGCCGTGGTGCCGCCGGAGGTGGGGGAGTACGACCCGCCGGCCGCGCTGTGGGGCGGAGCGGACGGCCTCGACGCCATCCGCGCCGTGGAGCGGACGGCCCGGCGGCTGCTGCGTCCAGGCGGCCTGCTCGCCGTTGAGCACGGCGCGGTGCAGGGTGCGGTCGTGTACTGGGTGTTCGCCGAGGAACTGGGGTGGCGGGATACCCGCAACAACAAGGACCTGGCTGGCCGGGATCGGTTCGTCACGACTACCTGGCCCGGTACTGAGGGGTTGTAGATGGGCAAGCTCTATGACTGCGCGAACGCCGAGACGCGCTCGTTTGCCATCACGGAGGCGATAACGGCGGCGCGGGAAGGCGACCTGATCGTGCTGCCGACCGACACCGTGTACGGGATCGGCGCGGACGCGTTCACTCCGGGCGCGGTGCGGGCCATGCTGGCGGCGAAGGGGCGCGGCCGGAACATGCCGTCGCCGGTGCTCGTCGGCACCGCGCGCGCCGCGGCGGCGCTGGTCGAGGACCTCGGTGCCTTTGGCCAGGACCTGATCGACGAGTTCTGGCCGGGGGCACTGACGCTGGTGTTCCGTGCCTCACCGACGCTGATGTGGGATCTCGGGGACACCAAGGGCACCGTCGCGCTGCGGATGCCGCTGCACCCCATCGCGCTCGATGTGCTCAAGCAGACCGGGCCGCTGGCGGTGTCGTCGGCGAACCGGACCGGGCAGCCGTCAGCGACGACCGCCCAGGAGGCGCGGCAGCAGCTGGGGGACGCGGTGGCGGTATACCTGGATGCGGGGCCGTCGCTGGACAATGTGCCGTCGACCATCCTCGACCTGACCGGCACGATCCCGCGGGTGCTGCGGGAGGGCGCGATCTCGGTGGACCGGCTGCGGTCCGTGGCATCGATCATTACCGATGGTGAGCCGTACGTAATGCCCGCTGATTCGCCCGCGGCGAGCGGGGAAGGTACTGCTGAGGACGCCGGAGCGGATGCGGGTGAAAAGCCCGCTATGCCGCATCCGCTGGAGCGTTCGGGTGAGCCGCCCTCGGCGGACAAGCCGGTAACGTAGGGTGGTTTCGATGAGATCACGGTCCGGGGCAGACTGAGGCTGCCATGCGCGACTACGCCTTGGTGTTGTTCGTCACGGCAGCGGTGACGTACCTGCTGGTTCCGCTCGTGCGGCGGATCGCGGTCGGCACCCGCGCCATGCACGAGCCCCGGGCACGTGACATGCACACCAAGCCGACTCCGCTGCTCGGCGGGCTGGCCATGTACGGCGGCATGGTCGTCGGGCTGATCATCACCAGCCGGCTCAGCTACCTCAAGGACCCGTTCTCCGCCGCGGGCTCGCGCACCGAGGCCGGACTGCTGCTGGCCGGCGGGCTGATCGTGCTGATCGGGTTCGTGGATGACCGCTGGGGGCTCTCCGCGATCAGCAAGCTGGCCGGGCAGGTGGCCGCGGCCGGCGTCGTGGTGTGGAGCGGACAGTCGCTGCCCTGGCTGCCGGAGCCGAACGGCCATGTGTTCTCGCTTGAGCCGGACCTGAGCGTGGTGCTGACCATCCTGCTCATTGTGGTCACCATCAACGCGATCAACTTCATCGACGGCCTGGACGGACTGGCGGCCGGCATCGTCGGGATCGCCGCGCTGTCGTTCCTCGTCTACTCGTACACGCTGGTCCGGACGCTGAACGACACCTCCCAGTCGCTGCCTGCCGTGTCCTCCGCGCTGCTGGCCGGGATGTGCGTGGGGTTCCTGCCGCACAACTATTACCCAGCCCGGATCTTCATGGGTGACATCGGTGCCGCGCTGCTCGGCCTGCTGCTTGCCTACGGGCCGATCTCCAGCACCAACTCGCTCGATTCCACGTTGCTCTCCAACTATTCCCAGGATCACCCGTACAACCGGTTCGGCACGATCCTGCCGTTGCTGGTCGCGGGTGCGATCTTCCTGATTCCGTACACGGACCTGATGCTGGCGGTCATCCGCCGCGCCCGGCGCGGCAAGCCGGTAATGGCGGCCGACCGGGAGCACCTGCACCACCGGCTGCTCGGCATCGGGCACTCCTACCGGCAGAGCGTGCTGATCATGTGGCTGTGGGCGGCCCTGTTCTCGGTCACCGTGATCTCGCTGTCGCTGGTCAGGTCCCGCCTGTGGGTGCTCGTGGTGGCCACGGTGGTGGCCGTCCTGACCCTGCTGCCGGTCACCATGCCGCGGCTGCGTCCGTGGCGGTGGCTCGACAGAGCCGGCGGTTCGCGCCGCCCCGCCGCGCCCGCCCCCGCAGTGGCCGCCGCAGTGGCCGCCGCGCCCGCCCCCGCAGTGGCCGCCGCGCCCGCCCCCGCGGTGCCCGCCGCGCCTGCCCCCGCGGTGGCCGCCGCGCCTGGCGCTCTGCCGGTCGCGGTGAACCGGGTGGCGCCGGCGAGCGCGTTCTCGCCCAACGGGGCGGATAAGGCCCGTGCCGCCGGAACGGGCGGCCCGCCCCCCGGCTTCGAGCCGATCACGACCCCGCCCGCTACCAGCAGCAACGGCGTGCTGCGTCCCGGTGACGGCAACTTCCCGTTCGATCCCGCCAACGGCCACCCCCAGTTCCCAAGCAACGGCCACCCCTGGAACGACGCCGAGCCCTGGAGCGACGCCGAGCCCTGGAACGATGCCGAGCCCTGGAGCGATGCCGAGCCCTGGAGCGACGGTCGGCGTTCTGGGAGCCCTGGTTAGCCGGGCGCTCCCTCCCGAACCCCGACGTCATGGCAACGCTGGGCACCGGTGAGCGTGTCTGCTGGTGACGGTTGGGGCTGAAGATGGAGTAGCTATCTGGCGGTACGCGTGCGCATCGACGGCCGTGGCAGCAATGTGGAAGATCACCTCATCGTGGAAGACTGACCCCCGCCACGGGGGGTCAGTCCACCGCAAAGCGGCAAACAGACACGTTGTCCGGCCGGGCACCGGCTGGCAAGCGCTAATCGAACGGCGACGAGCGGAGCTGGACATGGCGCGCTCGGGCACAAGGCAACAGGACGCGGAGCTGTGGGTAAGTGGGTGCGGTCGGCTCGCGGCAGGCAGCCGGCGAGAGGGAAAGCGCGGCAGGCCGGGAAGCGGCAGGCCGACGATGAGTGATCGTTCAACTACCCTAGCGAAAGTCATATATAGTCACCGTTAAGGTAAAGACAAAGTCAAGGACTTTGTGATATCTTTCACGAGCAGGCCCCCTTCGGCTAGTGAGAGGCCCGTGATAACGTTCCTAAACCTGCACGGATGTCCGCACCGCGACGCAGTGGCGCGTGGCGCGGCGACCGTCTCACGCCGGACGAAGGCGGGGCGGTTCGTAGACCCTCAGGAGTTTGGTAATGCTGGCGAGTTACGCCACGGTCGCCCGGCGCGCCGCCGCGCTGACGGCCATCGCGGCCGCGATCATGGTCGGGGTGAGCGCCGCGCTCGTAGGTACGAAAGGCCTGATCGGCGCCCTGATCGGGGTCGCGATCGTCATGGTCTTCTTCGGCATCAGCATCGTCGTGGTGGGCCGTGCCGCGAAGGTCAGCCCGCAGGCGATGATGGTCGCCGCGCTGGGCACGTTCCTGGTCAAGATCGTCGGGCTGGCGTTGATCGTCAAGTCGCTGACCGGCACCACCGCGTACAGCACGCACACCGTGGGCTTCGTCGCGATCGGCTGCATCCTCGTGTGGAGCGCGGCGCAGATCTTCGCCGCGGTCAAGGTCAAGCTGCTGTACGTAGAGCCGGCCGGGAAGCAGTAAAGCGATGGTCAAACCCGGCAACGGCGCAACAAGGAACACTCCGCAGGACGAGCACGATGGCCGGGCCATGGGCCTGAGTGTGGGCTGGACCGTGTTCAGCTACCTGATCGGCGGCATGGTCGCCTACGGCGCCATCGGCTGGCTGATCGGCAAGGCTGTGCACGTCAGCATCCTGTTTCCGCTAGGCATGCTCATCGGCCTGGCGATCTCGCTTGGCTTCGTGATCTACCGCTACGGCAGGCAAGGATCGGTGGAGAGGAATGACCGGTGATCGGTGACGTCAGGGTGGTCGCGGATGCCGTGGCGCGGGCCGGCGGGGGGTGCCACATCTTCAACGGCTGTGGCTTTCCCGCGCCAGGGCTGCAGAACTTCGAATACAAGCCGTTGTTCAGCGTCGGGTCGTTCCACTTCACCAAGCCCATGCTGATCGCGGTGCTGTGCGTGCTTGGCGTGCTCGTCTTCTTCTGGGCGGCGTTCTCCCGGCCGAAGCTCGTCCCCAGGGGCGTGCAGAACATAGGGGAGATGGCCGTCCTCGGGGTGCGGGACCAGATCCTGCGCCCGGCGCTCGGCAGGCGCGGTGACGGCTACCTGCCGTTCCTGGTGTCGCTGTTCTTCTTCATCTTCCTGATGAACCTGATGGAACTGATCCCGCTCTTCCAGTTCCCGTCGATGTCCCGGATCGGGTTCGTCTGGCCACTGGTGTTCATGGTCTACTTCCTGTACCTGTTCCTGGGCTTCAAGCATCAGGGCGCCTGGGGCTACTTCAGGAACATGATCCCGCCAGGTGTGCCGGCGCCGGTGCTGCTCATCCTGATCCCGGTCGAAGTGGCCAGGTTCTTCATCGTCCAGCCGTTTACGCTCGGCGTCCGGCTGTTCGCGAACATGTTCGCCGGCCACCTGCTGCTGACGATCTTCATGGTCGCCACCTGGTATCTGATGAGCTTCAGCGCCGGACTGCTGTACGCGGCGGGCTCCGCCTTCATGGTCCTGTTCGTCTTCCTGCTCGAGCTCCTGGTGGACCTGCTCCAGGCATTCATCTTCACCACGCTGACCGCCACCTACATAGCCAGCTCGCTAGAGGCGGCGCACTGATCCGCAACGTCTCCGGCGGGCCCACGAGCATCCGCCGGTCCGAACAGAAAAGGAACTAGATACATGTCTGTACTTGCCGCGACTCTCGCCGACCAGACGCTCAACATCAAGAGGCTCGGCGCGCTCGGTTACGGTCTTGCGGCCATCGGCCCTGGTATCGGCATCGGCTTGGTCTTCGGCCACGCGATCGAGGCCATGGCCCGGCAGCCGGAAGCCACCGGTCGCATCACCCTGTACATGTGGATCGGTTTCGCGCTCACCGAGGCGCTCGCGCTGATCGGCCTCGTGGCCCCGTTCATCTTCAGTTCCTGACCACTGCGGGGTAGATGCCATGTATAACCTAGCCGACTCCGCGTCACAGGATCCGCTGCTGCCGACGTGGCCCGAGTTCATCATCGGGACGATCTGCTTCATCCTGGTCTTCGGGGTGCTGGCCAAGGTGCTGCTGCCCAGGATCATGAAGATCCTGGCCGAGCGCACCGAGCTCATCGAGGGCGGGCTGGCCAAGGCCGAGAAGGAGCAGGAGCAGGCGCAGCAGGTCCTCGAGGAGTACAAGCAGCAGCTCGCCGACGCGCGGCACGAGGCTGCCCGGCTCCGCGAGGAGGCCAGGGAGCAGGGCGCGCAGATCATCGCGGAGATGCGCCAGCAAGCGGAGACCGAGGCGCGGAGGATCACGGAGGCGGCCCAGGCGCAGATCGAGTCCGAGCGGCAGCAGGCGCTGGCGAGTCTGCGAGCAGAGGTCGGCACGCTGGCGACCGAGCTGGCCGGCCGGATCGTGGGCGAGTCGCTCACCGACGAGGCTCGGCAGTCCCGGATGGTCGATCGCTTCCTCAGCGAGCTCGAAGGCTCAAGCACAGCCTCCGGGAGGAGTTGAGCATGCGCGGTGCGAGCCGGCCGTCGTACGCGAGCCTGCGCGAACAGCTCAACGCGGCAACAACCGGGCAGGCACAAGGGCAGGCGCAAGGGCAGGCGCAGGCGGACACGCTCGGCAGCGAGCTGTTCGCGGTCGTCGGGCTGCTCGACACCGAGCACGGGCTGCGCCGCGCACTGTCCGACCCCGGCAAGCCGGGTGCGGAGAAGGCCGCGGTGACCAGCCAGCTGCTGCACGGCAAGGTAAGCCCGGCGACGGAGGAACTGGTAAGCCACGCGGCGAGCAACCGGTGGGCCAGCTCGACGGACATGTCCGATGCCCTGGAGCAGCTCGCCGTCGAGGCGATGGTGGCCGCCGCCGAGTACCAGCGGGTGTCCGACGAGCTCGAGGACGACCTGTTCCGGTTCGGCCGTCTGGTGGCGGGCCAGCCGGACCTGCGGTCGGCGCTGGCCAGCGCGAGCCTGCCGGCGGAGAACAAGCGGGATCTGCTGTCCGCGCTGCTGCGCGGCAAGGTGTCCCCGGTGGCGTTGAGCCTGATCACCCAGGTCACGCTGCATCCGCGGGGGCGTGCGCTGCCTGCCGCACTCGAGCTGTGCGCCGAGATCGCGGCGAACCGAAGGCAGCGGCTCATCGCCGTGGTCCGCACCGCGGCGACGCTCAGCGCATCCCAGCAGCAGCGATTGACCGCGGCACTCGCGCAGGCGTACGGACGCGACGTTCACCTGAACGTCGTCATTGATCCCTCGGTTGTGGGTGGTTTGTCCATCCAGATCGGGGATGAGCTTATAGACGGCACGGCGGCCTCCCGGCTGGCCGCGGTGCGCCGGAAACTGGCCGCGTAACCGGCCGACCAGAACATGCCGACCAGAAACTTAAGGGAAAGACAATGGCTGAGCTGACGATCCGGCCGGACGAGATCCGGGACGCGCTGGCGCGCTTCGTCCAGGAGTATGAGCCCGCCGGCACAGAGCGCGAAGAAGTTGGCACCGTTATCGAGTGCGGCGACGGCATCGCGCAGGTGGAGGGCCTGCCGTCGGCCATGGCCAACGAACTGCTCGAGTTCGAGGACGGCACCCGAGGCATCGCGCTGAACCTCGACGTGCGCCAGATCGGTGTGGTCATCCTCGGTGAGTTCAGCGGTATCGAGGAGGGCCAGCGGGTCCGCCGTACCGGTGAGGTGCTGTCCGTGCCAGTCGGCGACGCCTACCTCGGCCGCGTGGTCGGCCCGCTGGGTGAGCCGCTGGACGGCAAGGGGCCGGTCGAGACCACGGAGCGAAGGGCCCTGGAGACCCAGGCGCCCAGCGTGGTCCAGCGCCAGCCGGTGAAGGAGCCGCTGCAGACCGGTATCAAGGCCGTCGACGGGATGATCCCGATCGGCCGGGGCCAGCGTCAGCTGATCATCGGCGACCGGCAGACCGGCAAGACCGCGATCGCCATCGACACGATCATCAACCAGAAGGACAACTGGGCGTCCGGCGACGTCACCCGCCAGGTCCGCTGCATCTACGTCGCGATCGGCCAGAAGGGCTCCACGATCGCCTCGGTCCGGCAGTCGCTGGAGGAGGCCGGGGCGATGGAGTACACCACGATCGTCGCGGCGCCGGCCTCCGAGCCGGCCGGGTACAAGTACATCGCGCCCTACACCGGCTCCGCCATCGGCCAGCATTGGATGTATCAGGGCAAGCACGTGCTGATCATCTTCGACGACCTGTCCAAGCAGGCCGAGGCGTACCGCGCGATCTCGCTCCTGCTGCGCCGGCCGCCGGGCCGCGAGGCTTACCCTGGCGATGTGTTCTACCTGCACTCCCGGCTGCTGGAGCGCTGCGCGAAGCTGTCCGACGACCTCGGCAGCGGTTCGATGACCGGCCTGCCGATCATCGAGACCAAGGGAAACGACATTTCCGCATATATCCCGACGAACGTCATCTCGATCACGGACGGGCAGATCTTCCTCGAGTCGGACCTGTTCAACGCCGGCGTGCGGCCCGCGATCAACGTGGGCAAGTCGGTATCGAGGGTCGGCGGCAACGCCCAGGTCAAGGCCATGAAGACGGTGGCTGGCAACCTGCGCCTCTCGCTCAGCCAGTACCGCGACCTGGAGGCCTTCGCGGCCTTCGCAAGCGACCTGGACGCGGCCTCCCGGGCTCAGCTGGACCGCGGCGCGCGCCTGGTCGAGCTGCTCAAGCAGCCGCAGTACGCGCCGTTCCCGGTCGAGGATCAGGTCGTGTCGATCTGGGCGGGCGGCAACGGCTATCTGGACGACGTGCCGGTCGAGGACATCCGCCGGTTCGAGTCGGAGTTCCTCGACTACCTGAAGCGGAACCACGAGGGCCTGCTGACCACGGTCAGGGAGACCAAGGTTCTCACCGACGACACGATCACCAGCCTCAAGGACGCGGTGGACAGCTTCCGCCGGACCTTCGAGACGAACACCGGTGAGCTGCTGGTCCAGGACGAGCAGGTCGAGGCCCTCGAGAACGAGGAGCGCGAGATGATCGCGCGCCGCAACCCGGCACCGCAAAAGCGGGAAGAGAGCTAATGGGAGCACAGCTTCGCGCGGTCAGGCGGCGGATCGGCTCGGTCAAGTCCATCGCCAAGATCACGCGCGCGCAGGAGCTGATCGCGTCGTCGCGGATCGTCAAGGCCCAGCAGCGGATGCGCTCCGCCGAACCGTACTCGCGCGAACTGACCCGCGCGGTGGAGGCGGTGATCAGCCGTTCGGCGTCGGTCAGCCACCCGTTCACAACCGAGCGACCCGACACAAGCACCGCTGCCGTTCTGATATTGACAAGCGACAGCGGCTTCTGCGGCGCGTACAACGCCAACGTCCTGCGGGAAGCCAGCAGACTGCGGCAAACCCTCGCCGACCGCAACGTGGAACCCAAACTATACGTCGCGGGCCGCAAGGGCATCGGCTGGCACCGGTTCAGGGACCTGCCAGTTGAACGAGAGTTCGCCGGCTTCTCCTCCGTCCCGCAGTACCGGAACGCGCAGGAGGTCGCCGAGCCGCTGCTGCAAGCCTTCACGGACAAAGAGGTGGACGAGATCCACCTGGTCAGCACCGACTTCGTCTCGATGCTGACCCAGCGGCCAAACGCCCGCCGGATGATCCCGCTCGAGATCGAGGACACGACCGAAGAGTCCCCGAGCGGCCCGCTGCCGCAGTACGAGTTCGAGCCGTCACCGGAGAAGGTGCTCGACGCGCTGCTGCCGCAGTACGTCACCAGCAGAATCTACTTCGCGATGCTCGAGGCCGCGGCTTCGGAGCTGGCCTCGCGCCGACGCGCCATGAAGGCCGCCACCGACAACGCCAACGACCTGCTGGAGAACCTGACACGTGAGGCGAACAACGCCCGGCAGGCCGAGATCACCCAGGAAATCAGCGAGATCGTGGGCGGCGCCAACGCGCTCGCCGACGCAAGCGCAGGGAGTGAATGAAAGACATGACCGCGACCACAGAGGGAACCAGCGCGGATCTGGCCACCGGCCGTGTCGCCAGGGTCATCGGCCCTGTCGTCGACGTCGAGTTCCCGGCCGACCAGATGCCGGAGATCTATTTCGCGCTTAACGTGGAGGTCGCCGGCCAGCGCGATCTCGAGGAAAGCGGGGCTCGCACGCTGACTCTCGAGGTCGAGCAGCACATCGGCGACAACGTCGTGCGCGCGATCTCCATGCAGCCCACCGACGGCCTGGTCCGCGGTGCGACGGTGACCAACTCCGGCGGCCCGATCGAGGTCCCCGTCGGCGACGTGACCAAGGGCCACGTGTTCAACGCTCTCGGCGTACCCCTCGACGTCGCCGCGTCAGAGCTGAAGGTGACCGAGCGGTGGCCGATCCACCGTGACGCCCCGCCGCTGGACCAGCTCGAGCCGAAGACCGAGATGTTCACCACCGGCATCAAGGTCCTCGACCTGCTCACCCCGTACGTGCGCGGCGGCAAGATCGGCCTGTTCGGCGGCGCCGGCGTGGGCAAGACGGTGCTGATCCAGGAGATGATCCGCCGGGTCGCCAAGAACTTCGGTGGCGTCTCGGTGTTCGCCGGTGTCGGCGAGCGCACGCGCGAGGGCAACGACCTGTTCCTCGAGATGACCGAGACCGGCGTCATCAACGAGACGGCGCTGGTGTTCGGCCAGATGGACGAGCCGCCGGGCACCCGGCTCCGGGTCGGGCTGTCGGCGCTGACCATGGCCGAGTACTTCCGCGACGTGCAGAAGCAGGACGTGCTGCTGTTCATCGACAACATCTTCCGGTTCACCCAGGCCGGCTCGGAGGTCTCCACGCTGCTCGGCCGCATGCCGTCCGCGGTGGGCTACCAGCCCACGCTGGCCGACGAGATGGGCCAGCTCCAGGAGCGGATCACCTCGACCCGCGGTCACTCGATCACGTCGATGCAGGCGATCTACGTGCCCGCCGACGACATCACCGACCCGGCGCCGCACACCACGTTCGCGCACCTGGACGCGCGGACGGTGCTCTCCCGTGAGATCACCGAGAAGGGCATCTACCCGGCGGTGGACCCGCTCGACTCCTCGTCCCGGATCCTGGACGCCAAGTACATCGGCCAGGAGCACTACGACACCGCCCGCGAGGTGCAGCGGATCCTCCAGCGGTACAAGGAGCTGCAGGACATCATCGCGATCCTCGGCATCGACGAGCTCGGTGAAGAGGACAAGATCACGGTGCAGCGCGCGCGTCGGATCGAGCGCTTCCTGTCCCACCCCATGTACGTCGCCGAGCAGTTCACCGGCCAGGAGGGCGTGTTCGTCCCGCTGGACGAGACGATCGCCTCTTTCAAGGCGATTACGGAAGGCAAGTACGACGGCGTGCCCGAGCAGGCGTTCTATATGGTCGGCGGCATCGAGGACGTGGAGAAGAAGGCCAGGGAGCTGGAGCGGTGACGCTGCACGTAGCGCTCGTCGTGCCGGACCGCGAGCTGTGGGCGGGTGAGGCACGCACGGTCATCGCCAAGACCACCGAAGGCGACATCGGTGTGCTTTCCGGGCACTCACCGGTCTTCGGCATCCTAGCCGAAGGTAGCCTGGTGGAGATTCTTCCGCCTTCGGAGAGTCCCGACGCGCCGGTGACCAGGGCAGCGGTGAGCGGCGGGTTCCTGTCGGTAGCCAGCGACCAGGTGTCGATCCTCGCCGCCGAGGCACAGCTCAGCGACGACGTGGACACCGCCCAGGCGCGGCAGGACCTCGAAGCGGCGCTGTCTTCTGGTGCGACGGTTAACGGCGACGAGTCCGCCGAGGTGAAATACGCCCGGGCGCGGCTGCGCGCGGCCGGGCAGCAGGCATAACCCGAGGACGAGGGGGTAACGGGCGCCGGTGAGTGAATCGCTGGCGTTCACGGTGTCGCTGAATCGAGCGGCTCTGCCGCTTGACGCGGTCTGGCTATTCGGGGGCTTCATCGCGCTGCTGGTGGCGGCCGCCGCCTTCATCGCGGCGCGCCGCTTCCTGCTGGAACGGGGCGGCGGCACGGTGGAGTGCGGGCTGCGCCGGGGCGGCTCCGGGCCCTGGCGCCTCGGCGTCGCCTCTTACCAGCTCGACGAACTGCTGTGGTACAACGCATTCGGCATCTCCCAGCGCCCGGAGGAGACGTTCGGGCGGCGCGAGCTCACGGTGGTCTCCCGCCGCGGGCCGGACACCGGCGAGGTGGCCGCCCTCGGCCCCGGCCGGGTTATCGTCGAGTGCCGGCTCGCGGGCGGCGATCTCGTCGAACTAGGCCTATCCGAGTCAGCGCTCACCGGGCTGCTCGCCTGGCTCGAGGCGGCGCCGCCGAGGAATAGCTTAATGACCGCGGTAGCAGTACGCTGACCAGCGCGATCGCCAGGCCGAGCCCGGCCGCGATGCGGAACACGAGATCGTGCCCGTCGGCCGTCAACCCCCCTGTACTCCCTGTACCCTCTGCACCCTCTGCACCCTCTGCACCCTCTGCACCCTCTGCACCCTCTGCGCCCTGGGCGGCCGTCGCGAGCCCCGCCCGCCGCTAGCGTTCGCCTCCCGGCTTCCAGAGCACGTCGCCGTGGCCGGCGTTCGCCTGGCGGCACAGGATGAACAGCAGGTCAGAGAGCC
>Ga0207664_10001090_pt1 | contig 18105 bp, 12 predicted proteins | sample LARL83metaG_FD_184349 | JGI IMG/M metagenome (GOLD analysis project Ga0207664, IMG submission 184349) | Corn, switchgrass and miscanthus rhizosphere microbial communities from Kellogg Biological Station, Michigan, USA - LAR L8-3 metaG... | ecosystem: Host-associated > Plants > Roots >... | reverse complement strand
CAGGTCGCTGGTGCCCGGCTGGGCAGCGCCGCCGGGATAGGCGACCAGGTTGCCCCTCATGGACGGCTGGGTGACCGTGACGTTCAGCACGAGGACCGGCGTCGCCGACCTGTTATGTCCGGCACGTTCGGCGCTATCCTCAGCTCCAAAGGTGGTTCGAAATTATGGGCTAAATGTTCCGATCGGCACGCGGGAGTCCTATTCATGGCCAGGCGCGCTCGACACGCCGCCAGTGCGGTGTTCTGGAATGCCTCCAGGTACGGGCGAGTCTCTGGTCTCCTGTCTGCCGCCGCCAGTTGCGCCACACCGGTAACACGTCAAGGCGGCGACGTGCCCGCCCGCCAATAACAGAATTCGCACGGCTACCAAGCAGGCGTCGTCGTCGGTGTCCGACGTGGCACTGGCTAGCAGCCGATCCGCGCACATGTCCGCCGACGCGGCGCCCCGCGGACCGCATACGGCACCGGCGGTCGCGGCGAACCCGGACAGGCCGTCGCTGATCGACTCGTCGCGGCGCTCGATCAGCCCGTCGGTGAACAGCACCAGCGTGTCGCCCTGCCGCAGCGGCTGGGAGATCTCCTCGTAGCCCGCGGCCGGATCCATGCCGAGCAGCACGCCGCCCGGCAGGGACAGCGTCTGCCCGACGCCGTCCCTGACGAGTACCGGCGGCAGGTGCCCGGCGCGAGCCCACCGCAGGTCCCCGGCGCCGCCAGAACCGTGCCCGGGCCGGTAGAACCCGCACACGACGGTCCCGATCACCCCGTCGACCAGCGTGCACAGCGTCATGTTGAGCATGCGGAGCAGCTCAGCCGGCCCTGCCCCGGTCACCGCCAGCCCGCGCAGCGCGTTCCGGGCGGCCACCATGCCGGTCACCGCCTCGATGCCGTGCCCCGCCACGTCGCCGACCACGAGCAGCACGTCCCCGCTCGGCAGCACCAGCGTGTCATACCAGTCGCCGCCCACCAGGTGCCCGCGTCCGGCCGGCCGGTACCGGACGGCGACGTCGATCCCCGCCGCCTCCACCGGATGCTCTTCCGGCGGCAGGATCGCCCGCTGCAGCCGCAGTGCCAGCTTGTGCTCCTCCGCGGCGCGCTGCTCGGTGTCGGCAAGCTGGTCGCGGGTGACGTCCAGGGCCACCTGGGTCAGGTAATGCGCGGACACGTCCTGGAACGCGCCGCGCAGCGCGACCACGCTTCCGGCGGCGTCCGCGACCGGCTCGGCGAACACCCGGATCTGCCGCATCGACGAGTCGTCCGGCCGCACGACGCGGAACGTCGCGCTCAACGCGTCCCGTCCGGCCCGCAGGTCACGGACGAAGCGGCGCACCACGCCCTTGTCCGCGGCGATGACGAAGCTGTGCAGCTCGGACAGGCGGATGGGCTCACCCGCCCGCGGCCCCAGGCCGAAGATCTCGAACACCGGGTCGGTCCACCGCACCCCGCCGGTGACCAGGTTCTCCTCCCACGCGCCCAGCCGCCCAAGGCGCTGCACGTGGTCGAGCAGGTCGCTCAGCTCCCCGGCCTCGCCGAAGCCCCGCCACGAGAAGACGGCACCGTCGAAGAACCTGGCGACCCGCAGGTCCGCGATCGGCACCGGCTCCACCAGCGGGCCGGGCACGTGCTGCGGCTGGCCGTCCTCGACCACGGCCAGCGCCCGGGCGAACAGGCCGTGCCCGGCGGTGGCCAGCGGATACGCCTCGAGCAGCGTCAGCCCGGTGATCTCCGCCACCGGGCGGCCGGCCGGATCGAGGAAACCCGGGCTGACGTGATCGATGGCGAAGTCGGTGATCACGCCGTCCGGATTCCGCAGCGCGCGCGCCACCAGCACCGATTCGGCGATGGAGTCGAGCAGGGAGAACAGCGTCTGCCGCGGCGGCGCCGCCGCGAGGTCGCCGAGCGCGAGCCGAGCATCCAGCACCCGGGCCGAGCCGGCCGCGAGCGCGGTCAGCGGCTCGCGCACGTCATCGGCGACAGCGACGCCGAGAGGCCAGCGGAGCTCCAGCACGCCGAGCAGCTTTCCGTTCCGCTCCCGCAGCGCCAGATCCGCCCGCGCCGCGCCCGGCATGCCGGTGACCGGCATATCGGACAGGTCCGGCGGCCGTCCCGCCACCCACCACTGATCCTCGGCGCCGTGCGCCACGCGCTGCGCCAGGCAGTCCAGCTGCGGTGGCAGGTGCTCCCACTGGGCGGCGTCGGCGGCGCTCAGCCCGGACTCGCCCAGCAGCTCAAGGGCGCCGTCGGCGCCGAGCACCCAGATCGCGACCGCGTCCGGGCCGAGCCGGGATACCTGCCTGGCCAGCGTCGCGGCGAACTCGGTGCCCTCGGCCGCGGCGCCAACCGCACCCACGGCGGAAACCGCTGGTCCGACGGTGACCGGCTCGGGTGCCGGTTCGGTGGCGACCACGGTGGCGGCCATCTCGGCGACCGCCACGCCGGTGGCGTCGGCCAGGCTCGTCAGCTGCGTCATCGCGTCAGATGCGGAACAGCTGAGCCGCTCCATCAGCACCCCGGTCGCGGTGGCTATGATCGTCCTGCCCGCCGTCTCGGCGCGCAGCTCGTCCATCTCCAGCCGCTGCCGGTCCACGAGCGCGGCAAGCCGCAGCACGTGGTCATCGGTCCCCGGCACTGTGTAACCACCCGCTCTTCGCGTAACTGCCCCGCCCGGGCCGACACGTCCGACGGTGCGGAACAGCCCGTTCGGCACATGATAGTGACTTACGGTCTACCATTGATACAGATCGCGCCACGCCTGCGGACGAACCTCGATGTCGGGCACGCTGATCGGAGCAGCCTAATGACCGATGTGACGCAACCTGGACCGAGGCTGGACAAGACGGAACTCGAGCAGTTGCTCGCCGGACTAACCGCCGTGCGCGGCGGTGACTTCAGCACGCGCCTGAAAGAAACCGGCGACCCGCTGATGGACGAGATCGCCACCGTGTTCAACGGCATGGCGGACCAGCTCGACTTGTTCACCTCCGAGGTGACCAGGGTGGCCCGCGAGGTGGGCACCGAGGGCAAGCTCGGCGGCCAGGCCTACGTGCCCGGTGTGTCTGGCACGTGGAAGGACCTGACCGAGTCCGTCAACGCCATGGCGGACAACCTGACCGGACAGGTCCGCAACATCGCTCAGGTGACCACGGCCGTGGCGGAGGGCGACCTGAGCCAGAAGATCCGGGTCGACGCGCGCGGCGAGATCCTGGAGCTGAAGGAGACCATCAACACGATGGTCGACCAGCTCTCGGCTTTCGCCGACGAGGTGACCCGGGTCGCCGGTGAGGTCGGCACGCAGGGCAACCTGGGCGGCCAGGCGGTGGTCCGCGGGGTGTCCGGCACCTGGAAGGACCTGACCGACAACGTCAACGTCATGGCCTCCAACCTGACCGCGCAGGTCCGGTCGATCGCGCAGGTGGCCACCGCGGTGGAGCGCGGCGACCTGACCCAGCAGATCACGGTCGAGGCCAAGGGCGAGGTCCACGCGCTCACCCAGACGATCAACCGGATGGTCGGCACGCTGTCCGCGTTCGCCGACGAGGTGACCAGGGTGGCCCGCGAGGTGGGCACCGAGGGCCGCCTCGGCGGGCAGGCCGACGTGAAGGGCGTGGCCGGCACCTGGAAGGACCTGACCGACAACGTCAACTCGATGGCGGACAACCTCACCAGCCAGGTGCGTAACATCGCGCAGGTGACCACCGCGGTCGCGCAGGGTGATCTGTCCAAGAAGATCGACGTCAACGCGCGCGGCGAGATCCTCGAGCTGAAGACCACGATCAACACGATGGTCGACCAGCTCTCCGCGTTCGCGGCCGAGGTCACCCGGGTCGCCCGCGAGGTGGGCCGGGAGGGCAGGCTGGGCGGCCAGGCCGAGGTGGAGGGGGTCTCCGGCACCTGGAAGCGGCTGACCGAGAACGTGAACGAGCTGGCCGGGAACCTGACCCTCCAGGTGCGGGCCATCGCGGAGGTGACCAGCGCGGTCGCCGCCGGCGACCTGACCAGGTCCATCTCGGTCGATGCGCGCGGCGAGGTCGCCGAGCTCAAGGACAACATCAACGCGATGGTCCAGTCGCTCCGCGAGACCATCCAGGCGAACCAGCAGCAGGACTGGCTGAAGACGAACCTGGCCAGGATCGGCGGCATGATGCAGGGCCACCGGGACCTGGCCGTTGTCGCCGAGATGATCATGGACGAGCTCCCGCCGCTGACCGGCGCGCAGCACGGCACGTTCTTCCTTGCCGAGTCGGACCCGGGCAGGCGGCAGCAGAGTCCCCGGCTGCGGCTGATCGCCGGCTACGGGCTGCGCGCCGACAAGAACTCGCCGATCCAGTACCGCATCGGGCAGTCGCTCATCGGCCAGGTGGCCCGCAGCAAGCGGTCGATCGTGGTCGAGGAGCTCCCCGAGGACTACATCAAGATCTCCTCCGGTCTCGGCGAGGCAAGGCCCGCCAGCCTGGCCGTGCTGCCGATCCTGTTCGAGGACCAGGTGCTCGGCGTCCTCGAGCTCGCCTCGTTCACCCCGTTCTCCAGGGTGACCATCGACTTCCTCGAGCAGCTCACCGAGACGCTCGGCGTCAACGCCAACACGATCCTGGCGAACGCCCGCACCGACGCGCTGCTGGAGCAGTCCCAGCGGCTCACCGCCGAGCTCCAGGCCCGCTCAGAGGAACTCCAGGCGCAGCAGGAGGAGCTGCAGCGATCCAACGCGGAGCTGGCCGACAAGGCCGCGCTGCTGGCCGCACAGAACCGCGACATCGAGACCAAGAACGCGGAAATCGAGCACGCCAGGCAGGAGATCGAGGAGCGCGCCAGGCAGCTGGCGCTGGCCTCCAAGTACAAGTCGCAGTTCCTCGCGAACATGTCGCACGAGCTGCGCACCCCGCTGAACAGCCTGCTGATCCTGGCCCGCCTCCTGGCGCAGAACCCCGGGCGCAACCTCACCGGCAAGCAGGTCGAGTACGCGCACGTGATCCACTCCGCGGGTTCGGACCTGCTTCAGCTGATCAACGACATCCTCGACTTGTCCAAGGTCGAGGCGGGCCGGATGGACGTGCACGCGGAGCGGTTCGCACTGCGCGAGCTGCTCGACGACATCCAGGCCACGTTCCAGCCGCTTACCGCGGAGAAGGGGCTGGAGTTCGCGGTCGAGGCTGACCCCGGCGCGCCGCAAACCCTGTTCACCGACCGGCAGCGGCTGCGCCAGGTGCTCGGCAACCTGCTGTCCAACGCGGCCAAGTTCACCGAGCGCGGCGGCGTCACGCTCCGGGTCGGGCTGACCGGCCGGCGCGCGGCGAACGGCGGTGACCTCGTGGCGTTCTCCGTCTCGGACACCGGCATCGGTATCGCGCCGGAGAACCTGGACACGATATTCGCCGCGTTCCAGCAGGGCGACGGCACGCTCAGCCGGCGGTACGGCGGCACCGGCCTCGGCCTGTCCATCGCCCGCGAGGTCAGCACGCTGCTTGGCGGCGAGATCGCCGCGGAGAGCGCACTCGCCCGGGGCAGCACGTTCACCCTGTACCTGCCGGCCGAGCTCCCCGGTGCCGTCGCGGACCCGGATCTCGCCACGGAACCCGTGCTGCCCGTGCCCGCCGCGCCGGCGCTCAACGGCCATTCGCTCGACGAGGCGCTGGCGCGCCGCCTGCTGGTCGTGGAGGGAGTGCGCGGCGGCCTGCTGACACTGCTCGCCTACAGTGCGGTGTCCGACCTGGCCGGCGAGCACGGTACGGTGCAGGTCACGACCGCCGAGACGCCGGAGGCGGCGGTCAGCGCGCTGCGCGAGGCGCCGCACCAGTGCGTGGTACTCGACCTGAACCTGGCCGATGCCTCGGCGTTCGCGTTCCTCGAGCAGCTCCATGCGGACAGCGGCCTGCGCGACGTGCCCGTGCTCGCACACACCAGGGACAAGTCGGACACCGCGCAGTCCCGGCTGGCCCGGCTGCGGTTCGGCACCGGCCCGCTGGAGCTGCTCCCGTCGCTGGACGAGCTCCGGGAGCGGATCGCGCTGCACCTGTCCGCCACCCGGCCGGACCACATCCTGCCGCCGCTCAGCGAACCGGCGCCGGACGAGGCGGCCCGGCCCACGCCGGCCGCCGAGACGCACGAGGCGCTGCGCGGCAAGCAGGTGCTGGTCATCGACGACGACGCGCGCAACGTCTTCGCCATCACCAGCACGCTCGAGCAGGCCGGCATGACGGTCCGCCAGGCGCCCAACGGCCGCATGGGCATCGAGGTGCTGGCCGCCGCGCCGCGCATCGACCTGATCCTGATGGACGTCATGATGCCGGAGCTGGACGGCTACTCGACGATGGCCGCCATCCGGCAGATGCCGGCCTTCGCCACGCTGCCCATCATCGCGGTGACCGCCCGCGCCATGCCTGGTGACCGGGAGAAGAGCATCGCGGCCGGCGCCAGCGACTACGTGACCAAACCGGTGGACACCGAGGACCTGCTGACCCGCATCTGCGCCGTTCTTAACAACAGGGACTCATAACCAGCGGCCCGTGCGCACGAGGTCGGCGAGCGGCTTGCGCTCCCCCGCCCAGCCTGCCGATTGCGCAGTTTCGCCGACCGTAATGTGACCAGCGTCACATTACGGCATGTTTATCCGCCATATGGCGGGCACACCCTAGGCGTCCGACATGCCCCGGACATCAAGGAGACAGAGATGATTACGGCTGCCGAACTTCGGGACCAGTCCGACACCGAACTGCTGACCCGGCTGCGCGCCCTTCCCCGCGACAGCGAAGAGCGCGCGGCGATCTGCGAGGTCATGGTCGACCGCTACGCGAGGCTCGTCCGCTCCTGCGTACGGCAGTATCGCGGCAGTCCCGAACCCACCGAAGATCTCATGCAGGTCGGCTACGTCGGCTTGCTCAAGGCCATCAACAACTTCGACCCAGAACTCGGGGACAGCCTGTCCGCGTACGCCCAGCCGTGCGTCAGCGGCGAGATCAAGCGCCACTTCCGCGACAAGCGATGGCAGATCCACGTACGCCGCCAGGCCCAGGAGCTGCTGCTCGAGGTGCGCAAGGCGAGCGAAGTGATGACACACCAGCTCGGCCGGGCGCCGGAGCTCAGCGAGCTGGCCGAACGGCTCGGCGTCAGCGAAGACGACCTGCTCGAGGCTCGCCAGGCCGACCTGGTGTTCAGCACCTACTCACTGGACGCCCCGCTGTCCGACCGGGAGGATCCCGCGATGCTCGCCGATGTGCTCGGTGAGGACGACCAGGCGGTGGAGCACACCATCGACATGGCGTCGGTCAGCGCACACTGGGATGAGCTGCCCGAGCGCGAGCAGCGCATCCTCTTCCTGCGGTTCTACGGCAACCTGACGCAGACCGAGATCGGCGACCGGCTCGGTATCTCCCAGATGCACGTGTCCCGCCTGCTCAGCCGGGCGCTCGCCCACCTGCGCAGCCAGCTCCTGGAGACGGCTACTCCGGCGGGTCAGTGACGCGGACCACCAGGATCGTCAGGTCGTCCCGCAGCTCTTCCTGCGAGAAGCCGGCGAGCAGGGCCTGAATAGCCCGGGTGGTCTCCCCGGCGGACTTGCCCGCCAGGCCCGCCAGTTCGTCGGCCAGCCGCTCGTCGAACGAGGCGAGCTCCGCGTTGCGCGCGTCGGTGACCCCGTCGGAGAAGAACACGAGCTGGTCACCGGCGCGCAGCAGGAGCGTCTCGCAGTCGGCTGCGGCGTCGGGCAAGTCCGCGCTAGCGAACAGACCCAGCGGCAGTCCGCCGCCGCCGAGCATCTCCACCCGGCCGTCCGAACGGACCAGCGCCGGGCCGGGATGGCCCGCGCTGGCCAGCGTCACCCGCAGGTGGCGCTGCTCCCATTTCAGGTAGGCGAGCTTGGCGGTGACGAACCTGTCCTCGTAGTCGCCGCCGAGCATGACGTCGTTGGCCTTGGCCAGCACGTCGGCCGGGTCGGGACTGTAGGTGGCGAGGACGCGGATGGCATGCCTGGCCGCGGCGGTCATCGCGGCCGCCTGCTGGCCCTTGCCGCACACGTCGCCGATCGTGACCCCCCAGCCGTCACGGACCGGGAACACGTCGTAGAAGTCCCCGCTCACCTCGAGGCCCTGGCCAGCCGGCAGGTATACGGCGGACAGCTCCAGCCCGCGGATGTCCGGCAGCCGGGCCGGCAGCAGGCTGGCCTGCAGCGCCTCGGCGACCGCGGAGCGGTGCCGGAACATGCGGTCGACCCGGACCGCGACACCCAGGTGCTCGCCGATCTCCTCCACGAGCGCGAGGTCGGCGATCTCGAACCGCCCGTCCCCAGGCACCCGGGCGAGGGTCAGCGCGCCGTAGCTTTCCGCACCGTCCGAGATGGGCACGCTGAGCACGGACGTCGCACCGAGCAGCATCAGCAGCGGCACGCCGTCCGGGGTGTTGCCCAGCAGCCCCGCGTCGTCCGCGTTCGCCAGCAGCATCGGCCGGCGTGCGGTGTGCACCTGGCACGGCGCGGTTCCCGGTCGCGGCTCGGTCCGGCGGACCAGCCGCGTCAGTTCCTCGGCCGCTTCCCCCGGCGGTCCGACCACGTACTGGCGCCGCAGCTCGCCCGCGCGCGCCACGTCGACGATCACCCAGCTGGCGATGTCGCCGACCAGCAGCCGGGCGCACCGCTGGAGCGTCACAGCCTCGCTGAACGTACTGTTGTCGAGCAGGAGCCTGGTCACCGCCGTGACGGTGTCCATCCGGCGGGTCATCGCGTGCAGCGCGTCCGCGGCGGAGCCACCGGATCGCGCGCGCCGCGGTGGCGTCGGCAGCGCGCCGGGCGAGATGGTGGCGACCAGCAGCCGCTGGCCGTCAGGCAGCTCGACCGGGCCGAGGGACAGCATCACGGTGGCCGGGCCGTCCGGGCCGAGCAACACGCACTCCAGTTGCCTGGCGGCGCGGGTACGCGCGGCGGCGGCGAGCTGGCTGCGCACCGCCGCCTGCGAGGTCACGTCGATGAACGCGGTCAGCGACCGCCCGGTCGCGTAACCCGGCGGGGAACCCATGAGCTCGCCCGCGGCCACGTTGGCGCGGCGTATCGTGCCGTCCAGCTCAAGCACGAGCAACGGCACCGGCGCGCGATGAAAGACCGCCCGCAGCAGCCGCCGCTCCGCCGTCAGGCCTTCTGGCGCTCGCTCCCCTGATCCGTCGGAGGGCGCCGGCTCGGTCACGGAGTCGTCGTTCGCGCTCCACACCGCCAGGAGCTCGACGGCCCCGTCGAGCTCGGCAAAGGCGGCGTCGAGGAGCGTGCGAGGGTCGGCGCCGGGCAGCGTAGCGGCTTGCCGGAGCGCCTCGCTCCGCTCCGCCAGCCCGGCGATGCCGGGGGTTCCGTTTGCTGGGTGCAGTGTCTGAGTCCTTGCGTAGTGGGCTGCCTTACTATCCTAGGCTCCGCTACCACCGCAGCCAGCGCCGGGAACGGGACCGCGGCCGGCCGCGGCCACGGTAGTGCGCGTAGCCACGGGTGGTGAAGGCGCTCACCATCAGCGCCGCGGCGACCAGCGCCACGATGAAGGCGATCACCGGGTGACCGATGCCGACGATGGCCGTGGTGATGATGCCAGCCACCAGCGCCGCGACGGCGCCGATGAGGATTGTCAGCAGGATGCCGATGTGCTGACGTCCGGGCACGATCAGCCGTGCCAGACCGCCGACCACCAGTCCGATGATCAGCCAAGTGATTATGACGGAAAGCGTGAGAGTCATGTGTCCCGGCTACCCAGGACACGCGCGCTTACTCGGGCGGGCCGGGCTCCTGCATGATGTCCAGCCGCACCCGCTTGCTGGTCAGCTCCTCCAGCTCCCGCCGAAGCCGATCGGCCGCCAGCTCACGCCAGACCTCTTCGCCCGCCGCGCGGGGCGGACAAAGCCCCTGCCGGTATCCAGGTTACCCCGTCCTCCCGCCGCCGGACGCGGCTGGCGTCCAGCTGGGCGAGGATGCTGTCGACGGTCTGCTCCGCGCTCTGCCGAGTCGTGTCCAGCCACAGGCCGATCCGGTCGGTCTCCTCTCGCAGCAAGGCCTGCAGCCCGCTGACCGACCACCGGCCCGGCCCGTACGCGACGCGCTCCCGCTCCCGTTCCCGACGCTCGATAGCCGCCGCGTCCGGGTCCAGGAAGACCAAGTGGAACTCGGGCACCGGCACCAGGCCGAGGAAGTCCCGCAGGATCGGGCCGACGATCACGTCCTCGACCACGACATCGAATCCGCCGTCGAGGAAGACACCGGCCACCGACAGCGCCCCCGCGTACCGCAACGCCAGCTGGCGCAGCGCTTCGGCCTCACCGCCAGGCCGCATCTCGGCACGGCCGCTGGCCAGCATCTCCCGGATGGTGTCGCCGGGCACACAGGCGCCGCGCTCGAACCGCTCCGCGAGCAGCCGCGCGACCGTCGACTTTCCGGACGCGCATACGCCCGAGATCACGAACAGGGCCACGCCGCCGATCATGTCAGCAGGCTGCGCTCATGTCGTATGGATTTTCCCGAGGGCCGGTCCCTGGTCGCATCCGGGCGAGCCACGTGTCGGCAAGCTTGCGGGCATTGTCCAGGAAGCTGTCGAGCTCCGCGGCCGGCAGTTGTTCGTCCGCGATGATGGCCGAAAGCACGAATTGCCTGGCGGCGAACGCGGTCTTCGGATCCAGCTCCTCGATGGACCCGCGACCGAGGACGTTGCGGATCAGGTCCGCGGCCGCCCGCGGCGCCGGCGCGCTGGCCACGTACGCGGCCACGTCATCGTCTGAGCTGCCGGGACCAAATTTCGTGTTGACGGCCTGAGTGAACGCGGCGTCTATCAGCAGGGCATACGCGGTACCGCCCGTGATCCAGTCGATCAGCCCGAGCAGGCGTTCGTGTTCGGCCAAATCCCCGCACAGCCGGGCGCGCAGCGCCGCGAGCTGCTGATCGGTTACCGCCATCGACGTGATGCCTTTCTACAGCTTGGCTCGGCGACCCTGACTCCGCCCACGGCCGTCCGGTCAACGTTCACCGGCACGTACCTGGCCGGACAACGTGGCAGCTTACCGCTACGCGGTGAAGTGACCCTCGTTTATGAAGGTTAACCTTCCACGAAAGGACAATCCTCCACGTTAATGCCACGGCAACCCGCGGCAAGCCAGCACCGCAGGCTCGCCAACTAAGCCACCGGTTTCCCAGATCGGGATAGATATCCACAATAATCCGCTGCGCCTGACGGTGCGCCTCGCGATCATCGACCTTGCGCTCAGCGCGCTCGCGATGAGCGCGATACGCGAGGCCGCGGACGTTCCTGCGGAGCTGGCGCGGCGGCGGCCCGCCCGTCCCGGCCGTAGGCTTCGACCACCTGACGGGCCACCTCGGTGACCTTGATGTGCCGCCGCTGCGACTCGGTCCGCATCCGGCGCAGCGCCTCGTCCGCGTCGCAGCCGAACGCGTGCATCAGCACGCCCTTGGCCTGATCGACCACGGACCGGGCGGCTACCGCGTCCTTGAGCTGGCTGGCGATCAGCTGCGCCTCGCCGTAGGCGGTGGCGTTCGCCAGCATCGCGCCGCCGAACGCCGCGAGCGTCTCGGCCACCGGGTCGGCTTCCACGTCGAGCACGCCGGGCCGGACGCCGAACAAGGAGAGCACCAGCGCTGTCCGGGCCCGGTCCCGTACCAGGTGCACCGAGCAACGGACGCCGAGGCGCAGCGCCGCCTCGGCGTACTCCGGCCACCGCTTCTCGCCGAGGGTGTCCGAGCAGATCACCGGCGCACGGGTGCGCGCGGCCTCGATCAGCGGCCCAGCGCCGGCCGTCAGCTCGAGGTCGGTCAGCTCGGCGAGGTCGGGGTGGGTGGCGGCGAGGCTGAGCAGCTCCTGGTCGTACCACACTGTCGCGTTCGCTCCGGCGCAGGACGCGACCTGCCAGGCCGCCATATCCGCCAGCTTGCGTAGCGACCGCGCCTCTCCGGAACTGGTCAGGTTCAGCAGTTCAGCGGCCTCGTAGCCGAGTTGCTCTATCGCCAACGGGCCCTCCCGCATCCATGGTACGCGGGAGTCAACGACGCAGCAGACGATCCAGCGCGCGGCTGACCTCCGCGGCGAGCGCGGGGTCACCGCCCGGCGCAACGCGGGCGGGAGGATCCGGCGCGGGACCCGGGTCACGCACGTCCCCGCAGTCCAGGCACTCGACCCGGCCCAGGCGGCGGATCAGGTGCGCGCTGGCACACCGCCGGCACCGGTCGAGCGGCGCCGTCCAGTCACCGGCCTGCTGGCACGCGGGGCACACCAGCACCTGCTGCTCCCCGAGCACGCCACGGCGCCACGGGCTCTCCCCCCGCGCCGGGTCCGTCTGGCGGATCCCGCATCGATAACACGGCAAGCGCGGCGAGCGCCTTCTGGTAGTCCGCGATGTCGCGCGCTTGCGGGATCGGGTTGACGACCTTCCAGCGGACGACGCCGTCCTTGTCGATGACGAACGTGCCACGGGTAGCGATGCCGCGCTCGGGGTCGAAGACCCCGTACGCCGAAGCCACCGATCCGTGCGGCCAGAAGTCCGACAGCAGCCCGAACTCGAAGTGCTCCCGGTCCGCCCAGGCCCGGTGGGTGAACGTGGAGTCGACCGAGACGGTCAGCAGCACCGCACCGGCATCCGCGGCCACCTCGGGGAACTGGTCCCGCATCGCGCACAGCTCACCGCCGCACACCCCGCTGAAGGCAAGCGGGTAGAACACGAGCACCACGTTTTTCGATCCGCGGAACGATGACAGCCGTACCGGTGTGCCGTGCTGGTCCGGCAGCTCGAAATCCGGTGCCTGCTGGCCTACCTCAATGCTCATGCTCCGCAGCGTACTCCGGCCGGGACAGGCACGGGACCGGACGTCGAGCCACAGCTCGTTCCGATAAAATCAGCGCTTTGCCTTGGGTGCCACCAGCCTGGAGCCGGACCAGTCACGGGCCGCGCTCACGCTCGAGGTCTGAGACAGGCCCGCCGTCGGGGCCGCCTCTCCGATGTCGCTCGGCTCGACGTGGCCTGGCCTGCCCGCCTTCGGCGTCAGCAACCAGATGTAACCCCCATCGGCGAGCGGAGTAAGCGCGTCGACCAGGGCATCCACCAGGTCGCCGTCCTCGTCCCGCCACCACAGCAGGACGACGTCGACCACGTCCTCGTAGTCCTCGTCGACAAGCTCAACGCCGTCTACTGTCGTGATCGCGCCGCGTAGCTGCTCGTCGCAATCATCGTCGTAGCCGATCTCCTGCACCACCTGGCCCGGCTTAATCCCGAGCCGCTCGGCCTGGCCCCTCTCGTCCTGGGCCTGACCCGCGGTCGCGCTCACTACCGGTCCTCCTCCTCATGTTTTATAGGCAGAGTCTTCTTGTTGGGACAGTTCACACTGGGTCGGCCCAGCGCGCAAGTGGCAATCGCTCCAGGCAGGAAAACCGCCGCCATAAATTGACCTCCCCGCCGCTTGACCTGGTTACGCATAGCTGCGCACGTCACGTAGGGTAATGAAGGAATCCGCTTTCGGCGAACAACGCGCCGCAACGCGCCGGAAGCGCGCGGCTCGCATATCCGTTACCTATGGGTAGAGATGCGCGCACAGCACATTCGTACGACGATTGGTCTAGACCCGCACTGGAGCCCGTCTCCAGCAGGCGGGATTACCCTAGATATCCCATCCGACCCGCGGCCCCCGGGACCCCGGAAGCCGCCAGGACCATAGCGGAAGGCGAGGCTACCCCGTGGCTTCCGGACGCCAGCGTTTTTCCATCATCAGCGACGGGCTGCCCAGCCAGCTCCCCGACATTGACCCCGACGAGACCCGCGAATGGGTCGAATCCTTTGACAATGTCGTCCGGACCAGGGGTCGCACCAGGGCCCGGTATGTCATGCTGCGCCTGCTTGAGCGGGCGCGCGAGCAGCAGGTGGGCGTGCCCGGCCTGCGCTCCACCGACTACATCAACACCATCCCGCCGGAGAGCGAGCCCTGGTTCCCTGGCGACGAGCACGTGGAGCGGCGGATCCGCGCCTATATCCGGTGGAACGCCGCCATCATGGTCAGCCGCGCCAACCGCCCCGGCCTCGGCGTCGGCGGGCACATCGCGACGTACGCGTCGGCCGCCAGCCTGTACGAGGTCGGCTTCAACCACTTCTTCCGCGGCAAGGACCACGGCGAGTCCGGCGACCAGGTGTTCTTCCAGGGGCACGCGGCCCCGGGCATCTACGCCCGCGCCTTCCTCGAAGGCCGGCTGACCGAGGAGCAGCTGAACGGCTTCCGCCAGGAGCTGTCCCACCCGGGCGGCGGGCTGCCGTCCTACCCGCACCCACGGCTGATGCCGGAGTTCTGGGAGTTCCCCACGGTGTCCATGGGGCTCAGCCCGCTGAACGCCATCTACCAGGCACGGTTCAACCGCTACCTGCTCGCCCGCGAGCTGCATGACACGTCACGCAGCCACGTCTGGGCGTTCCTCGGCGACGGCGAGATGGACGAGCCCGAGGCGCTCGGCGCGATCGGCCTGGCCGCCCGCGAGGAGCTGGACAACCTCACGTTCGTGATCAACTGCAACCTGCAGCGCCTGGATGGCCCGGTGCGCGGCAACGGCAAGATCATCCAGGAGCTGGAGGCCTTCTTCCGCGGCGCCGGCTGGAACGTCATCAAGGTCATCTGGGGCCGCGACTGGGACCCGCTGCTCGCCCAGGACACCGACGGCGTGCTGGTGAACAAGATGAACACCACGCCGGACGGCCAGTTCCAGACCTACAGCGTGGAGTCCGGCGGGTACATCAGGGAGCACTTCTTCGGCGACGACCCGCGGCTTCGGGCCATGGTCGGGCACCTGTCCGACGACGAGCTGCGCACGCTGTCCCGCGGCGGCCACGACTACCGCAAGGTCTACGCGGCGTTCAAGTCGGCCCGCGAGCACGTCGGCCAGCCGACGGTCATCTTGACCCACACGATCAAGGGCTGGACGCTCGGCAAGGACTTCGAGGCACGCAACGCCACGCACCAGATGAAGAAGCTCACGATCGCCGAGCTGAAGGAGTTCCGGGACCGGCTGTACCTTCCGATCCCGGACTCGGCGCTCGAGGCGGAGCTGCCGCCGTACTACCACCCGGGTGAGGACTCCGACGAGATCCAGTACATGCGCGAGCGGCGTGCCGCGCTCGGCGGGGTGCTGCCCCGCCGGGTAGTACGCGCCAAGTCGCTGCCGCAGCCCGCCGATTCGGCGTATGAGGAGCTGCGGCGCGGGTCGGGCAAGCAGGCCGTCGCCACCACGATGGCGTTCGTCCGGCTGCTCAAGGAGCTGATGAAGGACCCGGGCATCGGCGAGCGGTTCGTGCCGATCATCCCGGACGAGGCGCGCACGTTCGGCATGGACTCGCTGTTCCCGACCGCGAAGATCTACTCCCCGGCCGGGCAGACGTACGAGGCGGTGGACCGCAACCTGCTGCTGTCCTACAAGGAGTCCAAGAAGGGCCAGATCCTGCACGAGGGCATCAGCGAGTCCGGCGCGATGGGGTCGGTGATCGCGGCGGGCTCGTCGTACGCCACCCACGGCACGCACATGATCCCGGTGTACGTGTTCTACTCGATGTTCGGCTGGCAGCGCACCGGCGACGAGATGTGGCTGCTCGGCGACCAGCTCGGGCGGGGTTTCCTGCTCGGGGCCACCGCCGGGAGGACCACGCTGACCGGCGAGGGGCTCCAGCACAACGACGGGCACTCGCTGCTGCTGGCATCGGTCTCCGAGGCGTGCGTGTCGTACGACTGCGCGTGGGCGTACGAGCTCGGCGTGGTGGTCAGGGACGCGCTGCGGCGGATGTACGACTCGACGCCGGACCACCCGGACGGCGAGAACATCTTCTACTACCTCACCGTGTACAACGAGCCGTACCCGCAGCCGACGATGCCTTCGGCTGATCTGGAAGAGGGCATCCTCCGTGGTCTTTACCGCTATCGGACCGAACGTACGGGGGTTTCCGGCCCGAAAGCCCAGATTCTCGCGTCCGGGGTGGCCGTGCGGCAGGCGGTCACCGCGTCCGAGATGCTGGCCTCGGACTGGGGGGTGTCCGCGGACGTGTGGTCCTGCACGTCCTGGACTGAGCTGCGGCGGGACGCGCTGGCCTGCGAGTCGTGGAACATGCTGCATCCCGGGGAAGCGGCGCGGGTGCCGTACGTGACGTCGGCCCTGTCGGATGCGCCGGGACCGGTGGTCGCGGTCTCGGACTGGATCAAGGCGGTGCCGGACCAGATCGCGCGGTGGGTACCCGCTGGGTCGCCGTACACGTCGCTGGGCACGGACGGGTTCGGGTTCTCCGACACGCGCCCGGCCGCGCGGCGGTTCTTCCACGTGGACGCCGCGTCGATCGCCGTCGCGGTGCTCTGGGAGCTGGCCCGCACGGGCGCGGTTTCCGCGGACGTGCCGGGTGAGGCCATCGCCAAGTACGGCCTCGACCTCCCGGTCAGCCAGGCGCTCAGCTAACCGGCACATATCCGACATGTCGGGCGCTCCGGCGGGTCCGGATTATTGCGGACAGTTACCCCCCGATCCGGGGGGGTAACTGTCCGCAATCTTCTCTGGACGGGCGGGATCAGCTGACCGGCATGGACTCGCGGGGGGGCACGGGAGCTTCTTCCTCGGGGGGCTCGATCGCCAGGTGCGGGAGGCGACGGTCGAGCCAGCGAGGCAGCCACCAGTTGGCGTTGCCGAACAGGTGCATCGCGGCGGGCACGAGCACGGTCCGCAGGATGAACGCGTCCAGCGCGACGGCCGCCGCCAGCCCGATGCCGAACTCGGCCACGTCCCGCTGTCCCAGCAGCGAGAACGTCAGGAACACGCAGAGCATGATCGTCGCCGCGGCGGTGATGACCCGGCCGGTCTCGGTCTGACCGGTCCTGACCGCCCGCGAGTTACGCCGCGTGTGCACCCATTCCTCGTTCATCCGGCTCACCAGGAACACCTGGTAGTCCATGGACAGCCCGAACAGGATCGCCAGCGTGACCACCGGCAGGAACGCCTCCACCGGCCCGGCCTTGCCCAGGCCGAACGCGTCGGTTCCCCAGCCCCACTGGAAGAACGCGGTGAGCACGCCGAACGAGGCCGCCCCGGCCAGCAGGTTCATCACCGCCGCGGTGGCCGGGATGAGCAGGCTGCGGAACGCGACCACCAGCAGCAGGAAGCTCAGCCCGATGATGGCGACAAGGAACCACGGCAGTTTGGCGTCCACGACGGTGGCGAAGTCGGCGAACGTCGCCGTGACGCCGCCGATGTAGACGTGCAGCGTCGTGCCGTGCGCGGCGGCTGGAATCGTGTCGTTGCGCAGCGTGCTGATCAGCTTCGACGTTGCGGCGTCCTCCGGCGAGGTGCGCGGCGTCACCTGGATGACATCGGTCCCGTTGGCCGTGGCGAGCGGGGTCACGCTGGCCACGTCCGGCACCTTGGGCAGTTCGGTCTCCAAGGTGCGCAGGGCGGCCTCGCCCGCCGGGCCGCCCGGCTGGGCGACGAGGATCAGCGGGCCGTTAAAACCACTGCCGAATCCGTCCGCGAGCAGGTCGTAAGCCTGCCGCGTGGTGCTGGACGACGGGTCGTTGCCCTGGTCGGAGGAGCCGAGCCGCAGGCTGAGCAGCGGGATCGCGAGCACCAGCATGACCACCGCGGCCCCGGCGGCCAGCAGCGCCGGCCGCCGTTCGACGCTGCCCGCCCACCTGGCCCAGAGGCCGGGCTCGGTCCCGGCGGGGCCGGCCAGCTTACGGCGCTGGCGCCGGCTGAGTACGCGGATGCCGATGACGCCGAGCAGCGCGGGGAGCAGCGTGACGGCGGCGAGCACGGTAAACACGACGGTAAGCGCGGAGGCGACCGCGAGGCCGTTCAGGAAGCTGACGCCGAGCACCAGGATGCCGAGCAGCGCGATGCAGACCGTGCTGCCGGCGAACAGCACGGCCCGCCCCGAGGTGTTGAGGGCGGTGACCGCCGCCTCTTCGGGGGTGAGGCCGGACTGGATGCCGCGGCGGTGCCTGGTGACGATGAACAGCGCGTAGTCGATGCCGACGCCGAGGCCGATCAGCGCGCCCAGGATCGGCGCGAAGTCGACCACGTTTATCGCGTGCGTCAGCGGCGCGATCGCCATCAGCCCGCCGCCCACCCCCGCGATGGCGGTGAGCAGC
>Ga0207664_10001087_pt1 | contig 18126 bp, 33 predicted proteins | sample LARL83metaG_FD_184349 | JGI IMG/M metagenome (GOLD analysis project Ga0207664, IMG submission 184349) | Corn, switchgrass and miscanthus rhizosphere microbial communities from Kellogg Biological Station, Michigan, USA - LAR L8-3 metaG... | ecosystem: Host-associated > Plants > Roots >... | reverse complement strand
GCTACGCGGACGTTGCCGATTCCGACACGCACGATCCGCTCGGAACGGAATCGCCGTACTCGGTGTTCTTCGCTTCGGCGTCCGGCGTCAAGAGCGTGCAATGGGACTTCAGCAGCAAGAGCACGACGTATGGTTATCCGTTCTGGCAAGTGGGCAGGCCATTCGTCGGCAACTATTTCGAGCCTAATCGAAGTGCCGCTTACGGCCTGACCTACGGCCTCGGGGAGAACGCGGAGTTGGTGCGCACGCGCGGCGGTTCAAAGCAAGGTGTGGCCGGCGCGAGTTGGAGGATTCTCAATTTCGATCTCAACGGCATCGACGAGGACGAGATGCCTACATGGATCGACGTCATGAATATCGCGCAGACCAGCCAGGACGTAGCAGTGTCGATCTTTCCCGGCGACGGTGGCCGCAAGGAGCGAGATCACACGATCAACGGCACATTTTCACGCATCGATGACGTCGGGCGGCAAATTCGAGTGCTGACCAAGAAGTTCCAGATCGAGGAAAACTGATGCTCGAAGAAATCTACCGCCGCCACGTCGCCGCGAATACCGCGATCTCCGCGCACCTTCCCCGCCTGCGTGCGCTCGCCGAAGGCTGCGACGTCGCGGTCGAATTCGGCGTCAAGCGCGGGGCGAGCTCGTCGGCACTTCTGCTCGGTGCGAAGCGCGTCATCAGCTACGACATCGCGGCGACGTCCGAGGCGCGGGAATTGAAGCGGCTGGTGCCGGCGTGGGATTACCGGATCGGCGATTCGCGTGAGGCCGACGTGCCGGAGTGCCAGCTTTGTTTCGTCGATTCACTGCATACGTTCGACCAGGTCGATGCAGAACTCGGCCATGCGGACAAGGTCAGCCGTTACCTCGTGTTCCACGACGTTACAACCTTCGGGGAAGTCGGTGCCATGGGCGAAACCGGGCGCCAGTCATGGACCTACGTCGCCGGCCGCGGCTCGGTACCGCCGGAGCATCGCGGCATCCGCCCGGCCATCGACGAACTGATGATTCGCGATCCCTCGTGGCGCATCGTCGAGCGCCGCGTCGAGAGTCACGGCCTGCTCGTGCTGGAGCGCAGATAGTGGCCTTCATCCTCAAAAACTCGGTGATGATCCATGCGCCGAAGACCGGTGGCACGTGGGCCTACACCGCGCTGCACGAACAGGGCTGCGTCCGCGGGATCCTGTGGAGCGCTGACAACAACCCGCACCCGTCGACGGCCGAGGTTCGCGCCATGCTCGGCGATGTCTTCACGTTCGCCTTCGTTCGCCGGCCGGTGCGATGGCTCCGCTCCTATTGGGCGGCGTCGTTCATCAATCGCGGCATGGGCGCTGACCGCGTACGCTTCGGCCGTTCCCCATGGGCGGAGTTCGCCGAGTGCGAGGCGCCGACATTCCTGATCTTCGCGACGCGGTACCTCGAACAGTGCCCCGGAGCCGTGGGCAGGTTGTTCGCGCGCTACACCGATGGCATCGACTTCGTGTGCCGTTACGAGTCGCTGCAGGCCGATCTCGCATCGGCGCTGCAACGCGCGGGCGAGGCCGTCGACTTCGATCGGATCGCGGACATGGCGCCGGTCAACCGGGCCGCGAGCATGCCGCTTGGCGAGTTGGCCGAGATCCCGGAATCGGTCGCGCAGGCGATCAGGCAGGCCGAGCGGGAATATCTCGGCGCGCATTATCCAGAATTGGCGGTGGCGGCGTGATCAACTACATCGGCGTGATCTCTCGCGAAGACGCCGAACTTCTGAAGTCGCTGGCCGAAGAGGCAGATCGCATCCTCGAATTCGGCGCGGGCGCATCGACGCAGGTGTTCTCCGCGTATTGCAAGGGTGCCATCGATTGCGTCGAGACTGTCCATGAGTGGGTCGACAAGACGACGCGTAACCTCGAAGTGCTGCAGATCGGTCGCAACGTGCGGTTTCTTTGCCCGCGCCCCTTCGGCCGGGTTTTTTCGGAGATTGGCGCCTACGACTTGATATTCGTGGACGGCGCAGACGAGTTGCGTCAGTCGTTCGCGTTGTGTTCTTGGGTGCATCTGAGGGCAGGTGGCACGATGGCCTTTCACGATACCCGGCGAGGGACGCCGCACGGCCTGTCCGAAACATCCGACGTTCAGAATGTGTGCGCGCTGATCGCGCGCTGCGCGCCCGAGATCGATTCGGTCATCCTGAACGCCATGGACTCGAACACGACGCTGATCCGGAAGCGCGCGCCGCTGCCGTACGTCGATTGGCAGAAGACCGAAGGTCGGACGGACGCGCAGATGGGAATCGCATGATCGTCGTCTACACCGCGGTTTTCGGCGGTTCCGACTCGCTGAAGAAAGCGCCCCCGGCCGACCGTTCTGTCTGCTACACCGACGACCGGAAGTTGGCCGGGAACGGCTGGGAGATTGTGCGCCGCGAGGCGCAGAAGCCACGTCGCGCGGCTCGCATCGTGAAGATGACGCCGGACCAACTGTTTCCCGAAGCGGCGGCCTCGATCTGGGTCGACGGCTCGATCGAAATCCGCGACTGGCCGGCGCTCCTGCGCGACATCGGCGACGCGGAAATCGCCTGCCTCGCGCATCCCGACCGTTCGAACTGCTACGACGAGGGCGAAACCGTCATCCGGCTCAAGATCGCGCACGCGCTCGGCAAGAGCCAGATTCGCGCAGCGCTCGCGAAGTACCGCGCCGAAGGCTTCGCGCCGACCGCGCTCTCGACGACGGGGCTCTTCTACCGACGTCACACGCCGAAGGTCGCCGCGTTCAACCGGCGCTGGAGCGGCGAGCTCGACCGCTACGGGACCAACGACCAGGTGCACGTCGACTATTGCGCGTGGAAGAGCGGAATCTTCGTTCGCTACCTGCGCGGACACTACCGCGACAATCCGTACGCGGTCTATGATCGTGTCGACCATCACCGGCGTCGCAAGCCGCAGTTCCTACCGGAGAAAGAGTGTGAGCACTATCTCGCGTAAGTTGTTTTCTGGATTGATCGGTCGCGATCTCGTGAAGCGCGCTGGCGAAGCATCCGGCCTTTCTGAAGACGAACTCTATGCGAAAGCACTACGGAGCGCGGCCGCAGATGACGTGCTTGCGGCGCTGCGGTTGGCGCTGACTGTAATGGACGCGTCCGATCCAGATACGATGGATGTGATCGAAATCTGCGTAGCCGCGATCCAAAAGGCCGAAGGACGCGAATGATCTGGCGTGACGACGACGTCCTGATGAAGCCGCGCGACCTAGAGCACCTGCTCGCCGTCGACGACCTGCTGAAGCGCCACGGCCAGTTGCACACGGTCGCCATCATCGGAGAGACGCTTACCGCTGATCTCGGGGCGATCATCCGCGAACGCGGGATGTCGGCGCAGGTGCACTGCTGGTCGCACGACGATCTGTCCGTCAATGCCGAGGCGGTTGCCGACCTGCCGCTCGCGGTCGGCGCGATCGAGCACATGGTCGGCGTCAGGCCGACCGTGCTCTACCCGCCGTGGAACCGGACGAGCCCGATGCTCGAAGAAGCCGCTGCCGCGCTCGGCCTGACCGTATCGGCCGAGAAGATTTCCCTCGAACAGTTCGTGCGCTGCGGTGGCGACGTTGCCGAAGGCGTCTGCAATTTCCACTTCTGGCACGCGCCGGAGCGGGCGCTGCTCAAGGTGGCGCTGGCGCTATGAAGATCACGGACTACGCCCCGCGCGCCGCGCCGTTCGATTCCTACCTGACCGGTCGCGATCTGGTCGGCGTCGAAGTCGGGGTCGACGTCGGGGCGCACGCCGAGGCGATGCTCACGTATTGCCCGGTCGCGTATCTCACGCTCGTCGACATCTGGCCGAATCCTTGGTGCCGCGGATATTGCGAGGGCAGGCTATCGCGCTTCCGCGGACGGTTCACTGCGAAGCAGAATCCGTCCGTCGTCATCGCCGAGGCGTACGCCGACGACGTTCGCTGCGGGTCGCTCTGCCTGCTCGACTTCGTCTACATCGACCAGGAGCACGGCGCCGAGTCCGTAGCCGCCGACCTGCGCGCCTGGTGGCCTCTTCTGAAGCCTCGCGGCGTGCTCGGGTACCGGAACTACACCGGCAACGGGACGCCGCTGGATGGGGCCATAGATGCCTTCGTAGGGGCATTGCCGGCGGGCGAGGCGACGCGGCACGTCGAGGACGGCGAGATCGTGCTGGTGAAGGCGTGAACCTACGCGCGATTATTTCCCGCTTGGGCCTCGGTCGGCATCGCGTCTCGACAAGCCGCGATACGGCGGAGGAAACGAAGGTTCCGCTATTTGGTACGCGTTTTGGTACGCGCGGCGATTGTGACTGGCCAGATATGCCGGATTGCTGGCATAAATGGTTCGCTCGTTACCCGGTCAGGCTCGGAAAACTAGAATTCCGGCATTCCGGCAAGGATGACAGTTATCGCGAATGGTACGTCGTGACCGGCGATTGGGTCGTCGGGCAGTGGGTGTATCGGCGCATGCATCCAGCAATCGATCGGCCGGAATATTTACTAAAGCCGGATTACCGTTCGTGAAGATCACCGCCCTCACCCCGACCTGCGACCGCCCCGTAGGGATCGCGCTGCTCGAGGCGATGGTGCACCGGCAGACCATCCGCCCCGACCAATGGATCGTCGCCGACGGCGGGGCGGTTCCGGCGCGGTGCACGATGGGGCAGATCCACATCCACGATCCGCGGCCGGCGGGCGCGCTCAACTTCGCGACGAACCTGCTGAACGGCATCGCGGCGGCGAGCGGCGAACTCCTCGTCGTGATCGAGGACGATGATCATCTCGCGCCCACCCACATCGAAACCATGGCCGCAGTCGCCGCGCGCGGCTACGACCTGATCGGCTCCGAGGACATCCAGCGCTATTACAATGTCGCGACGCGCTCGTACCTGATGCTGAACAACATCGGGGCCAGCCTGTGCCAAACCGCGATGACGCGCGCCATGCTTCCCGCATTCCGCAAGGCGATCCAGACCTGCATGGGGCGCAACAGCTTCGGGATCGATACGACGCTTTGGCGCTCGGTCCCGCAAAGCGGCTGGGGCTTCACGCGGCAGAGGACTGTCGTCGGCATCAAGGGGCTACCCGGCGCGAAGGGACTCGGCATCGGGCATCGGCCGGACGCGCGCTGGAAGCCGGATCCAGACCTCGCGAAGCTGCGCGAGTGGATCGGCGCCGATGCGGACGTTTACGCGGAGTTCCGAATGCCCGTTCCGCTGGCGGAACGACCTTCGAACTTCGGCGCTGCGGCGCCGTTTTCATTTCAACCATGAGGAAAAAAATGCCGCCGCGCTCTCTGTTTCACACGCTTGGAGGCGGCTTCGATATTTCGCGCCTGGTCGAGCAGATGATCCCGACCGTCATCATGGGGATCGTGATCATCTACGCCAATTCGCTGGTCTCGTCGTCGCAGATAGGCGGCTTGAAGGAGCAGGCGAATCGCACCGATGCCGTTCTTTCGATCCTGCAGAACGGTCTCAATTCAACCAATGTCGAGACGGCGCGATTGAACGCGCAGGTTGTTGCATTCCTCGGCCAACAAGTAACGCTCAACGCGGCGATGGACGCGCGCCTTACCTATCTGGAGCGCTCGCGCGAAAACGGCAGCGTGACGGTGATTCAGCCGCCGTCAGGATCTTCCTCGACGACGATTCAGCCGCGGCACCGATAACCCGCGGTTGGCAAAGGAGAAATAATGGATCTGATCTCGCTGCTCGTAACCATCATCATCTTCGCGCTGATATTCTGGCTCGCGACGTGGATCATCAGACAGACGCTGCCGGCTGAAGTGCAGAAGATCGCGCTGGTCATCGTTGGCGTTATCGCGCTGCTGATCCTGTTGAGCATGATCACCGGCTACGTGCCGCTGCTGCGCTACCGATAAGTCATGGACGCCGATCGCGCCGATCAAGCACTGGTCGGCGGCGATTCCGCGCGTCCGTCGTCATCTAAATGCACGAAGCAAGCGTTAATCGCGAATGGGCTATAACACCGCGCTCGGTTCGTATCTGAAAGGCTTGCGTAGGAAGCCGACGCCTGCCGATGTCGAGACCGCTATCCGTCGACATTTCGCTACAGAGGCGAAACGAAGACTTATGCGTTACGTCCATGTCGGCGATGGCTGCTGGGAATGGACTGGCCTAGCGGTTGCGCGCGGAGGATATGGGAAGCTCAATTTCTCAAAGGTCATTGTCCGCGCGCATCGACTTTCGTACATTCTTCACGTCGCTCAGATTCCGCTCGGAATGCAGGTTTGCCACCACTGTGACAATACGAAATGCGTTCGTCCCGACCATCTGTTTTTAGGATCGCCGCGAGACAACACTCGCGACATGATGGCGAAGGGGCGCCAGAGCGCACCCCCGCTATTCAATCGAGAAACGCACCCGAACGCCAAATTGAGCCGCGCGCAGATTCAAGAGATTGCGTCGGCATCAGGCGCGGCGCGAATTGTGGCTGCTCGCTACGGCGTGTGCGCGAAGACCGTATATCGCGCGCGCGGCGGACTCCTAGAGTAACGCCATGCCGGACGCCGATCGCATCGTCGAAAAATATCTCGGCGGTGCGGCGGCTCCGCGTCGTTCGCGCGGGATACGTGATAACAATCCGGGGAATATTCGGCCCGGTGAGCACTTCAAGGGCGAAGTCGGCGAGGAAGGCGGCTACTGCATCTTCGACACGCCGGAGAACGGTATCCGCGCCATCGCCGTCGATCTGCTGACGAAGTACAGGCGCGGCTTAACGACAATCCGCTCGATCATCGCGGTGTATGCGCCACCCTCCGAGAACGACACCGAGGCGTACATCAAGGCAGTGTGCGCCGATACCGGCTGCCTCGATTACGCGTGGATTCACCTGACCGAGCCAGCCGTGCTTGGTTCGATGGTCGGCGCGATCATCAAACACGAAAACGGGAGCGATCCGTACAGCGGCGAACAGATCGCGGCAGGCGTATCGGCGGCGCTCGCATGAAAGACCCGCGCGAATTCTGGGCGATGATGATTTGCCTCTGCGTGATCGCCGTGTTTCTCGGCTGGGTTGTCTTTGAACTCGTCAAGGAGGTCCTATGAGCACTCGCGTCAAGTGGACGGCCTTATGGGGCGGTCTCGCAATCCTGTCGACGTTCGTGCTCATCGTGCTCCTCGTCGATCATTTCGAGGCGAAGCTGGAAAAAATCAACTGGCCGCTCGTGTCGCTGGTCTGCGTCTTCGTGTTCGGCGGCCTGATCGTCTATCGCTGGAACGCGGACATCACGAAATACAACTTCATCGACATGGTGATGAACCAGAAGACCGGGAAGGCGGACCCGTACCGGCACCTGCTGTTCCTGTTCGCCGGCATCGCCGCGTGGGCCATCGTGCAGGTCGTGCTCGCGAAGTCATGGGATACGTTGACGCCGTTACTGACGCTCGTCCTCGGGTTCTTCGTCGCCAAGCCGACCGTTGACGGCATCGCCGACGCATGGGCGTCGCGTCCGGCGTCAACACCGTCAGACGGCGCCGGTAATCTGCAACAGGTCATTAATGCGCCAGCGGCGGACACGGTGAATGCGCAGCCGTCGCCTGCGCAACCAGACCCGGCCGAAGCGGCGACCGACGTCGGACCGCCGACGATCCAGAAGGCGAGGAAGGGCAAGCGGTGACCAACTCGCTGCAGCGGTCCAATTGCCTGATCTTCGCAGTCAGGCGCTGGATGCGCGACGGCGGTTATTTCATCGTCCGCAAGTCGAAACACGGCTGGTGGCCGCATTTCATGTGGGCGAGATCGCTCAAGGGACTCGCGATCGAACAGTGGATTCCGTCCCCGCCGAAGCAATGGGAAGACCTGCCGCGCTGGCAAAAGATATTGCCCGTCCATGTCATGCTGTTTCGCGGCCGATTGAAGCGCGACGATGATTGACTCGCTCATCAAGTACGCCGTCATCGCCGCGATCGCAGGTGCGGTCATCGCCGCGGTCATCGGCGCATGGGAGCACTGGATCGCCGAGCCGTACCGCATCCAAGGGGACGTTCGCACCGAAACAAGGCTTCAGCCGCAGATCAATTCGCTGTCGAAGCAACTGACAGACGCGCTCAACGTGAACGCGGGATTGCAAAGCCAATTCGCGGCATTGCAAAAGTCGTTCGCCGATTACGCGCAGGAGCGCATCGACGCCGAGGTCAGGGCCAAGGCAGCCCTCGCCGCAGAGACCGCGCGCGCTGATGCCAACGCCGTCGAACGCGGCCGTCTGACCGCAATCCTCGTTCGTCCGAAGTCAACCGAATCCACGGAGATCGTCTGTGCGCGCGCTGCTTCTATTCTCGACTCTGTTATTGACGGCTTGCGGTAGCCAGCCGGTCGCGCCGGAATTGTCTGTCGGCAAAGTCATGGGCGTGCCGACGCCGGTTGGGACGCCGTGCATCGAGGACGCCGACATTCCGACGCTCGCGCCCGCGAAGCCGTTGGCATCGGACGCGGATCGTGAACAGAAGGCCGCGTGGCTGAAGCTGCGCATCGACGAGGATATCAAGCCGTACATCGCGAAACTGCGGGCCGCGCTCATCGCCTGCTCATCTGGAGGAAAGTGACATGAACGCATACCTGATCACGGCGATCGTTTTCGCCATCCTTGCCGCCATCGGCATCGCCGTGCTGATTCACCGTCGCAGCGATCCAGCCGCGAAGGTCGAAGTCGTCTCGTCAATCAGTTCGTCGCTCGGCAAGGTCGTCAGCGCCGCCGTCGCGTCGCACGTCCGCGCGCTGGGCGAGGACATGAAATCGCACGTCGACGGATGGGGCAAAGCGATTCGGACGGACATCGCGAACGCGACCTCGAGGACGCCGCAGCAGCATGCGGCCGACGCGCTCTCAGAGATGGCCGGCGACTCTGCATCGCAGTTCGGCGCGCCCGTCCAGCACGCGGACGGCATGACCACGATTTCGAAACTCGATCCCGCCGCGCCTGCCGCGTCCGATGCCGCCGAACTTCCTCCTGCGGCGGCAGCGCCAACGTCAGTCGTGGTGCCGTCTGCGGGCGTCGGCGGGACCACGCTCGATCCCGTGCAGGCGAAGCACGCCTATTACGCTGCAATCATCGCCGCCGGCAAGCAGGCTGAAGCAGCCGACGCCGCCCTGACGGCCAAGGAAACTGAACTCGCGGAGTTGACGAAATGATCCAATGGCTGAAGAAAATCGCAGCAGCGTTTCGTCCGGCGACGAACCAGAAGCCGGTCGACATCGCGTGGCCGCAGGGCGGGAACGTCCGCGTCCAGGCACCCGACTTCAGCGATCAGACGCTGGTCATCCGCTTCACCACGCCGCCGGTATCGATTCGCACGCCGTCGCTGCAGGTATCGCAACTGGCGCGTGCGCCGCAGGTGTTCCGGGTGGCCACGCTGGCGACACAACCTGGCATCGTGGCCTCTGGCCCCGGCACGTCCGAAACCATCCTCGGCTCGGCGGTGAGCCAGAGCCCGGTATTCCGGCTCACGGTCGGGACCGGCCGGATGGGCCTGATCGGGCTGAAGCCGGACACGACGTATTACCTCAACGTCGTCAACCGCGACAACTACGGCGGGCCGTCGAACTGTGTGGGGAACTGCGGCGTGAACATCGATTTCACGAATTGAAACCGTTCCCCGCGGCGCCTGAGCTCTCGCCGTACCCTGACGGCGTGACCTGGTGGCTGCGCAAGCCATTCACCTATCACGGCTTCAGCGGGACCGTCGTGGTGCCGTCAAAATTCCAAAGCGACTTCGCTTCCGTGCCGACCGTGGTCACCAACATCTTCCCGCGATGGGGCGTCTACGGTCCTGCGGCGATCATTCACGACTGGCTGTACTGGACCCAGCGCTGTCCGCGCAAGACCGCCGACGACACGTTTCTGGAAGCGATGACCGCGCTCGCGGTGCCAGCGTGGAAACGCCAATGCCTGTACCGCGCCGTCAGGTGCTTCGGCATGTTCGCGTGGGCGGATAATGCGCGACTGGCGATGGAAGGCTATTCTCGGATCAAAAGCGTCCGTGGCCCGATCAACTCGCCGGGCTGGAAACGCAAGCTGATCGCATCGACCTTGCTACCGGCGAAACGAACCTGATGGCTGCCTCGCACTGGGATGAATGCCCGCAGTGCGAGCGCATCTACTGGAATGATCGGGGCTCGCGCACGGCGTGCAGCCAGACGTGCGCGAACAAGGCGCGCTATGACAAATCGTTCAGCGAATCCTTCACGCGCTTCCTGAATCAGCCGGAGACGGTCGATCAGCGCGAGGCTATCCTGCTGGCGTGGAAGCGGGTGTTCCGGTAGCTACCGACAAACCACCGTCGGCACCCACGGCTGTGTACCGTTATTGTGTCCGCGCGAGCAGAATCGGGCAGTCTTCTCGCGTCCGCACGTCCGATATTACATCTCCCCTCCTAGCGTCCATCACGGTCATTTTTCGGACGCCAATCGGCTGATCGTCCTGATTCGTCGACTCTTTCCATCAGTCTCGAAATCACGTATACCGCAAGGTATCCAGGGTTCGAATCCCTGTCTCTCCGCCATTTCCTCGATAGTGACCGCTAACCGTTGTCCACAATTGCGGTGAACGTGTCCACTATTTTCGACTCATGGCGCGTCCTAGATAGGCTCGTGATCAACGCAGCCGAAGTCCGGTTCGGTCGCCATGCACGGCCCATACTCGCACCACTTACGGTCGATCCTGAAGTGCGATCCCGGTGTGCCCGCGCGCTCGCATAAGCGAACTTCGGCGCCATAGCCCATATCCTCCGCCTCGTCTTCGCTCGGCTGCTGCCAGTAGCGACACGTTTTGCAGCGTCTCATTTCGCAATTCTCCGCATGATGGGCTTCGCGCGCTCGCCGATCCTGCGCCGGCGGTAGATCGCTGTCGTCGCTTCGGACGCGTGCCCGAGAAGGGCTTGCGCGGCCTTCAGGTCGTCCGCATCGCTGCCGGCCTTGCTCCGCATGTCGCGCAGTTGCCACGTCGCGCCAGCGGCCTTCCTGGCCTTCCAGAAGCGCTTGCGCATCGCCTGCAGGTTCAGCGGCGCGCCGTCCTCGGCGATCAGGTAGAGCGATGGCGGATTCGATTTCAGCAGCGCATCGACCAGCGGCTTGAGCGGGCCGACCAGTTCGACGCGCGTCGCCTCGCCGGTTTTCGTGCGGCGCACGTTCAGGTAGCCGTCGCGCACGTCCGCGCGCCGCAACCGCAGCACGACGGATGGATCGGCACCGGTGCGATAAGCCAGTTCGAGAAAAGCGGCGAGCGTCGCGCCGCAGTGCGGTAGGACTGAGGCGAGCGATTCATCGGTGACGTAGACCTTGCGCGTTGCCTTCGTGCCGCGAATGCCGGCGCACGGGTTCGGCACCGACGTGAGGCCCGACGCGCGGGCGAAATTGAACAGCGCCGACAGCAGCGCCTTCAACCGCGTGGCGATGATCTTCCCTCCGTGTCGTCGGCCGTTCTCGTCGATGCGCTTCTTGCCGCATTCCTTGAGCATCGCCGAGACGTGTTGCGGCTCGATCTCGTCGAGGCGGAACCCGCGAAACATGACGAGCAGCATGTCGAGCTGGCGGTCGTAGCCCGCTTGCGTGGCTGCGGCCTTCGACGCGAGCTCGTCGCGCCGGTAGCGGTCAACCGCGTCCTCGAATGTCCCCGGCTCGACGTGGCCGGAATGCAGTTCAGCGTACTTGCGCAGCGCCGTACGCAGGTCGCCGCCAATCGCGACGCCCGCCTTGCCGTAGTAGTAGCGCGCGTGGCCGCCACGCACCTTGCGGTACATGAGTGGCGGCAGGTCCAGATCGCGGGTGCGACGACGTCCCATCGGGGCGAACATCCTACGCCGCTCCCTTGACGAGGGTGAAATCGGGCTTCCTTGGCAGGCGAGCCGGTTGCTCGAGCGGCGCGTCGGCGATCATCCGGCGCTCGTAGTACCCGCGCGCCACGCGGGGGAAGCCCTCGCGCGTGATCTCGAAGCGCCAACGCTTCGCGCGCAGCCACTCGATCTGCCCGGACTTGCGCCGGTAGCCTGTCAGCGCATACAGTTCGTCGGCGGTCAGAAACATTCGTTGGCAATGCGCAGCAGGATCGCCGCATGGCAGCGATCTGGCTCGCCAGGCGCGGGCAGCGGACACCAGCACGCGAGATTCTTTCCGCACAGTTCGCGCTTGATTTCTCCGACGGTCGTCGCGTCTCGCGAAGTGCTGCGCGACGGGATGCAGCCGAAGCGTTGCAGATCGCGCTCAAACCGAGCTACAGCTTCTTCCCGGCCGCTCCCAACGATCGTGTGCGGGTTGCCGAACTTCGTCGACCGATCCACCTTGACCGTTCCCGCCGGCATCTTCCAACCTTTGCGCCGCGAAAGCTGAATGCGGATCGGCATCATTCGTCGATCCTGCGCCGTATGTAGTCGCTTTCCGGCGACGCGAAAAACTTGCGTATTTCCGCAAACTTGCGTGCATCGCAGCACGGCCGGCGGAAGACGATTTCCCAGTTCGCCCGTGGCCTCTGTGCATAGCTGATAAATCTCGGCGATGGTTGCGTTCGCGGTCCGCGCTTCCTGCGCATGCGATTGCGCTTCCAATTTCAGCCGCTCTATCAGTGCATCACTCATGCGTATCCCCCAAAAGCACTTCGGTTCATTTGATTACCGTCACTTGAAGCCACTTCGCCGGCCTGCTGATTCCAAAGCCAGCGGGCAACATAGAGACGAAGCGTTCACAGCGCCGCAAAATGGGCACCCTAGGTCGCTCAAAATGAATGCGGCGATGTCTCGCCCGGTCCCGTTGCCTGCGGATCCGTCCTCTGTAGCGAGCCACTTGACGTCGCCCAAGTTGCGCACCTTCGCGCCGGCCGCAATCAGCATCAGTATCCATTTGTCGATCGGATAGACGAGCACGACGCTCTTGCCCTTGCGATGCTCAGCAATGGCTTTGCGCGCCCATGCCGTCGGTCCTTTCTTCTTGCCGTTGTGAACGATGGATCCGAACGGAGGGTTGACATAATTGGAAGCGCCCCATTCGCAGGTAAGCCCGTCGAAAGATTCCGGCTTTGGATAGGGGCACGGATCGAAATCGAATTGGAACTCGGCATGCAGCGGTCCGTAGACATAGGGCGGCGTAATCCAATAGTGCTTCTTATCCTCGCCGTTGCCATCATGAAACTTGTTGGCAAGCGGCGGCTCTACACCGAGTCCGAGAAGTTGCTGGTCGCTCACGCCTTTCGCTCCGCAGTCTGTTCGCCATCCCGCTTGCTCGCAGGTGGCGTTGCTCCAATGACCCGAATGGCTGAATTGACGGCATCGCGAAACGTCTGATAGCGCCCCGGCATGCCCGTGATCGCGAATGCATCGGGGTCGAAATACGCCTCCGCGCGGTCGATGCACCACGAGTACGCGTCGCGCTCTGCCCGCAACTTCGCCGCATCCCGCGCATCGTCGTCACGTTGGGCGTCGCTCCGTTGGGCGAGTTCGTCGCAGGCCGCATGCCAATTGGCCTGGGCTGTTCGCGCGTCCGCTTCCCACAGCGCTGCTTTCTTCTCCGCTGTTTGCAGTGCTTTGTCACGTTGAGCGAGGGCCTCGGCAAGCGAACGAATAGCAGACGCGGCGCGGTTCTCAAGATCGAACTGGCGCATGTGACCGCCTGCCCGATACTTCGCCGCGCTTGCTTCAAGTGCGGCAGCGATTTCCTCCACTAGCGCATCCCGAGCAGGCTCCAGCCCATCCCGTAGTGGAGCAGCGTGCTGGCGCTCTCTCGCTGCGAACGTTTCGTGATCCTCCCATTCCTCACCGCACGCCTTGCACGCTTTGAACGGCAGGCCATCAGCCGACTTGCGATAGACCTGTTGCTCGCCGCAATTCGGACATTTCGGCGCGATGGGACACGTGCAGCGAGCGTGCCGATCAGCGGCGGGACCGTGGGCCGCGCAGGGCGCTTCGGTGGGTGGGCGCTCTGCTGGAGCAGCGAATTGCCCAGCCTTAAAGCCTTCCCGGTAGCCACGAGAATATTCGTCACGCATCGCAGTGGCGCGGCGTGCGTTGAGTACCTCCAAGCGAGCCGAAGCATTAGAGCAGGCGCGATCGATGTCTTTCGCTTCGGAGTCTGCGGAAGCGCTGGATGGGTCGGAAGAAGCGATATTCATATGAACCTCGTTTTGCTGTTGAGCGGCGCCGAGAATTGCGTAGTACGCGTCCAACACGTCCTGTGCCGTGACGCAACGCTGAGATCGGGCTGTGAAAGCTTCGGCGCGGTAGGTCGCAATCATTCGCTGCTTGTCTGTCGGCTCTCTCGGTATCTGTACGGGTAGTGGCTGTGCGAGGTATGCGCGGGCACAAAATGGACACGTCACCGCTTCACGCTGTTCGGGTGTGAGATTCACAACAAACCTCGATTCATTTTTACAGCGTCCATGTGGCAACTCGCCCCGCCTTCCAGACTCCGACACGAAAGGCTTTGTGTCATCACGCCCCACACCGCCAGCTCCACCCGCGAGCGCACGCCGACCTTGCGCAACAGCGTGGTTATCTGCGTGCGGATCGTGCCGAGCGCCCTTCCTTGCTCCCGCGCGATCTGCTTGTTCATCTTGCCGGCGATGATCGCGGCGAGGATTTCGGACTCGCGGGGCGTCAGGTTCACGACAGCGCCTCGATAGTCATGGCGAGCAAGTCGTGCTCCTGCATCTTGTAGCGGGCGTAAAAGCCTTTCTTGCCGAGCCCATGCAAGCCGCTCGCGCCGCGGTGATGTTCGCTACAGAGCGGAATAGCCAGCCAATCCGAGGCCCGCTGGCTCGCGCCGGTCCATTCCTTTGGATGATGAATCTCTGCCGGCGAATACTGGCCGTTGAGCGTCTTGCACAGCACGCAGCCGAGCGACGCTACGCGGTCCAAGTGATCACGAACGCGACTCACGCCGCCGCCGTGGTCAGCAGTTCCCACGCCTTCTCAAGTTCGGCGAGGAACGTTTCTGCAATGGCCTCGATTCGCTCGATTTCCGACGCGGGCGGCTCGTAACGGCGGATGAAAAGGCGCAGCCGCGCGGACTGAACCCGCGGATCGAACGCGACGAACTCGCACCAGCGCCTGCCGGTGCACGCCATCTGCGCGAGCATCTGCGGCTCGTGCTCCGGTGGGGTTATGCCTGCCCGCAGCCATTCGACGAACGTCGGCGTCGTCGGGCATTTCACCTCGATCAGTCCATCATCGAGAAAGCCGTCCGGCGTCGCGCCGAACATATCGATGCGCGGGTGGTCAAAGAATCCACAGTCCTTGATAAACGATCCGGTCGCGTTCTCGTATTCGCGCTTCGCATCGCATTCGGTTTCGAGCCCCCACTGCATCGCATCGCTGACGAAATGGCGCACCGACAAACCCGTCAGGCGCTCCGCGAGCAAGTCACGCATCAGATCGGCGCGGGCCTTCGCCGGACGCCCGTCTTTCAGCGTCGCCATGCAATCCTTCATCCGGCTCGCAGTGAGCTTGCCCGCTCGGGCGGCGAGCCATTGCGCGCGTTCCGTGTCGTCCATCACGCGGCTTTCTTATCGTCCGGCAGATTGGCCGCAAGATCGGCGCCATAGGCGCGGATCGCGTCATGCGCCTCGTCGTCTTTCGCTTCGGCGGCAACCGCATAGGCGACCTTCATCGCGTCACGAAGTTGCGCCCGCGTCTTCGCCTGTCCGAGTTTCGCTTTCAGCCCCTCGATTTCCGCTTCGCTCAATGGCTGCGGTTCCGCAGATACGCGGCTTTCGTCGTTCTCGCCCGATTCCAGCATCAGGGCTTTGAGGACGGCGTATTTCGTCGCGTAGGACAGCGCCTTGCCAGGCGCCTTGTCGCCCTGATCCTCGGCGTGCGACGACACCGGAATGACACACACGTCCGCCGGATCGTCGACATTGACGAAGGAAACCTCGTACCGTCCCTCATAGCGAAGGATCGGATTGCCGCTCGAAGTCTGCCGCCCGGTAGGAACGACCGCGCCCTCCATCAGCCGCGGGATGACGACGATCCCGTGCTTGACGAAATGCGGGCGGACGATGGCCGTCACCATGTCATGCGTCACCGCTTTGTAGGAACCGCCGCCGCTCACCGTCGCGTCCTTCTGGACGTAGGCGACTTCCTGCATGACCGCTTGCAGGCGTTGATAGATGTTCTTTGCCGGCTCGCTCATTTCATTCCCCTCAACAGTTCCTCGCGGATTCTTCGGGCCTTCTGACTGATTGACCGGCGCATAAAAAAGTAACGCTGCCGCGATTCCTTGCGGAACGCCTCGAACTTCACGTCGGCGGCTTCGGTCATGCGGCGCAGCGCGTCTTCGCACATTTCGTCAATGGTCATGCTGCGTCAGTTGGGTATTCGTCGTTCATGGGGTGAGCAAAACTATTCGATTCATTTGGCAGTGTCAACGCGAGCAGACGAAGCGTCGTGCTGATCTTGCAGCGTTCTTACAGTGCCTTCGGTGTGGGTATCAGCGTCCATACCGCTCGACCTTCTGTTGTTTCCCTTCTGCGTCCTCGAACGACAACCGAGACGCCGGCCTTCGTTGCTTCGTAATCGCGCTCGGCTTCATCTACCGGCAGTTTCTGATTGAGCGCGTACGCGGTTTGCAGACCTTCATGCGCGCGCGGATCGGCGACCCACTCCAATCGCCAATTCCCGGTACCGAAGTGTGTGTTGTAATTCTCATGCTTACAGTCGGAGGTCATGCCTAGGTCGTGCTGCATGTAAAGTTCATGCGAACAAATATGCTGACCAAGTACGTGACCGTCGTCAGCCATCGCCATTGCGTGATACCAGCCCGGTGATCCGCCGTTGTTGAAACAGTAGATCGTATGAACGGCAGCATTTGGGTCCGCATTGCTCATGCTTTTCGCTCCGAAGTCTGTAAGCTGTTGCGTTTGATTGCGTTCACTCGGTCAAATGGATCGAATTGCTTTATCAGTAGATAATCCCCAACCCCACCAAAGACAGCACCATTACTGCAATAGCTGTCCATCGCCATACCCGTTTCGTGTACCAAGGCTGACGGAAATGGTCGAGACTCAAGCCCGACCCGCGCGCGGCAAATTGATTGCGATGGATGGCGTAGGTCGGCTCGTCGTGTGTTTCCACCAAACGGAGGCGAGCGTTCACGGCGCACACTCCATTTGCTCGGCATCAACGCGAGCAAGCGCCGCATCCGTGGACTCCGTTACAGGCGATTCGCCACGTCGGAGCAATTCCGCCGCGATCATGGCGTCGATCCGATCAGCTATCACGGACGGCGGCGCGTCGTGCTCGGCTGATGTCAGCGTGTAGTGCGCGTCGTCAATGAAGTTGAAGCCGAAGAATTCGCGGAACGCGCCAAGCCCGTGCTCATCACCGTATACTGGCCACACGCCGCCGCCGTAATCGTTGTCGTACGGCCACGGCCATAGCACATAGCCAAGCAGATTGAATTGCGGCATAGATGCGGCGACGCAGGCAGTGCAGCGTCGAACGCTGCCGTCACCGCGCTGCTGTATCCAGCCGCGCAACGTAAAGTTATTCGGGTCAACCGTGCGCAGACGCGCGGACAATGCTTGCAGGCGTTCGATGTTCATGTCATTCGCTCCGGTATCTGTTAGGCGTTGCGCTTGGTTGCAATAGCGGTAATCAAATGGATCATGCTTCGACGGTGATCTTCCCGTGCCGGCATTGCGTGCATTGCTCCAGCGGCGCAAGCGATGAGTAGGACGTGACCGGCTTCCATCCAGACCCGCCACAAAACGGGCACGCGATGGGAACAATCTTCGGCATCCCTGCTGCATCCATACGTCTATCGCCCGCGTCTAGCTGTGCGTTGAGTGCGTCAAATATGAGGTTCATGCCTTCACCAATAAGCCTTTCTCGACGCGATAGAACGTGTCCGCTTCGATTCCCTCTCCCACATAGCCGACTACGATTCGCGGACGCTTGCCGTCATCGAAAGCGAGCGCGATACAGCCATTAGGACCGGCCTTTGCGCTTCCCTTAAAACCGGCGACCATCGCAATGGTTTTGTCCCCGCTGCTCGCGGCTGTCGAGGAGTGCCCGCTGCTCGCGGCTGTCGAGGAGTGCCCGCTGCTCGCGGCTGTCGAGGAGTGCCCGCTGCTCGCGGCTGTCGAGGAGTGCCCGCTGCTCGCGGCCGTCGAGGAGTGCCCGCTGCTCGCGGC
>Ga0207664_10001086_pt1 | contig 18131 bp, 13 predicted proteins | sample LARL83metaG_FD_184349 | JGI IMG/M metagenome (GOLD analysis project Ga0207664, IMG submission 184349) | Corn, switchgrass and miscanthus rhizosphere microbial communities from Kellogg Biological Station, Michigan, USA - LAR L8-3 metaG... | ecosystem: Host-associated > Plants > Roots >... | reverse complement strand
CCAGGTGTGCCTACCACCACCAGCGCTGCACGTGCCTGCCCTCTGGCGGGTCGCGGCCCCGATATGCGAGAACTGGGTAGATGGACCACAACGACGCGCAGCCGCCGGGCACGATCAGGGTCTTCCTGGCCGACGACAACCTGATCGTGCGGGAGGGCGTACGCGCCCTCATCGACCGGCACGCCGACCTGCAGGTGGTCGGGGTGGCCGCCGACTACGACGAGGCGGTCAGCGGGGCCACCGCCGCCAATCCGCAGGTGCTGGTCACCGACATCCGGATGCCGCCGTCCTTCTCGCGCGAGGGCATCGACGCGGCCAAGGAGGTCCGCAAGCGCCACCCCGGGACCGGGGTCGTGATCCTGTCGCAGTACGAGGACCCCGAGTACGCGGTCTCGCTGCTGGCGGAGGGCTCGGCCGGCTACGGCTACCTGCTGAAGGACCACGTGGCCGAGGGAAACCAGCTCGCCGACGCGATCCGGGCGGTGGCGACCGGCGGCACCGCGCTGGACCCGTCGATCGTGGAGGCGCTCGTCCGGCCGGTCGTCCCGGCGGGCGGCCTGTCGCCCGAGGAGGAGGAGCTCCTGTCCATGGTGGCGGAGGGCAAGCCGATCAAGGCGATCGCCGCCGCCCGGGGAGTCCCCCCCGAGGCCGCCGAAGCCGACGTGGAGGCGGTCTTCGTCAAGCTGGCCGAGGGCGTGTCCGCCGGCAGCCAGAGCGCCCTGCGCCGGCTCCGCATGCTGCAGCAGGCCATCATCGACCGGGAGGAGCAGGGCGAGACGCTGTCCCGCCTGCTCCCCGGCGGGCTGGCCGAGAAGCTCCGGCTCGAGCACCGGGAGATCGGCGAGACCGAGCGGGTGATCGTCACCGTCCTGATGAGCGACATCAGGTCCTACTCGACGATCGCCGAGCACGCCGACCCAAGCCAGCTCGCCGGCCAGCTCAACACCCACCGCGCCGCGATGAACCACGCCATCCTCGGCGAGGGCGGGACCGTGATGCAGTTCGTCGGCGACGCGGTCATGGCCGTGTTCGGCGCGCCGTTCCCGCAGCAAGATCACGCGGACCGCGCGGTGGCCGCGGCGGCGGTGATGCATCATCTCCAGGCCGGGATCAACACCCGGTGGGAGACGGACGGCCTGCCCCCGTTCGGGCTGGGGCTCGGCCTGTCCACCGGCGAGGCCGCGGCGGCCCTGCTCGGCTCGGCCGAACGGCTGGAATACACGCTGGTCGGCGACACCGTGAACCTCTGCCAGCGGCTGCAGCAGCTGGCGGACAAGGGTGAGACCGTGCTCTCGGAGGCCACGCTCAAGGCGCTGAAAACAGCGGTGGACGCCGTCCTGATCGGCTCCCAGCACGTGAAGGGCCGCGCCACCCCGGTCACCGCCTACAAGATCGCCGCCCGGGACGGCATGCCCGTGGCCGCCGCCCAGGCGAGCCCGGCCGACCCCGGCCCGGCGGGCAACAGCACATCCAGGATGGGGGACTTATGCCTGAGAGCCAGGCCGCGCTGACCGTACGCGGCGTACGCAAGACCTTCGAGGCAGAAAACGCGCCGGTCCGCGCCCTGCGCGGCGTGGACCTGACGGTGAGCGAAGGCGAGTTCGTGGCCCTGATGGGGCCGTCGGGGTGCGGCAAGTCCACCCTGCTGAACCTGGTCGCCGGGCTGGACACCGCCGACGAGGGGGACATCAGCGTGGCGGGCGAGCAGGTCACCGGCCGCAGCGAGGACGACCTGGCCCGGCTGCGCCGCCGCCACATCGGGCTGGTCTTCCAGTTCTTCAACCTGCTTGAGGGCATGACCGTGCTCGAGAACGTCGCGCTGCCGGCCGTCATCGCCGGCCGCAGGCGCAAGATGGCCGAGACCCGCGCCGCCGACCTGCTCGATCTGCTCGGCATCGCCGACAAGGCCCGCGCGGTGCCGGGGGTGCTGTCGGGTGGCCAGCGCCAGCGGCTGGCGATCGCCCGCGCCCTGGCCAACGAGCCCACCCTGCTGCTGGCCGACGAACCGACCGGAGCGCTCGACTCCGAGGGCGGGGAAGAGGTCATCGAGCTGCTGCGCCGGCTGCACGGCGGCGGCCAGACGATCGTCCTGGTCACCCACGACGCGGGAGTGGCCGCTGCCGCCGGGCGGGTGGTCCGGATGCGGGACGGCCGGATCGCCGAGCCCGAGCCGGAGCTGCAGCCCGACGGCGGCGGGACCGTCGTGATCGAGGCACGCTTATTATGCGCCGGCTAGGGCACCGCCGGCGGGCCCCGCGGGAGTGCCGGTGAACGGTACCGTCCACGGCCCCGCCGCCGCGGCCCGGCCGCGCGGGGCGGCCGCGGGCCACCTGATGACCGGGGTGGTCCTGCCGGTGGTCACCGTGGCGGTCGCGCTCGCCGGGCTGCGGGTGCAGGTACCCGGTGGCCTGTCCCCGCTGGATGGGGTGGCGGTCGGCGTGGTGCTCGTCTGGGCCCTGGCCGTGGCCGTCTGCGCCCGCGCACCCGGGCGGGCGGCGCAGTGGCCGCTGGCGGTAGGAACACTGGCGGCCGCCGTGGCGCTGACCGGGGGCCGGCTCGCCAGCCAGCCCCCGGCGGGCCAGCACCAGCTGGCCCGGGCGGTCGCGACGCTGGCGGCGGCGCTGGTCATCGCGGCTTCCTGCCACTTCCTGCTCGCCCTGCCCGACGGTCAGCTCGGCGGACGGGCCCGGCGGACCGGCGCCGCGATCGCCTATCTCGGGGCGCTGGGCACCGGGCTGGTGTTCGCCCTCGCCGGCCGGCCGCTGCCGCCTCTGGTCGCGATGCTAGGGCTGGTGGCGGCCGTCGGCTGTGCCCTGCCGGCCGTGCGGGTCCGTTACCTCCACGCCACCGCCGCCGGCCGGGAACGGCTGCAATGGCTCGCCATCGGCGTGGTGGTGGCCGTGGACGGCGCCCTGATCATTGTGGTCCTGCATCTGCTCGTCGCCTGGCCGGCCGCGGTCGCGGCGGCCGCGGCCGGGGTGACCGTGGCGATCCCGCTCAGCCTGATCGCCGGCGGCATCCCCCGGCTGGCGCCGCATGGCGGCCGGCTCCTGGTGCATGTGCTGTGGGTGGCGGGTTTCAGCCTCGTCGTCGCCGCCGTCTACGTCGTGATCGTGCTGGGCCTCGGGAAGGGGCCCGCCGATGCCAGCGACCGGCAGATCCTCGGCCTGTCCATGCTCGCCGCGGCGGTGGCGGCGGCCGGCTACCTGCCATCCCGGGACCGGCTGCTGGCCTCCGCCACCCGGTTCGTCTACGGGGCGCGCGAGGCGCCGGACGAGGTGCTCCGTACGTTCGGCAGCCGGATGACCCGCGCCGTCGCCATGGACGAGCTGCTGCTCCAGCTGGCCGAGTCGCTGCGCAAGACCATGGGCCTGACCCGGGCCGAGGTCTACACGGGCGGCGGTGAGGTGCTGGAACGCGCCGTGTCGGTGCCGGACGCGGGCCGCCAGACGATCCTGATCTCCGAACGCGAGCGGCCGGTGGTGACGCGCGCGGGCGTCTCGGGCAACGCGTGGGCCTCGATCTGGCTGCCCGCGCTGCTCGACGGCCGGGAGCGGTCCCAGCTGCGGGTGGCGCCGATCAGCCACGGCGGCGAGCTGCTCGGCCTCATCGTGGTGGAACGCCCGGCCGAGGCGGACGCCTTCTCCGAGGAGGACGACCGCGTGCTGACCGAGCTGGCCCGCCAGGCCGGCCTCGCCTTCCACAACGTGCAGCTCGACGCCGCCCTGCAGACCACCCTGGATGAGCTGCGCAAGCAGGCCGACGAGCTGCGCGAATCGCGGGCCCGGATCGTCGCGACCGCCGACGCCGAGCGCCGGCGGGTGGAACGGGACCTGCACGACGGCGCCCAGCAGCACCTGGTGGCGCTGGCCGTGAACCTGCGCCTGGCCCGGGACATCATCGCCGACGACCCCGGCGGGGGCGTCGAAATGCTCGAGCAGATGAGCGAGGACGTCCAGGCGACGATCAGGGAGCTGCGTGAGCTCGCGCACGGGATCTACCCGCCGCTGCTGGCCGACGCCGGCCTCCCCGACGCGCTGCGCGCCGCGGCGGCCCGGTGCACGATCCCGGTGACCGTGAGCGCCGACGGCATCGGGCGCTACTCCCAGGGGGTGGAGACCGCGATCTACTTCTGCTGCCTGGAGGCCCTGCAGAACGCGGCCAAGCACGCGCCCAAGGCCAGCGCGCAGGTCCGGATCTGGGAGGAGTCCGGCGGGCTGCTGTTCTCGGTCGGCGACGACGGGCCGGGCTTCAACGCCGACAAGGCCCGGTCCGGTCACGGCTTCGTCAACATGGCGGACCGCCTGGGCGCCATCGGCGGCACGGTCCGCTGGGAGTCACAGCCCGGGCACGGCTCGACGATCAGCGGGTCGATACCGGTCATATGATCGCGGCCCAGCCGTCAAGCCTTCGGGAGAATGAGTGCACCAGCCCTTGCCCCGGTTCGTGCCCGGGCCGGTACTGCACCGGCCGACAGCCCCGCGACGCGTCGCGGAACACCGTCAAGTGACCGGCCGCGCCTCCCGCGCGTCCATAACAACGCGTCCCATAGCAAGCCGTGGGAGCCCGCAGCCACCAGGGGGGACAGTGCACTGGCGCTGCGGGCTCCCAGGCCACCCGGACAAGGCTGGATGGCCAGACGGCCACCTGTCCCCAAAGGCCGTCATGACAAGGACCGTCGGGCACCCTGTTGCTGTTACACACCGGTCCCGCCCGGTGGTGCTCACGGCCTTGTTCCCCCGCCCGGACATGACGCAGCAGCACACGCGTGCTCTGACCGGCCAGCATTGTGGTCCGTTCTGTGTGCGCCGCCGAAGGGCCCTGGGCCACGGCGGCGATGACCGAGCGCAGGTCAGAGGATCCCGCGGTCGGTGAAGGCCCTGGTGACGGCTTTGGCGGCGGCGGTGCCGTACAGCTGCTGCGCGGCCGCGACCGTCCGGTTCGCCAGGGCCGGCATGGTCGTGCCGGGGAAGTCGAACGAGCCCTGCAAGATGATCGTGTCGGCCTTGACGTTGCCGAGCGCCTGGCGGATGTCCCACAGCGCCCGCGACCAGATCTGGCCGTCGTGGTGCACCTCGCCGTTGAGGTCGGCCGGGAAATGCAGGTCGGTGTCGACGCGCCGCAGGCAGTGTGGCACCGTGCTGGTGTAGGAGGTCGAGTCCCAGTCGGCCACGCATGGCAGCGGCTCGCGCTCCGGCACCCCCAGCGACTTGGAGACCACATCGGCGACGGTCACCGCCCAGTAGTCGCCGAAGCCCTCGCTGATCGCGCCTGCCTGCTCGGAGGCGAAGGAGAAGTTCTGCGCGAAGTGGATGGCGTGGCCGTATTCGTGCAGGATCACCTCGGCGTCCTCGGCATCATCCACGCCGCCCTTGCCGAAGCGCAGTTCGTTCTTGGGGTGGTCGGTGGCGAACGAGTTGTCTTGCCCGAGCTGATCGATCCGCACCGCCTGTGGCCGGTTGTCGATCGCCCGCAGGGAAGTGCCGAAGCCGAGGCTCTGGATGTACTTTTGCGCCTCGGTGACCCAGTAATAGGCCATGACCTGCTCGAACTCGTCCTGGTGGCGCGTGTAGCGGAAGGTGTTCGTCGGCGAGAAGGCGCGGTTGCCGGTCTCGCTGACTACGGCCGCGTAGTCCCCGCTGAGGTTCCCGCTCCCGTCGAGGTTGGTGAGGGTGACGTCGTGATAGGCGGCCGCAGGCACGGCCGCGTCGGCGTCCTTCTGATCGGTCAGCGACTCATCGCCCAGCGACTGAACAGGATTGGGGACGAAAACAGAGCCGGTGCCAGTGCTACCCGTGCCGACGCTGGCTGCCGCGGCGCCGGTTGCCGTCGCGGTTACGAGCCCGGCCGCGGCTATGACCAACAACAGCTTCCGCATGACCGAACCCCCACTTGAGAACCCAGCCGGTTCCACCCCTGGCTGGCACGAGAACCGTCCGCGCCCGGCTAGTTAGCGCCGGGGCGGCCGCATCCCGGTGGTGGCCGGCGACGTGGCAATCTCTGACCCGGGTCATGAATTTACTGTTCCCTTGCCATTAGGTCAACGTTGCTTTGCCTAACTGCGTCGGTCGTGACGGCGAGGGCACGGTGCCCGCAGCGCCAACTTGACCCGACTTGTCGCACCGGCAGCCAAAGCCCGTCGGCACCGCGAGGCCGTGGTCAGAGCGAGCCGGAAGCCGCGGCAGTCGGCGGCCTGGCACCGTCATTCGTTACCAGGCGCGCAGGTTGCCGACTCTGAGCCGGGGGTGCCGAGTCTGCTGGACGCCTTGCGTCCGAGGTCGACGGCGACCAGGCGCAGCTCGCTGGTGTAGCGCTGGCCGCTCTGGTCGGCCAGCCAGCAGTCATCAGGCCCGGGGAGCATCTCGGTGAACCGGGCTGGCTGGCCCGGGAAGCCGGCCGCGGCCCGGCGGAGCTGGCGGCACAGGATGCGGGTGAGGACGGGGCTGTCGAAGTCGATGTAGATGGGCTTGAGCTCACCTGGGGACAGCGCGAAGACCCGCCGCGGCAGGCCGAGCTCGCGTGCCCAGTTCGCGGCGTCCTCTGGGCGCTCCGGCGCTTGCGCGGCCGGGATGTCCCAGGTCTCACGCCGCCAGACCGTTCGCCCGATGGTGATCCGCGGCCCGTGCCCGCCGGCTCCGGCGGCCGGGAACGGGTCGTATGCGTGCACTCCGGCGACCAGCATCGGCAGCCACAGCAAGTGGGACAGCGGGGCCTGCCATGAGCCATCCTGGGTCGTGACGGTCTCACCGTCGACAATCAGGTCGGCTGCGGGCAGCGTCCGGTAGCCGTCGGGCATGCGGTCCCGCGAGCCAGCGGTGACGTGAACGTCGCCGGGGCGGGTGATCGCCGGCATGTTCCGCGTGGGCGGCGAGCCGATGCCGCCGGGCGGGTGGAGGAAGGGCAGCGTCCCGACATCGGATGCGATCGCGCCGAGGAAACGGTCCTTGTCTGGGTGGCGGGTGGCGAACATGCTCTGGCCCAGCGGGTTGGCGCCGGGATGGAAGTCGCCGACAACGCACAGGTAGTCGCCCGCGTTGACGGCAGCGAGGCTGGGCGCTGCGATCTGCACATCCGCTGACTGATAGACGCCGACCGGCCAGGCCGGCGCGTAGTCGGCGAACGCCGCCGCCGCGCGGGTCCCGATGGTCGCCGTGTCCGGGTCGGCGAGCAGGGCTGACCACCGCCGCTGCAGGTCGCGGTTCGCCGCTGCCGCCACGTCCGGCAGGCGCCGCAGGGCGGGCAGAACTGCCTCGAGCACGCGGTCGAGCGACCGCGCGGCGCTCGCGGTGGCGGCTTCACCGATGATCTGCGCGGCCGCGTGGTGGATCCGGCCGCTGTACCAGCGGGCGCCGGCGAGCAGCGGCGGCAGCGTCGCCGCCAGCTCGGCCTGCAGTGCGGGGCCGACAGTCACGTCCAGTTCGCGCATGCAGTCGAGGTAGAGCAGGGTCCGGGCGGCGTTGGTCTCGCCCCGACGGCGAATAGGGGATCGGCCGGTCAGCTCCTCGAACGCGCGGTCAAGGTCGCCGAGCGCGGCATCGAGAGTCTGGGGGGTCGTGCCCTGCGCCACGGCCGATCGGCATCGCTCCAGCCGGTCGAGCGCGGCCAGCCCGCGGGCGCGCAGCCCGGGTGGTGACTGTTCCAGCTGGGTTCGCAGGTCGCCCTCGGATCGCGGGCCGGCGGGCACAGCGAGGTCCGGGTCCAGGGCCTCGGCCAGGGCCTGGATCGCCCACGCCTCAAAATGCATGCTGCTCTCGCTGACCAAGCGCCCGCAGCTCACCCGGACAGCCGGGCCATCATCGGCCACGCGCCCCCAGCCCAGTGGGCCGAAGAAGCCGATCGTGTCGTTCTTGGCGCAATACCGCTGCCAGTAGCTGGCGACGACCTCCTCCCGGCGCCGGTGAGCGCTGCCGGGCGCCGGGGCCCCGGTGGCGATCTTGGTGACCGCGTTGTGCATCGCGGCCCGGTTCTGCCAGGTGACCGCCGTTTGGAACAGCGGGTTGCGGGCCACCGCGCGCAGGGCGGCCTGCTCGTCCCGCGAGCCGAAGATGTCTAGCCCGGACACCGGGAACCCGGCGGTTCGGACCGCGATGTCGCGCCACAGGGCCCATTCGCCGGCCATCGTCACCAGATGCGGTTCGGTGAGCGGGGAAGGAATCGGGCCGGGCGCCAGAGGGACGGCGGGACGCGGCATCACGGCACCTCGACTCCAACCTGGCTGCCCAGGGCCGGGAGAACCGCCCGGCCGCCGGCGTACACGGCGCGCAATCTGCGGATGGCGGCGAGGTCGTCGAGTGGGTTGCCGCCGATGACGAGGATGTCGGCGTCGAATCCGGGAGCGATGCGCCCTTTGCGGTGCCCGAGCCCGCAGGCCTGGGCGCCCCGGGAGGTCATCGCCCGCAGGATCTCGGCTGGGCTCAGGCCGGCCGCGGCCATGTCGCCGGGGGCGAAGGGCAGCACGTCGTGTGGCTTGGCCGGGGTGACGCCGGCGTCGCTGCCGGGCACCAGCACCGCGCCGGACTCATACAGCCGCCGCCGCGTCGCGATCAGCCCGGCCATCCGGCTGGCGATCTGCGGCATCACGGGACCGGCGTGGCCCGGATCGCAGCCGACGGTCCAGCCGACCGCGATCTGCTGGCTGGCGATGGCGCGGATCACGGCCTCGGGAGCATCGACGCCGTCGGCGGTCATGAACGTCGCGTGCTCGATCCCGTCGACGCCGGCCGCCACCGCGTCGGCGATCGACCGGGCGCTGTGGGCGTGCGCGATGACGGGCAGCCCGTGGCGGTGGGCCTCGCCGACGATGGCCCGCAGCGCCCCGGCGCCGAACTGCGGCTCGTACGGCAGGGGGCCGGGGGTCATGTTCCCCCCGCTGGCCATCACCTTGATCACATCCGCGCCCCGCTCGGCCCGCTCCCGCACGGCCGCGCGAAGGGCGCGATCCCCGCTGGCGGCTCCGCCGAGGAAGTGGCAATGCCCGCCGGGGGTGGTGATCGGAGGGCCGGCGGCGACGATCGCCGGCAATGGCCCGGCCACGCCGGCGCGTCGCTGGTCGCGCAGATCCAGGGCCAGGTAGCCGCGGTCGCCGAGATCGCGCACCGTCGTGATGCCCGCGCGCAGCGCCCGCCGGGCCGCATCGGCCATCTGCTCGCGCAGCAGGTCGTCGCCGGTCCCGGCGAGGTGGCCGACCGGGTCGTTGCTGGCGTCGAAGCACAGGTGCAGGTGCGTGTCCACCAGGCCCGGCATCAACGTGAGCCCGGGCAGGTCTACGACGGGCGCATCGGCGGGGACAGGCCCGGCCGGGCCTTCGACGGCGGCGATCACGCCGTCCGCGACTACCACCGACGGCCTCTCCATGAGCGCCGAGCTGACGCCGTCGAACATGGCTGCGGCGCGCAGGACCGTGAGCCGGCCAGCACCCAGATCCGTGCTCATCTATCCCGCTCCCTTCCGCGCTCCCCGTCGAGCGGAGAACGGGCCGACGGCCGGCCCCGCCGGCCCGGCGCCAGCGACGGGCACCGCTGCTCGCGACCATTTTCGTGATAGCTCAACTCTCTCCATATTGGTAGTACTATCGGCAATATGGCTGAGGCTGTCAAGAGGCGCTATGACAACTCCCGCCGCCAAGCCCAGGTGCGGGCCACCCGCCGGAACGTGATCGAAGCCGCCAAGCGCCTGTTCACCGAGCACGGCTACCCCGCTACCACCATCGAGATGATCGCCGAGGAGGCGGATACGCCGCTGCCGACCGTCTACCGGCTGTTCGGCTCCAAGCGGGCCCTGCTCGCCGCCGTCCTGGATACCGCCTTCGGCGGCGATGACCAGCCAATAGCGTTCGGCGACCGGCCCGCCGCCCGCGCCGCACAGGCCGAAACCGACCCGGTGAAGATGGTGAACGCGTTCGCCCGCATCGTGCGGGAGTTCATGGAACGGTCCTCAGCCATCCTCCACGTGCTGGCCACCGCCGCCCAGGTTGACGCCGACGCGGCCGGGCTGCTGGCCGAGATCCGCCAGCAAAGGCACACCGGCCAATCCAGGATCGTCGCCGCCCTGGATGCCACGGGCGCACTCGACCCGGACCTCGACCCGGCCGAAGCCGCCGACATCGTGTACGCCCTGCTGTCCCCAGACGTGCACAGGATCCTCACCACCGAGCGGGGCTGGCCCGCCGACCGCTACGAGCGCTGGATCGCCCGATCCCTGGCCACCCTCCTGCCCGCAGGCCAATACCCCGTAGCGAACCCGGCCAGTACTCCGCCCGGGCGAGGCAACCCGGCCAGCTCTGCGCCTGCCGCGGCCGAACACACCGCTTCCCCGACAGCCGGATCCGGCCGCCTGGATCCAGGGCGGGACTGACGGCAGTCGCCGAGCAGCGACATCACCGATTCTGGGCGGGCAGCAGCGCAGCCTGAAGGTCGACACGCCCGGGCACCGGGCCAGGATGCCCGGGCGTTGTGACTACCCGAGGGCAGCCTCCACGTGGCGCGCCGTGGCGAGCAGCAGCTCCTCGCCACGCGGTGGGCCCACGAGCTGCAGGCTGGCTGGCATGCGGATGCCTGCCGCCAGGCCGGGCTGCCCGCAGCCGAGGTGGTGCAGGCGCCGGATGACGGCGGAGGGGTATGTCGACCGCGACGCCGCCGAGTGCGTGCTGGCCGCGGCGGGTCATCAGGCGCGGACGCGGCCGCAGACCCTTCCGGCCGGGATGACGGACCGGGAGGTCGAAGTGCTGCGGCTGGCCGCAACCGGGCTCACCACCGCGCAAATCGCCCGGCAGCTGGTCATCTCCCCCAAGACCGCCGGCAGCCACATTCAGCACATCCATGCCAAGATCGGCTGTTCTACCCGCGGCGCCGCCGTCTTGTTCGCGCTGCGCCACAACCTGGCCGGCTAACCGGGGACAGCACCTTCCTTCGGGGCTCACGCAACAGACAAAACCCCGGACCCGGTAACTCAGAAGCCCGCCAGTCCGGCACACGGCTCAGGCCGGCTCTGCCGCTCAGGCAGCGGTGAACGACCCGGAATCCCGGTTGGCCCAGAGCTGGCGCAGCGTCTCCGCGCCGAACCGCTCCTTGTTCACGTAGGCACTCGCGCCGCTGTCGGCAGCGCCGGGGGGCAGGTCTTCGACGTCGTAGGTCGAGCAGAGGAACACCACGACGTCCGGGTGGGCCGACACGATCCGGCGGGTGGCCTCGATCCCGTTCATCTCCGGCATGTTGATGTCCATCAGCACCAGTTCCGGGTGGAGAACCTCGACCAGCTCGATCGCCTCCGGCCCACTCGAGGCCTCACCGGCGAGCTCGAAGCAGGGCAGCCGCCGGAGAACCGCCTTGGCGGCCATCCGGAACGGCGCCTGATCGTCGACTACGACCACTGAGTGCGGGCTGGTGGTCATGATCCAAGCTTCCCACGGCCGTGCTGGCCTGGGCAGGGTGCTGCCACCCCCCGATGGCGGTGTGGTCAGCCCCCCTGGCCCTCGGCCAGGTAGAGCAGGACGGCCTTCACCCGGCGGTTGAGGTCCTTCTCCTCGCTGAGACCGAGCTTGGCGAAGATCGAGTTGGTGTGCTTCTCCACGGCACGCTCCGACACGCTGAGCGAGGCCGCGATGGCGGCGTTGCTCTTGCCCTGTGCCATCTCGGCCAGGATCTCCGACTCCCGCGGCGTCAGCGACAACATGCCGGGCTGCTGCTGGCCCGACCGCGACCTCACCAGCTCGTCGACCACCATCGGGTCGATCACCGAGCCGCCCTGGGCGACCGCGCGGATGGCCCGCGCCAGCTCGTCCACGCTGGCCACCCGCTCCTTGAGCAGGTACGCCCGGCCCGCGGAGCCGTGCTCGAGCAGCGCCATCGCATACGCCGGCGCGGTGTACTGGCTCAGCACTACCACGCCCACTCCCGGGTGGTTCTCATGAAGCCAGGCCGCCGCCTGGATGCCCTCGTTGGTCCCGGTGGGCGGCATCCGGATGTCGGTGATGACCACGTCAGGTAGCTGCTCGCGCACCAGCGCGAGCAGCTGCGGCAGGTCGGAAGCCGTCCCGACCAGCTCGAATTCTTCGTTCGCTGACACCAGCCGGGAGACTCCCTCCCGGAGCAGGACGTTGTCCTCGGCCAGCGCGACCCTGATCTTTCCCATCAGGCCGTGATCGTAGCGTGCCGCCGGGCGGCCGGACAGGGCTTGCCAGCACGCCGCGCCCGGTGAGGACAGCCTCCGCGACACCTCGTCCTAGCACCATTGAGTCTGATGCGCGTGATGCCCTCTACTTGGATCATGAGCCATGGCACGGCCGCGCCCGCTCCCGGCAGAGCCGCGGGCAACGGCCTTCCCGGCCCCGGCGGCCTTCCCGCCTCCCGCGGCCTTCCCGCTCCCGGCGGCCTTCCCGCCGGCGATGGCCGTCCCCGGAGCGCGCCGCCCGCGGTGCGGGTGCGCGGTGTGCGGCGCTCGTTCGAGGCCGAGCTGGCACCGGTCCGCGCGCTGCGCGGGCTGGACCTCGACGTCGCGGGCGGCGAGTTCGTCGCGCTGATGGGGCCCTCCGGCTGCGGGAAGTCCACTCTGCTCAACGTCATCGCCGGGCTCGACCGGCCCGATGAGGGCAGCGTCGAGGTGGCGGGTGAGCGGATCGACGGCCGCGACGAGGAGTGGCTGGCCCGGTTCCGCCGGCAGCACGTCGGGGTGATCTTCCAGTTCTTCAGCCTGCTCGACGGCGTCAGCGTGCGGGACAACCTGATGCTGCCGGGCATCCTCGGCGGCAAGCGGCGGCGGGCGGCCATCTCCCGCGCCCGTGACCTGCTCGGCCTGCTGGGCATCGGCGCGCTCGGCGGCCGGCCGCCGAGCGCGCTGTCGGGCGGCCAGCGCCAGCGGCTGGCCATCGCCCGGGCGCTGGTCAACCACCCGGACCTGCTGCTGGCCGACGAGCCCACCGGCGCCCTGGACAGCGACGGCGCGCAGGAGGTGCTAGCGCTGCTGCGGGAACTGCACGCAAGCGGCCAGACGATCATCATGGTGACGCACGCGCCAGAGGTGGCGGCGGCCGCCAGCCGGATCGTCCGGATGCGCGACGGACGGGTGGAGGAGCGGCCGTGAGGATCATCGCGGCCTGGACCCGCCTGGAGTACCAGCGGCGCTGGCGATCCCTCGCCGCCCTGGCGCTGCTGGTGGCGCTGGCCACCGCGACGGTGCTGACGGCCGCGGCCGGGGCCCGGCGCGGGCAGACCGCGCTCGACCGGCTGTGGGCCCGCACGCTCCCGGCGACCGTCACCGTGCTGCCGAACCAGCCGCACTTCGACTGGTCCCGTATCAGGGCGCTGCCCGAGGTCAGCGCCCTGACGACGTTCGCCGTCGCCAAGTTCGCCCTGGACGGGTACCCGGTGGCGACCCAGAACAACGGTCTGCCGCCGGGCGACAGCCAGGTATTCCGGACCATCGAGCGGCCGGTGGTTCTCCAGGGACGGCTACTGGATCCGGGCCGGGTGGACGAGGTGGATGTCACCGCCCTGTTCCCGGGGAACTACGGCAAGGGTGTCGGCGACACACTCACCCTTCATCTGCCCAGCCTCAAGCAAGGCCAGTACTATGACCCGTCCTCCGGCCTGCCGCCGCGGGGGCCGAAGATCCGGGTGCGCATCGTGGGGGTGATCCGCTCACCCTGGTTCTCCGATTCCCCCGGATCCCTCGGGGGCGTCGTCCCCTCGCCGGCGCTGCTGACCCACTACCGCGCCAACCTCATGGGTGTCCGGGACGACGGCTTCATCAACGCACTGGTGCGGCTCAAGGGCGGCAGCGCGGCGATCCCCCGGTTCCGCGCCGATCTCGCCCGGGTCACCGGGCGCTCGGACATCGATGAATGGGACAACTTCGCCACCTTCGGTGACCCGACCCGCAAGGTCACCGGATACGAGGCCGCCTGCCTGCTCGCCTTCGGGCTGGCCGCGCTGGCGGCCGCGTTCTTCCTGGTCGGCCAGTCGATCGCGCGCTACGCCTCGGCCACGGTGTCCGACCTGCAGATCCTCCGGGCACCGGGCATGACGCCGCGGCAGGCGACCGCGGCGGCCTGCGCCGCGCCGTTCCTGGCCGCGGTGGTGGGAGCCACCGTGGGGATCGCGGGCGCGGTCGTGGCGTCGGCGTGGACGCCGATCGGGATGGCCTCCCTGCTTGAGCCTCACCCGGGGATCAGCGCAGACTGGCTGATCCTGGGCATCGGCTGGGCCGCCGCGCCGCTGCTGGTGCTGGCCGGGTCGGCCGTGGCCGCGGTCGCGGCGCTCGCGGCCGGCCGGTCGCAGCGCCCTCCGCGCCGGTCCGTCTTCGCGGCGGCCGCGGCCAGGGCCGGCGCCCCGGTCCCGGTGCTGATCGGCACCCGCTTCGCGCTGGAGCCGGGACGCGGCCGGTCCGCGCTACCGGTCCGGCCGGCGCTGATGGGCGCGATCGCGGGGGTGCTGGGGGTGCTGGCCGCGTTCACGTTCTCCGCCGGGGTAACGGACGCCGCAGCCAATCCGGCGCGGTTCGGGCAGACGCATCAGCTCGAAAGCTACATCGGCGAGAACGGTCAGGATTTCGGGCCGGCCGGCCCGGTGCTGCGCCGCGTCGCCGCCAGCCGGGACGTCACCGGGCTCGACGACGCCCGGGTCGCGGTGGCCCAGTCCGGCCAGGTGTCCATCACCACCTACACCTATGAGCCGGTTGGCGGCAAACGGCTGCCCGTCGTCCTGACCACTGGCCGCCTGCCCACCGCACCGGACGAGATAGTGCTGGCCCCGACCACGGCGGGCCAGCTCCACGCCGCCACCGGCGCGACGATCCGCCTTACCGGCGGGGCACACCCGGTGACCGTCCGGGTATCCGGTCTCGGGTTCGTCCCCGAGGGGGCGCACAACGAGTACGACAGCGGTGCCTGGGTCACGCCCGCGGGTTATGACCGGCTGTTCCGCGGCGCGCACTACGGGTTCAAGTACCACGTGGCACTGATCGGCCTGCGTCCGGGAACGAACGTGGCGGCGGCGGAGCATCGGCTGAGCGCGGCCGCCGCGTCAATCAAGGGCGGAGGCGGGGTCTTCTTCGGCGTTTCGCCTCCCCCAGGGGCGATGCTGGTGGTCAAGGATGTGGCCGTGCTGCCGCTCGCTCTCGGCGCCTTCCTGGTCCTGCTGGCGGTGGGGGCGGTGGGTCATGCCCTGGCCACCGCGGTGCACCGCCGCCGCGGCGAGCTGGCGATCCTACGGGCGCTCGGGACGACCCGGCTGCAGTCCCGCCTCGTAGTGGTCACCCAGGCCAGCGTCCTCGCCGCGGTTGGCCTGGCCGTCGGGGTGCCGCTGGGGTTCGCGGTCGGCCGCTTCATCTGGCGGCTGGTCGCCCAGAGCGCGCCGCTCGCCTACCACCCGCCGCTGGCCGTCTGGGCGCTGGTGCTCATCGCGCCACTGGCGTTCCTGGCTGCGAACCTGCTGGCCGTCTGGCCGGGGCAGCGCGCGGCCCGGCTGCGCAGCGCGCAGGTCCTGCGGGCCGAGTGACCGCCATGGGCGCGGAGGTGACGGAGCCGTGAGCGCGGCCTTCTATTACTGGCGGGGCACCCGGTGGCGCTCGCGGCGCCAGGTGGTGGTGGTGGCGCTGATCTGCGGGCTGCTCGGCACGGTCGCGCTGGGGGCTCTGGCCGGAGCCCGGCGCACCGACACGGCGTACGGACGCTACCTGCACGCGATCAACTCCAGCGACGTGTTCGTCAACGTGCCCGGGCCGGTCCTGCCGGTCATCCGGCAGGTCGAGCGCTTGCCCGGGGTGGCCTCAGCCGCCGCCACCGTTGGCCTGAACGCCAACCCGGTCGTGCACGGCAAGATCAGCGACGGCTGGCTTACCAACGGCCTGACCGGCAGCCTCGACGGGGACGGTTTCCGGCAGGACCGGATGACGGTGCTGGCGGGTAGGCTGCCCCGGCCCGGCGCCACCGACGAGGTCGCGCTCACGCCGGGCCAGGCCCAGTTCTTCCACACCGGCGTGGGCGGCCGCGTGACCTACGAGATCTACCGCACGAACCTGACGACGAACGCGTCGATCCCGGCCGGGCGGCCGACGTTCATCGTCACCGGGATCGTGGACCTTCCCCCGGTGCTCGGGGACCAGTTCGATCAGGTGGACAACGCCGTGCTGCCCCCGGCGGCCACCGCCAGGTACCTGAATGGCGAGTTCGCGTTCGGGTGGGTCGGGCTGCGGCTCACGGCGGGCAGCGCCGGCATCCCGGCGCTCCAGCGGCGCCTGGCCTCGGTCGCCGACGAGGTGGACCGGCTGTTCCGCGTGCCGCCGGGCACAATCCGGCTCGACATCCGCCGCCTGGACATCGTCCACCACGAGGTGCAGCAGGGGATCGAGCCGCAGGCGGTCGCGCTCGCCATCCTCGGGGGCTTGACGGCGCTGGCCCTGCTCGTGCTGGCGGGCCAGGCCATGACACAGCTGCTGGACCGGTCCACGCCCGACCAGGCCGGGCTGCGCGCCATGGGTGCCTCCCGCGGCCAGGCGGCACTGGCCTGCGGGCTGGCGGGGGCGGTCGCTGTCCTCGGCGGCACGGCACTGGCGGTGATGGGCGCGATCGCGGTCTCGCCGCTCGCCCCGGTGGGCGCGGTCAGGGAGTTCGACCCCGCCCGTGGTGTGCAGGTGGATCCGCTGGTGCTCGCGGGCGGCGGCTGCGTGCTCGCCGTCGCGCTGCTCGCCGTCCTGGGGGGGCTGGCCTGGCGGTCGGCGCAGCCCCCCGGCGAGGCGCCAGGCGCCCGGGCATCGTCGGTCGCCGCGGCCGCCGCCGCGGCGGGCCTGCCGGTGAGCGCCGTGGTCGGGACCCGGGAGGCACTGGAGCGGGGGGCGGGACGACGGCCGGTTCCCGTGCTGGCCACCCTGGCCGGTTCCGTGGTGGCGGTCATAGCCGTAACGATGGCGGTGGTGTTCGGCGCCAGCCTGACCGGGCTGGTCGCCAATCCGGCCCGGTACGGCTGGAACTGGACGCTGCTGATGGACAGCCAGGGTGGGTACGAGAGCTGGCCCCCCACGCAGATGGATAGGCTCGTCGGCGGCCAGCCGGGAGTCACCGGCTGGTCCACCTTCGCGTTCACCCAGATCCCCATCGACGGCCAGAGCCTGCCCGTGCTGGGGCTGACCCGGCACCTGGGCTCGGTGGAGCCCCCGACCACCAGCGGCCACCCGATCGCCGGGCCGCGACAGATCGAGCTGGGCGTTGCGACCATGCGTCAGCTCGGCAAGCGGATCGGGAACACGGTGACCGTGGGCAGCGGGCGGGACAGGCGCACGCTCACCATCGTGGGCACGGTGACGCTGCCGTCGATCGGGCTGACGCTGACCGATCATGTGTCGCTGGGCCGCGGCGCGATGCTCGCCGACAGCACGCTGCTGGCCACTCAGGGCCTCACCCCGAACGTACCGTTGCAGAAGGCGGTGAGCTCGCCGGTGTCCATTCCAGCCTTCCCGTCAGCGGTGGCGATCGACCTGGCGCCCGGCGCCAGCGGCAAGGCGCTGGTCGCCAGGATCAGCCACGCCAATCCCGGCGGCACTCCGGGCGGGACCTACCAGCTGCCGCAGAACCGGATCCGCGGCGCGGCGATCGTGGACGCGGCGCGGATGGGCAGCCAGCCGCTCGCGCTGGCGCTGGCCGTGGCGGCCGGTGCGGTGCTGTCCCTGGCGCTGGCCCTGCTCGCGTCGGTCCGCCGACGGCGCCGGGAGCTCGCCCTGCTCAAGACGCTGGGCCTGACCCGGCGGCAGGTTATGGTGGCCGTCGCCTGGCAGGCAAGCGTGATCCTGGTGATCGCCGCGCTGATAGGGGTGCCGCTCGGGGTGACGGCCGGCCATTGGGCGTGGGGCGCCTTCGCCACCTCCCTGGGCGCCGTCCCGGTGACCGTGCTGCCGGTCCCCGCCCTGCTGGCCGGGATCGTGGTCCTGCTGGTAACGGGAAACCTGCTGGCCGCCGGGCCCGGTGCGGTCGCCGCCCGGACCCGGCCCGCAGCCGTCCTGCGGGCCGAATAGGCACGGTCAGGGCCGCAGGCCCTGAGCCACCGGCTCCCTGAGCTGGCCCTTCAGGGCCCAGCACGGCGGGCACAGTCCCCAGAATGTGACCTCGGCCCGCTCGATCGCGAAACCGGCGCTGGCCGAGGGCT
>Ga0207664_10001083_pt1 | contig 18157 bp, 18 predicted proteins | sample LARL83metaG_FD_184349 | JGI IMG/M metagenome (GOLD analysis project Ga0207664, IMG submission 184349) | Corn, switchgrass and miscanthus rhizosphere microbial communities from Kellogg Biological Station, Michigan, USA - LAR L8-3 metaG... | ecosystem: Host-associated > Plants > Roots >... | reverse complement strand
TACGGCTTCATGGATGAGTATCCGGTCTCGCGCATGTACCGGGATCAGAAAATCAACGAGATCGGTGAAGGCACCAACGAAGTCCAGCGAATGGTCATCGCCAAGATGATGGGCCTGTAGCGAAAAGGCCGCGCGTTGCGCGGCCTTTTTTTAATAAATGCTCGCCGTCTCTTCCGCGAACATCATATTGTGAACGGGAAGCTTTCGCGGCTCGGCGCGCCCGGCTCCGCCGGCGCGCCTGATGCGCTCGTTCAAGACCGCGTCGAACTCGTCGTGCGCCTCTTCCGTTTCCCAGACCTCGATGACGAGCATTCCGCCGCCTTCGCGCCTGCAGGCTACGTGCGCTACCACGCCGTCCGCCAGGCCTTCGTCGGCGATCTGCTCGCTTACGCGATCGTACACGTCGATCGACGCATTCGGCGTTTCATACATGTAGAGAACAGCCATAGAGCCTCCCGTATGAGCTGAACGTAGGGAAGCTCACTATAACCCCGCCCTTCGCTTCGCAAAACGCTCGAGCAAGCGGTTAGCGCTTATTGCTACTTGCCATCGCGAGTACTTGTCATCGTGAGGTATCGAACGACCGCGAACGCAAGTGAGCGGCGCCGAGCGTGGTCGAGGCGTCGGCGCCGTACATTAGTTGACCAAACCGCTACCGGCGTGTTACTTTGTAGTGCAAAGTGAATAGTAGTTCTCTCGATGGTCACGCGAAATCGCGGCACTGTCGGGTCGCTCTGTGGATTGCGAGCGCGGGACTCTTTGTGCCGGCCCTGGCAGAGCTCGTTTACGCAGCAACGGACGCAACCGATTCGCCCGCCGGGTTTCTCACCGCCCTGTCGGAGCCGGTGCTCGTAGTATGTTGGTTCATCGCAGCAGCGTTCGCGATCGTATCGAGCATTGAATCGTTCCGTTTACGTCAGAAGCGGACAGCTGCTTTTATGTTCATTGTATTCATCGCGGGCGTCCTTTCAGGCGCATACGCCTGGCGCGTTGGAGCCGTAATACGTTTTTCGATTCACAAGCACTCCTTCGACGCAGTAGTGGCGCGAAGCGCTGAGCGCCCACCTCTGCTCGACTTCCTTTGGGAAAGTGGCTGGGACGTCAGTACGGTGCTTGTGTACGACGAATCGGACGAAATCGTAAAGCCAGCCGATGCACGCTCAATGCAGTGGAAGCGGAAAGCTCGGGCACTGGCCTTATGCCGCAATTTCGTGCAACCTTTGTGGGATCACTATTACATCGCCAAGGAAGGGGCTTGCTCTGATTGAGGCAGCTTGCGCCTCGACTGCGCTCGCCGTGCTCGCGGTCGTTCGATACCTCACGATGACAACTCGGCGCCGCTCGCTGTGCTCGCGGTCGTTCGATACCTCACGATGACACCTGGCGTCGCGATCGTTTGATTACGATGACGAGGGTTGGCGCTGTACTACCGTTGCCCAGCCGGAGTAGTAGCCGCCGAATTCTTCGGCGAGTGTGGTGAGCGCGGTGCGCATTTCGGTGATCTTGAACGGATCGATCGTGTCGCGCTTGCTGCAGCGCACGGCGTTTACCGAGTCGTCCACGGCGATCTCGTAGCCGTGATCGGCCATCGCGCGCGCGAAGATCTCCCGCTTTTCCGGATCGTCGAAGCGGATGGTGTGCTCGATGGGACGCTCGCGCTCGAAGTCGTCCCCGGCGTCGAGCAGTGCCTGCAGCGCTTTCATGTCGTTGGCGAATGCGAGCTGATGTTCGTCCGGGTAGAGATACGCGCTATAGATGCTCCACGTGGGATCCGATGCGGAGAGCGCGCGGTAGCGGTACTCGGAATGGAACCCCATCACGTCCGCGACGACCTCGGCGGCGTCCTCGATCAGCGGACCGTAATAGTGAAACGTGCGCATCCCTCGTCCGGTCACGCGTCCCACTTCGATGATGCCGCGCGGCTCCAAAGCTGCTGAAAGCTCTTCCTCAATGCTCTGCAGCGCGCGGTACTCGTGCTCTCCGGTCATGCCGTGCTCGTCCGGCTCGCGCAGCGCCACGGCAACCGTGTAGGCGGCCGGTTTCTCCGATATGGGGGCCTGCGTCTTGAGTGCCAGGTCCACGGCAATCGAGATCGGCGAGCCCTCCATGCGGGCGAAGTAGGACGACCAATCAGCCATATACAGCATGTTTCCCCGAAGGAAGCGGATGTGCTTGCGGGAAGGCTGTCAGGCCAGGAACGTGCCCGAAGGAGTCATCCATGTATCGTCGTCTGCTCGCGGCGGCCGTTCTCGTTCTCGCCGCCTCCGCACCCGCGCTCGCCGCCCTTGCCGTCGGCGCAACCGCTCCGCCGTTTAGCGCGCAAGCCTCGCTCGGCGGGAAAGTCTTTACGTTCGACCTCGCCGGCGCGCTCAAAAACGGCCCCGTCGTTCTCTATTTCTATCCGGCTGCATTTACCAAGGGCTGCACGATCGAAGCGCACACGTTTGCCGATGCGATGGATCAGTTCAAAGCGCTGCACGCAACCGTGATCGGCGTCTCGCACGACAACATCGACACGCTCAACAAGTTTTCGGTGAGCGAATGCCGCAGCAAATTTCCCGTTGCGGCCGACCCGTCGCTGACCGTTGCGAAACAATACGACGCGGTGCTTCCGCAGGCGCCTACCTACGCGAACCGCACGTCGTACGTCATCGCGCCCGACGGTAAGATTCTTGCGACGCTGACGGATCTCTCGCACCCGCAGCAACACGTCGAGAACGCGCTAGCGGTGCTCAAGCAGTACGAGAGTCATCAGTAAAGAGCTTGGTCTGACGGCCGCGTGATTTCACCGGCGGCTCGCCGTCGAGCGCGGTGATCTCGCGCGGTGCCGTTTCGATCGCTGCCAGATCGGGCAGCTCGGCGTCGGGCAGCGAGGCGAGTTCGCGCAGTTTGCGTCCCGCGGGCAGCACGCGGCTCTCCATCGATCCGACGGCCTTGTTGTACGCGTCCGTCGCTTTCTGCAGGCTCGAACCGATCGTGCCGAAGTGCCCGACGAACGTGCGCACGCGGTCGTACAGCGCGCGTCCGGCCTCCGCGATTTTCTTGGCGTTCTCTTCCTGCTGGCGCTGCTGCCAGCCCAGCGCGTACGAGCGCAAGAGCGCCATGAGCGTGAGCGGGCTGGCGATGTAGACGCCTTTGCCCGCGCCGTACTCGATTAGTTCCGGATTCTCGGTGCAGGCGGCGCTCAGGAACGCCTCGCCCGGAACGAACATCACCACGAAATCCGCCGAACCGTCGATGCGCTGATAATTGCGCCGAGCGAGCAGGTCGACGTGGTTCTTGAACGCACCGGCGTGCGAGCGCATCTTTTCGCGGCGCGCCCCCTCGTCGGCGGCGTCGACGGCATCCAAGTACGCGTTCAGCGGTACCTTCGCATCGACGAAGATCTTTGAATTTCCCGGCAGTACGACGGACATGTCCGGGCGTCCGCGCTCGTCGCCTACGTCGAACGTCTGCTGCTCGTTGTAATCGCAGTACGCCTCCATGCCCGCCAGCTCGACGACGCGCCGCAGTTGCATCTCGCCCCATTTTCCGCGGGTGGTCGGATTGCGCAGCGCCGAGGTGAGCTGCGATGCCGCGGTCTCCATCTTGCCGCTGCGCTCGATGAGGCCGGTGATTTGCTCGCGTAAGCCCTCGTACGCGCCGATGCGGTCTTTCTCGATCGCTTTGACGAGCGCGTCGAACTCAGTGAGTTTTTGCTGCACGGGAGCCACGACCGCGCTGAAACGTTCGTTCGCGAGCGAGAGGAACGAGTCGCGCTGCGTCTGCGCGATGCGCGCGTTGGTTTCGTGCAATTCGTTCTTGAGACGCTCGCCAATCGTTTCGAGCTGCGAGCGCTGGAGCGTTCGCATCATGAGCCAGGTGAAAGCGCCGCCCACGACCAGACCGGCGACGACGGCAAAAACGATCGAAAGTGAGAACGTCACCTGCGGATCGTTCGACTTAACTCTTCAAATACTTCGTGAGGAACGCAATCGTCCGGCGCCATGCGTCTTCGGCCGCCACGGGGACGTACGAGGCCCGCGTGTCGTCGAAGAAGGCGTGACCCGAGGTCGGATAAATGGCGATGTCGTTCGGCGCGCGCAGCAGTTTGCGGAACGCTCGCACGGTGTCCGCGGGAATGCTGGTGTCTTTCTCGCCGTAACTGCCGACGATGGGCATGCGGATGCGCGATGCGTCTATCGACGCGACCTTGCCGTAGAATACCGCGTCCGCCGCAAAGACGTCGTCGTTGTCGATTGCCTGCCGCAGCGCGATCGCGCCGCCCATGCAGAACCCCATCACGCCGGCCTTGCCTTGCGGATGCGCCGTTTTCAGCCAGAGCGCCGCGGCGCGCAAATCGCTGTCGACTTGCGCGTTCTGCAGCTTCTCCGCAAAGGGACGGAATTTGCCGATGTCCGTCTCGCCGTCGCCGCTGGGAGCGCCGAAACGCGAATACAGATCGGGCGCGATCGCGGCAAAACCGGCTTTCGCAAACCGGCGCGCCACTTCGCGAATGTTAGCGTCGACGCCCCAGATGTGCATGACGATGACGATGCCCGGGGTGTTCGGGCGCGCATTTCGCGGCTGCGCGACGTAGGCGGGCATCAGCGTATCGGGGCGGCGCAGTTGCACGTGCGCGACGTCGATCGCCGGATCGTCTTCCGGAATGGGTGGGAGTTGTTGTGCGTTGACTCCGTTCATCGTTGCTGCTCCTACCGCGGCGCCCGCCGCCAGGCCCACGAACCGGCTGCGTTTGATCATACGCAAACCGCCCTCCGCTGCGAGAGTGCCGCTTCAAACGCGGCCGTCCCTTCACCGCTGCCGAGCACGACGCGCACAAACGCGCGCTGGGCCGGCGAGAGCGTGCGTTCGCGAACTGCGGCGATGAACAGCGATCGGTGCAGCGGAAGATCGCCGATGGTCAGCATCCGGACCGCGCCGGCGCGCGCTTGGGGCTCGACCGCGAACCGCGAAAGAATCGCGACGCCCAGGCCCGCTTCGACGGCTCGTAAAATCGCCTCGATGCTCGGCAACTCGAGCACGACGCGCGGACGCACGCCGGTACGCACGAGCGCTTCGTAACCGAGGTCGCGCGTTCCCGAGCCCGCCTCGCGGCTGACGAACGGCAGCGCGGCCAAATCGGCCGCACGCACGCGGCGCTTGTTCTGCAGCATTGCCGAGGGCGCGACGACCACCAGTTCGTCTTCCATGAACGCAGCGGTGAGGATCGCGGGATCGTCGATGATGCCCTCGACCAGCGCGATGCCGAGCTCGTGCGCGCGGAGCATTTGCGCGATCGCGCTGGTGTTGGCGATGCGCACGTCCGCTCGAATTTGCGGACGTTCCCGCAGATACCGTGCCAGCAGCGAGGGCATGAGATAGGTTCCGATCGTGAGCGTCGCGCCGAGGCGAAGCGTGCCGGTTGTCGCCTCCTTGAACTCGGTCATGTCGGCGCCGAGCGCGGCAATTGCGTCGACAATGGCGCGGGCCCGCTCGGCCAGATACGCGCCGGCCTCGGTGAGCACCGGACGCCGGTTCACGACCTCGACGAGCGGCACGCCGACCTCGCGAGCCAGATTGGCCACGTGCTGGGTGATTGCGGGCTGCGTGACGCGCAGCCGGCGGGCGGCTTTGCTGAACGAGTGCTCTTGCGCCAGAGTCACGAGCGCCTGGAGCTGCGGCAACGAGATCGCCATGTAGATATAAGCATAACTACGGTATACTGATAAGTCCACTAATTTGACTTATAATTAGCGGGGACGTACGATTTCGACATGCTACGCCGAGTGATTGGAGCGCTCGCGGCGTTTGCGTTTGCGGCTGCGCTTTGCGGCGCCGCCTCGCAAGCGCGGCCCGCCGTCTTCGCCGCCGCGCCGGTCGATCAAGTGCTGGACTTGCACGGAGATCCCGCGGGCGCGCAGCTGGTCATCTTCATGGCGGGAAATCAGTACATGGTCATGCCGCGGCTGCTCGCGGCGTTTCGCCGGCAATATCCGCAGGTGCGCGATATATTCTACGAGACGCTTCCGCCCGGCGTCGTCGTGCGCCAAGTTCGCGCGGGTTCGCTGCAAATGGGAAATCTGCGGATCAGCGCGCAGCCCGACGTTTTGCTTGCCGGACCGCGGGGTATGCGAACGCTGCACGAGATTCGCAAGGTTTCGGCGTGGCATCCGTACGCGTCGAACAGCCTTGCGATACTGGTGCGCTCGGGCAACCCGCTGCGCATCACATCGCTGAGCGATTTGGGCCGCGCCAACGTGCGCGTCGTCATGCCGAATCCGAAATGGGAAGGCGTGGCCGAGCAAGTCGAAGGAGCGTATGCGAAGGCTGGGGGCACGCAACTCGTGCATACGATTATGGTGAGCAAACTGGCAGCCGGAACGACGATTCTGACGCGCATTCATCATCGGGAAACGCCGCTGGACCTGATGGAAGGTCGCGCAGATGCGGGACCAGTATGGCTTTCCGAAGCGCTGTATCAGCACCGCATCCGTCCGCTCGATTACGTTCGCATTCCCGCCTCGCAGAACGTGCAGGCGCAATACGAGGCGGCGCGCGTGAATGGCGCGCAGCACGCGGCCGCAGCGCGGGCTTTCGTTACCTTTATGCAATCGCCGCAAGCTCGCGCGATCTTCGAATCGTTCGGCTTCGGCCCACCGCGTTAGGGAGGTCTCATGAATCGCGGAACCTTCATCGTCTCCTCGGCGAGTTTGGCCGCTTTAGGAGCCGCGCCGGCCGCAGCGGCGCAATCGGTGCCCGGGGGAACGCACCTGGTCGAGCGTAAGGCGGATTTCGACGAAGCCGCGTTCGTACGTCTGGTGAACAAACCGGCGGACATCCGCATCGTCGTCGAAGCGGTCTCGTTCCACCCGCCGGTGTTCGCCAACATCAAGAACGCTTTGAACGGGCTCGAATTCGGGTTCGGTTATCCGGAGAACCGCATTTCGATCGCGTTCGCGCCGCACGGTCCTTCCAGCGCGTTCACGTACAGCGACGAGATGTGGAGCAAATACAAGCTCGGCGACTTCTTCAAGTTGAAGGACGCGAGCGGCAACACGATTACCTCGAACACATTTTTGGCGCCGGCCAAACCGCCCGGCTCGTCGAGCGATCCGGACGACGAGAACGGTTTGTACCAAGACACGTCTATACAGGCGCTGCAGAAACGCGGCGTGATCTTTTTCACGTGCCACACAGCGGTAGAAGAGCAGTCGCGCGCGCTCGTGAAAGCCGGAAACGCTCCGTCCGGCATGAGCCCTTCGCAAGTCGCGCAGGACATTCTCACGCACCTCATTCCCGGCACCCACGTCGTGCCGTCGATGATGGGCACCATCATGGTGCTGCAGCAGCGGTACCACTACGGCTATCAGACGGTCGACTTCACGTAATGCGGCGCGTTCTCTTCATCGCGGCGGCAGCGCTGGCCTCATTGCTTGCCGCGTGCGGCGGCGGCGGACAGCCTGCGCAGCAGCAGCCGGCCGCGCAATCCACGTTCGATCCGCAAGCGGTTCCCACGGGGCACGTCGGCGACCTGATTCGCTACGGCCACGAGCTGATTGTCAACACGCGCGCGCACCTCAAGCCGTACCTCACGGCGAACATGGATTGCCAAGCGTGCCACGTGAACGCCGGCACGAAAGCGCGCGGCGGTACGTTCGTCGGCATCGCCGCGCAGTTTCCGCAGTGGAACACGCGTTCCAAGCGCGTCATTTCGCTGCAGGATCGCTTGGCGGAGTGCTTTTTGTACAGCATGAACGGCCGGCCGCCCGCGTACAACAGCCGCGAGATGGAAGCGATGGTCGCGTACATCACGTATCTCTCGCGCGGCTTCAAGCTCGGGAGCAAGCCCGATCCGGCGGTGCGCATCGCGCACTTCGATCCGCCTGCCTCGCCCGATCCCAAGCACGGCGCGCAGCTCTACGCGCAAAAGTGCTCGGCATGTCACGGTGCAAACGGTGCCGGCTCCGCCGCGTTCCCGCCGCTCTGGGGAGCGACGTCGTTCAACGGCGGCGCGGGCATGCATCGCCTCTGGACCATGGCCGGTTTCGTGCGCTACAACATGCCGCAGAACGCGCCGGGAACGCTGAGCGATCAAGAAGCGTACGACGTGTCGGCCTACGTGCTCTCGCACTCGCGTCCAAAATTCGACAAGACCAAAGCCGTTGCGTTCCCGCCGCTGGATGCCGGCTACTTTTAACCAACGCGTGCGCACGCTGGGCTGGCGTACGGAGATCGAGATCGAGCGCGATCGCTCGACGCTGGAGGAGCGCGACGGTTATATCGTCATGCGTACGCCGAGCAATCCGGGATATCACATGGGCAACATGCTGATCTTCGATCGCCCGCCGCAAACGGGCGACGAAGATCGCTGGGCGCAGCTCTTTGAAGCAAACTTTGCTGCTTATCCGCAGGTGCGGCATGCCGCGTTCGCGTGGAGCGTGGACGGCGAGCTCGGAAGCATCGAACCGTTCCTTGACCGTGGATACGCGGTGCAACGGCGGGCGGTGATGCGTACCGGTGAGGTTCGGGAATTTCCCGTGCCGCAAGGCTTGCACGTGCGCGCGCTCGCAACCGAGCGCGATTGGGAGCAGCAGCTGGCGCTGGGATTAGCGACGCGCGAAGAACAGTACGATGCGCTGCCCTACGCAGCGTTTAAGGCGGCGCAGGTTGCGTATCACCGCCGCATCGCCGAAAAGTTCGGCGTTTGGATGGGCGCCTTCGAGGGCGAACATTTGACGGGCAGCTGCGGAGTATTTTCACTGCGCGGCGGCATTGCCCGGTATCAGGACGTCAGCGTGCTGCCGGGATATCGCAATCGCGGCATCGCGCGCTGTTTAATCGGCGCAGCGGGGCGTTACGCGCTCGAGCGCTTTGGCGTCAAAGATGTGATCATCGTGGCCGAAGAGGACGACTTTCCTCGTAAAATCTACGAGCGCGCCGGCTTTACACTACAGCAGCGCGAAGCCGCGCTCTGGATCTCCCATCGGTAATTGCTGTTGATATCGGCTCTTTCGCTTCGCCGCGTGCGCGTGCACCCGGTGCTGCCCGGACTGCTGCTCTGCTTGGTCGTCGCGGCCATCGCTTACGAACTCGGGCGCCTCTTTCCGATCGTGGGCGGCCCGGTGTTCGGCATTCTTTTGGGCGTGGCGATTGCGCTGGTCCGCAAACCGAACGGCTCGCTGCGCGCCGGCATCAAGTTTTCGAGCAAGCAGCTGCTGCAGCTCTCGATCGTGCTGCTCGGCTTCAACCTGCAACTGCAGGAGGTCGTCGGCGGCGGATTGCGATCGCTCCCGGTTATGCTCGGCACGCTCGTCATCGTTTTGACTGCGGCGTATTTCGTGGGCAAAGCGCTCGGCCTGGATCGCGATCTGCGCCGCTTGCTCGGCGTGGGCACCGCGATCTGCGGCGGATCCGCCATTGCGGCGGTATCCAGCGTCATCGACGTACCTGAAGCGGACGTCGCGTACGCAATCTCCACGGTATTTCTGTTCAACGTCGCGGCGGTGCTGACGTTTCCCGCGATCGGTCATCTGCTCGCGCTCTCGCAGCACGCCTTTGGGCTTTGGGCCGGAACCGCGATCAACGACACCTCGTCCGTCGTCGCCGCGGGGTTTGTCTACGGTCACGTTGCGGGCTCGCAGGCGGTCATCGTGAAACTGACGCGCACGACACTCATCATTCCGATCGTGCTGTTCTACGCGGGCAAACGCCTGTGGCACGCGCGCGCGAGCGGCGGCGGCATCAACTGGAGCAAGATCGTGCCATGGTTCATTCTGTGGTTCGTAGCGGCAGCAGTACTCAACACCATCGGCGTGGTGCCGCCGGCTCTTCACACGGCGTTCGCGCAAGCGGCGCTGTTCCTCATCGTCGTTGCGCTAACGGGCGTCGGACTCTGCGCCGATGCCAAAGGGATTCGCGCGGCGGGAGTGCGTCCGTTGCTCCTCGGTTTCGCGCTCTGGGTGCTCATTGCAGTCAGCAGCCTCGCGATCGCGCACGCCATGCACGTGTCCTAAACGCGCATCGATGCGATGATGTGGTGCCGGAACGCTTGCGCAAGCTCCGGCTGGTAGCGTGACGGATCCCACAGCAGACCGATGCTGCGCCGGCAGACCGGCTCGCTGATGTGCAGCTGTTGCGGCGTGCTCTCGACCGGCGAGCTCGCCGCCGGAATTATCGCGACGCCTAAGCCCACGGAGACCAGTCCGCGCAGCGTCGCGATCTCTTCGCCTTCGAAGGCGATCTTCGGCGTGAAGCCCGCTTGCGCGCAAAAGTGATCGGTGAGCGTGCGAAGGCCGTAGCCTTCACGCAGGCAGACGAACGTATCGTCGCGCAGTTCGGCCAATCGCACGGCTTTGCGTTTCGCGAAGCGATGATCGTGCGGCACGGCCAAATAGAGCTCTTCCGAGGAAAGCTCGAGGGTTTCGATGCGTTCGTTCGTCGGCGGAACGGGCGAGACGAGCGCGAGATCGACGTCGCCCGCTTCGAGCTCGTCGAGGATGATGTGGGAGGCATTCTGCATCAATTGGAAGCGCGCGCGCGGATGCTGCTGCCGGAAGCTCGCGATGAGATCGGGGACGACGCTCGTACCCAATGCGTGCGCGAACCCGAACGCGATGACGCCCGCGTCGCGATCGGCGAGATCGGTGAGCTCGCGGCGCCCTTCCTCAATGGCTCCGAGCGCGCGTTCGACGTGGCGCAGGAACGCCTCTCCGTAGCGGTTGAGCTTCACCGAGCGCCCCCGGTGATCGAACAGCGCGACGCCGAGATCGCGCTCAAGGCGAGCCATCGCCCGGCTAAGCGCCGGCTGGGTGATGGCCAGCTCCTCGGCGGCCTGCGTCACGTGCTGGGTCCGCGCCACGACCCGGAAGTACTCCAACTGCTGAAGCTCCATGATGCTCTATTCATGCCATCGAGAGCATAAATCTTGCTTTTAACCAGCATTGGAGGGCACGGCGGCGAGCGGTAAGATGAAAGTAACCCCGGCGCCGCTGGTAAAACACAGGGTCCGGGTCATTTCCTTTAAGCCGATGGTAGGAGTTGCGCGGCGGTGCCGGAGACGATGGTTCAAGTTACGCTCCCGGAGATGGGCGAGTCTGTCACGGAAGGCTCCATCGTCGAGTGGCGCAAGAAGGTCGGCGATTTCGTCGCCGAGGGCGACCCGCTGGTCGAGGTTACGACCGACAAAGTCGACGTCGAGGTGCCGGCCACGGCGTCCGGCGTGATCAAGCAGATTCTGGTCTCCGAAGGTGCGACCGTCGCCGTTGGTACGGCGCTCGTGGAGATCGATACGTCCGCAAAGAGCAACGGCGCAGCCGCCGCTGGTCAAGCGGCGGCTGGTCATCCTGAGCCGCTCGAAGCGCCCGGCGAACCGAAGATTGTGACCGTGACGCTCCCCGAGATGGGCGAATCCGTCACCGAAGGATCGATCGTCGAATGGCAAAAGCGCATCGGCGATTTCGTGAACGAGGGCGATCCCATCGTCAACGTCACCACCGATAAGGTCGACGTCGAAGTCCCCGCAACGGCGAGCGGCGTGATTACGAAGATCGTTGCCGCCGAAGGTGCAACCGTTGCGGTCGGCGCGCCGCTGGCCGAAATCGACGCAAACGCGAGCGCACCGGCAAAAGGCAACGGCGTGAAGGCTGCGGCGCCTGCCGTTGCCGCGCCGAAACCCGTGGCGCCGGCGCCCGCCGCTCCGGTTACCGCGGGCGAAGTGTTTGCAACGCCGCAAGCGCGGCGCATCGCGCGCAAGATGCAGATCGACGTGAATCGCGTCAAGGGCAGCGGCCCGCAAGGACTCGTGCTGCGCAGCGACGTCGAGCAGCAAGGCCCCGCGCTCCCGAAAGTTTCGCCGGCTGGTGCGGCGGCGCAAGTGCAGCTGCCGCCGGTTTCGGCGCAGGCGAAGGTCACGCAACTCAAAGGGCCGGCGGCTGCGCTCGCCGGGTACATGGAGCAGAGCCTCACGATTCCGACGGCGACGAGTTTTCGCACGCTGGCCGTCGACGTGCTCGACGCGCGCCGCAAGGAATTGAACGGGGCGATAAAATCCGCGGGCCGCAGCGAGAAGATCTCGTTCACCCACATTCTTGCGTATGCGCTCGTGCGCGCGGCGGCCGAGCTGCCGTTCATCACGTATCACTTCCGGCGCGAAGGCGATAAACCGGCGCGCGTGGAGCCGGGCGTCCATCTAGGGCTCGCAGTCGATGCGGAACGCAAAGACGGCACGCGTTTTCTTATCGTACCGGTCATCAAGAACGCGGACGCGCTCGACTTCGTGCAGTTCCGCGCCAAGTACGAAGATCTCGTGGCCAAAGCGCGCGAGAACAAACTTACGGCGGACGAGCTGCAAGGCGCCTCGTTTACGCTGACCAATCCCGGCGGCATCGGCACGTCGGCATCGGTTCCGCGTTTGATGGCGGGGCAAGGCGCGATCATTGCCGCCGGCGCTATCGGCTACCCGCCGGGTTTCGCGGGTGCGAGCGAAGCAGTCATCAAGCAGCTCGGCATCAGCAAGATCATGCAGATGACCTCGACCTACGATCACCGCGTCATTCAAGGCGCGCAGTCGGGCGAGTATCTGCGCCGCATCGACGAGATGCTGCAAGGCAAAGACGGTTTCTACGAATCGCTTTTCGCATCGCTCGGTCTGCAGGCCGGCCCCGCGCCGCAAGCGGCGACGAGCGCAATGCCCTCGCTCGTTACGCCCGCGCCGCAAACTGCGGCACCGGCTCCGTCCGACGAGATGCTGCGCGCGGTCGCCGCGGGCATGGCGATCGTCTCGGCATATCGCACGCACGGGCATCTCGCGGCAACGTTGGATCCGCTCGGCACGCCGCCGATCGGCGATCCGTCGCTCGAACCGGCTAATTGGGGCCTCACGCCGGCGCTGCAGTCCGCGATACCCGCGTCGGTGCTGCGCGTGAAAGTGCCGGGCAACACGCTCGCGGACGTGCTCCCTCGTCTGCGCGATACGTATAGTTCGACGATTGCGTACGAAGTCGAACATATCTCGAATACCGAGCAGCGCGAATGGCTGCGCGACGTCATCGAGTCCGGCAAGCACAAGATCGCGCTCGACAACGATCGCAAGATCGATCTGCTGCAGCGCCTCACGCGCGTCGAAGTCTTCGAGCGCTATCTGCGCAAGACGTTCCTCGGGCAAAAGACGTTCTCGGGCGAAGGGCTCGACGTCATGGTTCCGATGCTCGAAGAGATGCTCGAGATGCTCGCGCGCGACGGCACCGCGAACGCGGTGCTCGGCATGGCGCATCGCGGCCGTCTTGCGACGATCGCGCACGTCGTGAACATGCCGTACGAAGAGATCCTCGCGGAGTTCGAAGCGGCGCACGAGCGTGGTGAAGTCGGAGCCGATGAAGACGTCACCGGCGACGTGAAGTACCATCACGGCGCGACCGGCACGTACCGCACGCGCGAGGGCGGTGCAATTACCGTGACGCTCGCAAATAATCCGAGCCATTTGGAAGCCGTCGATCCGGTCGTGGAGGGCAGCACGCGAGCGCTTCAGACCGATCATTCGCAGAACATGCCCTCGCAAGACGTGCGCAAGGCCGCGCCCATTCTGATTCACGGCGACGCCGCGTTCATCGGGCAAGGCATCGTTTCCGAGGTCTTCAACCTGCAGTCTCTGCCCGGTTATCAGACCGGCGGCACGATTCACATCATCGCCAACAACCAAGTCGGCTTCACCACCGATCCGCGAGACTCGCGCTCGACGCGCTACGCGTCGGATCTCGCAAAGGGCTTCGACGTGCCGATCGTGCACGTCAACGCGGACGACATCGACGCGTGCATCTGGGCGGTGAACCTTGCGATCGAGTTCCGCAAGCGCTTCGCGCGCGACGTGCTCATCGAGATCATCGGCTATCGCCGGTTCGGGCACAACGAACAGGACGAGCCCGCGTACACGCAGCCCGGCATGTACGGCCGCATCAAAAATCATCCGACGGCGCGGGAGCTCTTCGCAAACAAACTCGTCGCACAAGGCGTCCTCTCGAAGGAACAAGTCGAGGAGCTCGTCGCGCAGGCGACGGAGCGGCTTCAGGAAGCGCACCGCAGCGTCAAAGGCAAGCACGACGTCGCGGGCATGCTGGCGAAGATCGGCGTTAAGGCGGCGGTCGAAGCGGCGCACCTCGAAAAGGTCACCAAAGATCAACTGCTCGCATGGAGCAACGAACTGATCGCCGTGCCTGACGGCTTCGCGGCCAACAAGAAGCTGCAGACGCAGTTCGAACGCCGCAAGGCGCTGATCGCGGAAAAGGGCGTGATGGACTGGGGCATGGCTGAAGCGCTCGCTTTTGCATCGCTGCTCTCGGTCGGCACGCCGATTCGCATCACCGGCCAAGACACCGAGCGCGGCACGTTCAGCCATCGCCACGCGGTGATGCACGATCCGTCGAGCGAGGGCGAGTATATACCGCTTCAACATCTACCGGCGGCCAAGGCGTCGTTCGAGATACAGAACAGCCCGCTCTCAGAGTACGCGTGCCTCGGCTTCGAATACGGCTACAGCGCGTCGGTACCCAAGGCGCTGGTGCTGTGGGAAGCGCAGTTCGGCGATTTCAACAACGGCGCGCAGATCATCATCGATCAGTTCATCGCCGCCGGCCAAGCGAAGTGGGGACAGACGGCGCGCCTAACGCTGCTGCTGCCGCACGGCTACGAAGGCATGGGGCCGGAGCACTCAAGTGCGCGCCTTGAGCGCTTCCTGCAGCTCACGGCCGAAGGCAATCTGCGCGTCGCGAATCTCTCGACGGCAACAAACTACTATCATCTGCTGCGGCAGCAGGCGACGATGGCGCAGCCGGTCCCGCTGGTCATCATGACGCCGAAGTCGCTGCTTCGCCAGGAAGTGGCGGGCGGGCGCATCGACGAGATGGCCGGCGGCAAGTTCCAGCCGGTCATCGACGATCCGAACGTGGCGGACAAGAACAAGATCGAACGCCTCGTGCTCTGCAGCGGCAAGATCTATCACGATCTCACTGCACACGAGCTGCACGGGCAGCTCAAGAAGACGGCCATCGTGCGCATCGAGCTGCTCTCGCCGCTGCCGTACATCGAGATCAACGACATCATCGCGACCTACCCGAACCTCAAGAAACTCGTGTGGGTGCAGGAAGAGCCGAAGAACATGGGCGCCCGCGCATACGTCCGTCGCCGGCTCATCGAACGCAAGCGCGACACGCTCGAAATCGATTACGTCGGCCGTCCGTATCGCGCCTCGCCTTCGGAAGGCTATCCCGGCGCGCACGCGGTCGAGCAAGAACGCCTGCTCAAGGAAGCGCTGACGGAGTAGCGTGAAGCAGCGCAAGCCGACGCATCGCACGGTGATCTTTGCGCTGGGGGCGGCTTGCGCGTTCTCTTTGGTCGCCGTCCTGAATCTGGCCGAAGCACTCCGCGGAGAGCCTCGCTGGCATCTCCTTTCCGCAGCGGGGTTCGCGGTCGTAGCCGCGCTTTGGTGGCTCGTGTCGGTACGCTGGAAGAGAGTCATCGATGCGGGCCGGTAGAGAGCCGGCGTGGCTGCGAACGCTGCAAATAATAGGCATTGCCCTGATGCTGCTTGCGCTCGCGCTTCAGTTTTGCCGGCTGGCGTTCGGGATGTGGCCGCACCAGCTGTGGGTTGACGTGGTTGTCTTTTTTAGCGAACTCGTTCTTATTGTAGCGCTTCTGCTGGTGATCCGCCGGCGCCGCAGAGAGCAGCAATGAGCGATCGGTACGAGCGCGGCGAGAAGCTGCTGCGGCAGATCGACGGCGACAAGGTTGCGGACAACTTAATTGCGCGCTATGACAACCTCGCGCCGGACTTTACGCGTTATCTGGTCGAGTTCGCGTTCGGCGAAATCTATGCACGCGACGGCGACTTAAAGCACCGCGAACTGATCGCGATCGCGTCGCTCGCCACGATGGGCGGATGCGACGCACAGCTCGAAACGCACGTGCACGGCGCGTTCAACGTGGGCTTGACGGAGAGCGAGATCGTCGAAGCCGTCATGACGCTCATTCCGTACGTCGGATTTCCGAAAGCGCTCAACGCGATGACCGTCGTCAAGCGCGTAGTGGACAAGCGCTCGGCACCAAGCTAAGCCGCTCACAAGGGTACATGACAGCATGGCGCGATTGTGCCGTGCCGTCGTACAAATTGTATTTGCCGTCGTGGTCGCGCACGGCAGCGTGACCATCAGCTGGAACACGCACCGGCCGGCCCCGGCACCCGCTGCCGCACCCGAGCAAACACGTACGGCCGTCGTTTCGTCGGTTCGCGGAACGCACGTCGTGCTGCGTCTGGCCGATGGAACCTCGCGCGTCTACCTCGCGACGCCCGCCCAGGCTCGAGCGCTGCAACGGCTCGTCGGTACGGCGATCCAATTCCGGCTAAACGCGGGTTCCGACAAGTGAATCGCCGCGCAGCGTCAGCGTAAGATCCTCGACGATTGGCGATCGATCGCCGCCCTGCGGCTTGGTGATCGTTTCTTGCGTAAGCGAGGTGGGAGCGGAACGCTCTTGGTTATACGTCAGGCGTCCCTTCGTCGTTGAGACGAAACCGTCCATACCGGGAACGTTCAAGTCGCGTTCGTACACGATCTCGAACTCCCCATTCGCCTCTCCGACGATGCGGTAGTCGTTCGCCTCGCGCGCGCGTCCGTCGAAGGCACCGTTGCGCCAACTGCGTTGATTGTCGATCTCGCCCCAATTCAAAAAGTTGCGGCCCAGCATTCGCAGCAGGGACATTTCCTCGACGGTCACGTTCGCTATCGCATCGCACTGCACGAGGCCCGTGCCGTAGACAACGCACGTGGACGATTGCGGGCCGGCGCGCGCATGCGATTGCTCGGAAACGCGAACGACCGTTCCCGTATCGCTCTGAAAGCTCACGACGTCGACTTGAATTTCTCCGGTGTCGCTGCGTCGTTCGCCGCCCGAGGCGGGAGACGCATCCGTAGCGATGGTGAAGCCGTAAACGAAATGGCGGGACGAAGGATAGGTTGCTGCAATGAGCGTCGCCGCGATGAATGCTTGGATCATGGCCGCTGCATCCGTGGGGCGGGAGATACAGCGTAGCAACACGAGACTTAAGAAATTAGGTGTGCTGCGTCAAAGTGGCGTAATCATTGTATAAAGCAGGCGTGCGCTTTGCAGAAATACGAGCGCCGCCTTTCTCGTTCATAGGCCAACAAAGCTAGCTCATGACGAGGAGGATACCTAGCGAATGCACGCATCCCGAACCTTACTCGCCTTTCTCGCAAGCACGATCGCACTTGGAGCAACCGCCATCGCGGCGCCGCCGGCCGGCCTCGGAGTAGGCATCGGCAGCCGTGGCGCGGCGGGCGTGGGCGCCCCGCCCATCGGCATTCCGCCCGCGCACGTCCCGCCGCTCAGCGTGCCTCCGGTTAGCGTTCCTAGACCGCAAGGGCCGGCCGCTGCCGCCAACGCCAAAGCCGACGTTCATGCGAACGCGCAAAGCAACCTGATTGCCGGCGATGTCGTTCACGGCACCGTTACCGCAGTCTCCGCAGCGGCGGTCACGATCGCGTTCAGCAACGGCACGACCCAAACGTATACCGTCTCTGCGCAAACGGCCGCGCGGCTGCAGTCGTATCTGAATAAGACCGTCGCGTTCCACGTGCAGAACGGCGCGCTCTCGCTCGTCGGCGAGGGCACGCCGCCGTTGCGCGGCACGCTGACGGCGGTGAACGGTACCAGCGCGCACGTGCGCCTGACGAACGGTACGACGCAGACGTACACCGTGACGGCGCAGCAAGCTGCGTGGCTGCAAGCGCACGTCGGTAAATCGATTGCCTTCTGGGCGAATGCGAACGGCGCCGTGGAGCTCGACCAATCCGGCCGGAAGGCGCATACAAACCGTAGCCGCGGTCGCGTTCACTAACGCGTAAGACTCCCACACGCAAAAAATCGCTCCGGAAACCCCGGAGCGATTTTTTTGTTTGGCGCCGGTTGGCGCTACTTCATGAGTTTCATCGTGAAGTAGGTCCAGCCGAGTGCGGTCGTTTTGGCGGTTTCTTTCAGGTTTGCGCCCGCGCCGTGGCCGCCTTCGGTCACCTCGTAAAAGAGATACGGCACGTGCATCGATGCGAGCTTCGCGGCGAACTTGCGCGCGTGCTGCGGACCGACGCGATCGTCCTTCGTCGTCGTCCAGATG
>Ga0207664_10001082_pt1 | contig 18173 bp, 22 predicted proteins | sample LARL83metaG_FD_184349 | JGI IMG/M metagenome (GOLD analysis project Ga0207664, IMG submission 184349) | Corn, switchgrass and miscanthus rhizosphere microbial communities from Kellogg Biological Station, Michigan, USA - LAR L8-3 metaG... | ecosystem: Host-associated > Plants > Roots >... | reverse complement strand
TCTATCCGATTCTGGCCGGCGTACCGCTGCCGTGGAACCAGTGGGATGCGCGCATGTGGCTGGGGAGCCACTGGATTTAGGAGCAGGAGGCTCCCTCAGGATGACCGGGCCCGGGCGGCGAACCCTTCGGGCCTATGTCCGGTCATTCCAAATGGCACAACATCAAACTGCGTAAGGGCAAAGTCGACGCCCAGCGCGGCGCCCTGTTCACAAAGCTGAGCAAGGAAATCATCCTTGCGGCCAAGTCGGGCTCACCCGATCCGGAAGCAAACTACCGCTTGAAGATGGCGGTGGAAAAAGCGCGCGAGAACAACATGCCGCAAGACAATATCAAGCGGGCAATCGCGCGCGGAGCGGGCGGCACGGGCGAAAAAGAGATCGAGGAGATCCGCTATGAGGGCTACGGCCCGGGCGGCGTGGCCGTGGTCGTCGACGCGGCAACGGATAATCGGAATCGCACCGCCGGTGACCTGCGCTTCGTCTTCAGTAAGAACGGCGGCAACATGGGCGAGACCGGCAGCGTCGCGTGGATGTTCGACCCGGTCGGCATCGTCGTGGTCGATCCCGCGGGGCGCTCGGAAGATGCGATGACCGAAGCGGCGCTCGTGGACGGCGTTGTTGATTTGGAATACGGCGAGCCTACGGAGATTTACACCGAGCCGACGTCGCTTGCCGAAGTCCGCGACGCGCTGCGGGGCGCCGGGATGAAGATCTCCGGCTTTTATCTGGGCGTGCGTGCGAAGCAGAAGGCTTCGCCGCAGGGCGAGGATCTCAACGCAGCATTGAGTTTTTTGGAAGCACTCGAAGATCACGAAGACGTGCAGCGCGTGTTTTCGAATCTCGAGGTCAGCGAAGCCGCGCTGGAGGCGCTCGCATAGATGACGACCGACGATCGCGTAGGCGGCGAGTATCGCCAAACGACGCTCCCGCCGGCCATCGAGCGGTATCTGCCGCGTGACTGGATCTTTCCGCTGGTCTTCGCCGCGTTCGTCGGCGTGCTGGTGTGGTTCGGCCATTCCGTACAAGAGTTTTTACTGCCGGGCCCAAACACGGTGACGGTGCCCTCGTTCATCGGCATGGCGCTGCCGGATGCGACGAACGATATCGCGCGCATGAAACTCAAATCGAACGTCGTGGGCCACGCGCCAAGCAATCAATATCCAAAGGGCGTGGTGATGAATCAGGAGCCCGCCGCGGGCATGCACGTGCGCGCGGGGCGGCAAGTCTCGCTGGTCGTGAGCGACGGCATGATGACGATCCTGATGCCCGACGTGCGGTATCAATCGCTCCGCGACGCGAGCTTGGATCTTTCCCACGCGCGACTGCAGCTTGCGAAGACGACCTATGTGCGCAATGACGACATTCCGCCGGATCACGTGATCTCGCAGTATCCGGAACCGCTCATCAGCGTAACGCAGGGTACTGCGGTCTCGCTGCTCGTGAGCAAAGGCGGCGTGACGTCGGTCAAGGTGCCGGACTTCACCGGCATGACAATCGACGACGCGCGCGGCCTGGCCGCACGCGAACATATCAAACTGGGGCAGATCGTGTGGACGCCGCTCGGGCAGAAGGGACCCCCGCACGGCGAGGTCGTGCTGCAGAAGCCCGCCGCCGGCGCGACCATCGGCGCCTATGACGTGGTTTCACTCGACGTGAGCGCCGGCAAACACGAGTCCGGACGTATCATCCATCAGACGCACGTGCTCGCCGCGGTGCCGCCGGCGGAGCCCGGACAGAACAAGCCGCTGCGCGTCCGGTTCTCCGTGAGCGACGCGACGGGCAGTTACGACTTGTTCAACGGTTACGGGCAGCCGGGCGAGAAATTCGACTTCAACGTGACGACGATCGGAACGTCGGCTATTTACTTCTTCGTGAACGGCACGCTGCTCGGCGAAACGAAGGTCGGGCAAGAGCCGGGCAACGCGTATGGGAAGCCGGAGCGCAAGCGCAGCGGTGAATAAGATTGCGCCGTCGATTCTTTCGGCGGATTTTGCGCGGATCGTCGAGCAGGTGCACGCCGTGGAAAAAGGCGGTGCGTCGTACGTGCACATCGACGTAATGGACGGGCGTTTCGTGCCGAACATCACGTGGGGTCCGAAGGTCATCGGCGATCTGCGCAAGCATACCAACCTGGTATTCGACTGTCATTTGATGATCGTCGAGCCCGAGCGCTACGTCGAGTCGTTCCGTAAAGCGGGAGCCGACATCATCACGTTTCACCTTGAGGCGACACCGCACGCGCAGCGGCTGCTCACGCACATTCGCTCGATGGGCGCGAAGGCGGGCATCGCGATCTGTCCGCAGACGCCGGTCGCGATGCTGGAAGATCTTATCGAGGACATCGACCTGATTTTGGTGATGAGCGTGAACCCGGGCTTCGGCGGACAGAAATTCATTCCGCGCGCGCAGGCGAAGATCGCGCAGGCCAAAGCGCTCGTGCGCCGCGCCGGCGTGAGCTGCGAGGTCGAAGTCGACGGCGGCATCACGCTGCAGAACGCGCGCAGCGTCATTGATGCGGGCGCTGACGTGCTCGTTGCCGGTTCGGCGATCTTCGATACGCCGGATTGCGGCGCGACGACCGCCGAATTCGTACGCGTTTGAACAGCGAAGATCGACTCATCGCGCGGCTGCGCGAACTGATCGAATCGCAGGGCTCGCGCCGGAAACTCTGCAACGGCATCGGCGACGATGCGGCGGTCTGGCAGCCGTCACGGTCGCACCGCAGCGTGATTACGACCGACGCAAGCGTCGAGGGCGTGCATTTCCGGGTGGACACGATGAGCATGCACGACGTTGGCTGGCGCGCGATGGCGAGCAATTTGAGCGATTTGGCTGCGATGGGCGCACGCCCCGTGCTCGCCACCGTGACGCTTGGACTTCCGGCCGATTCGGATAGCGAGAGCGTCTTCGAACTCTATCGCGGTATGCTGGCGGTAGCCTCGGCGCACGGCTGCGTCATCGCGGGAGGCGACATCGTTCGCGCGCCCGGCTGGATGACGTCGATCGCGGCCGTCGGCGAAGTGCGGCCAACGCACGTGAAGGGACGCGGCGGCGCGCGGCGCGGCGACGTGCTCGCGGTGACGGGCCCGCTGGGCGGCAGTCGTGCGGGGCTGCATCTTGCCGATAACGGAAGAGTGCTTACCGAAGATCTTGCGGCGCAGGCGCAGGCGGCGCATTGCCGGCCCGAGCCTCGCGTGCGGGAAGGGCAGTTTCTGGCCGCCAGCGCGCACGTGCACGCAATGATGGACATCTCCGATGGTCTGTCGACCGACCTCGCGCGCATGTGCGAACGTTCGGGCCTCGCCGCGACGGTGGACGAGGTACCGGTCGCCGAATGCGCTGCGTCGATGGCGCAGACGCTCGGCGAGGATCCGCAAGCGTACGCGCTTGCGGGCGGCGAGGATTACGAATTGCTCGTCGCGGTCAACGCGCGCGCGTTCCCGTACTTGAACGCGCGCTTTTGCAAGCGCTTCGGACGGCCGCTCCACGCCGTCGGCCATATGCGCGAGGGAAGCGGACTCTTCGTGCGTAAGGGCGGCCGCGAAGAACCGCTCGCACCGACAGGCTGGGACCACCTTGGATGAGCTAAAGAATTATCCGCTTATCGGTTCGATTCAGAACACGGTGGGCATGGGCTTTATCGGCAATCAAGCCGTCTTCGCGATTGCGAACGCGCTTGGTGCGCGAACGATCTGCGCGCCGACCACGTATGCGAGCGCGCACAGCGGATTCTCGGGCCGGACGAGTTGGGTTGCGGACCCGCAGGTCTTCCGCAAAGACGTTGCATTTCTGATCAGCCAGCAGCCGGCAGTGCTCATCATCGGCTACATTCCGCGGCCGAATCTGGTGGACATCGTTGCGACGCAGCTCTCCGACTACAAGGGGGTGGTGCTGCTCGATCCGGTCATCGGCGATTACCAGAAAGGGCTGTACGTTACGTCGGAGACCGCGCGCGCGATTCGCGATCAGTTGATGCCGCTCGCGCAGGTCGTAACGCCGAACCGCTTCGAGGCCGAGGTGCTGCTCGGCCTGGGCAACGATCAAAGTGCGTCCGAGCATGCCTTTCTCAACGGCATGTTCGATCTCGGGCCGCAGGCGGTGATCGTCACCTCGTTCGAACGCGACGTCGAGAAGCATCGCGTGAAAATTCTTTTTACCAACGGCTACAGCTATCACCGTATCAGCGGCCCGTATTACCCGACGTTCCCCGCGCACGGCGTGGGAGACGTGTTTGCCGGCGGCGTCGGGACGTTTATGGCGCTGGGCGCGTCGCCTTTTGCCGCGGCGCTGCTCTCGACGACGCTGTGTGCGCGCTCCGTTGCAAACACGACGGCCTACGGCGGCGCCACCGTCGATCCGGTGGCCGCGCTCGAGAAGTGGCGGCCGCTCGGCTATCAAGTCGACGACGACCGTACCATGCGGTTTTGCGAGCGATCGATGGTTGAGAGCGAGGCGATCAAGGCGACGGCGGAGGACGGGGCGCGTTTGAAATTCGCGCCGCCGAAGCACAAGATTATCTACGGCTGATGTTCCAACCGCTGGAGATTTCCATCGGGGCTGCCGACCGGCAGCCTCGCCTGCTCGTCGAAGTTCAGGGCTACCAGCATCCGGATACGGTAGAGCCCGCCGATCTGGATTTGATGCAGTGCCGCGTGAGCGCGCACGTGAAGCCCGTGAATGCGGCGTTCGAGATGCCCATCGGCCTTTGGGAACTCTTCGATCTGCGCGACTATCTGGCGGAGATCAGCACCGGCAACGGGCCGTCAAAGAGCTTTATGCTGGCGGGCGGCTTGCTCACGCTCTCCTTCGCGCCCTCGAAGCGCGGTCCGGTGCTGTGCGCCGTGCTTCTCAAAACGATCGATGCATCGCACGTGCGCCTCGAGTTTCTCATCACGCTCGAACCGCAAGATATCGCGCGCACGCATTTCCAACTCGCACAGCTGCACGCGCACGCCCAAAAGTAAGCAGCGCCCTCCCCGGTTACTCCGCTGGCCTCTCTCTTGCCGCGCGCACGCCCGTTACCATGGCGTCATGCGTTGGCACCAGCGTTGCGCGTCACTTGCACTCATCTCGCTGCTCGCTGCATGCGGCGGGGGAGGCGGCGGCGCAACACCCCCCGCTCCGTCCGGCGGCGGCGCGCCTGCGCCGCCAATTTCGAATAGCACCATCGTTGCGTCTTCCGGTGCGGTCATCGGCCAGGACAACACGTTCACTCCGAATGACGGCGATTCGTCGAGCGGCGGAAACGGACTAACCGTCGACGGTATTCCGTGCCAGCCGACGATGGCGGAGGCCAACTATCACATTCACGTCTTCATCGGCCTTATCGTCAACGGGCATCAGCCGGCATTGCCCGACGGCGCGGGGATGAAAAATCCGGGACCGGACTCGGGCGGCGTAACGTCAACGGCGTCGTGCTTCTACTATTTGCACACGCACGATGCGGCCGGCATCGTTCACGTCGAGGATCCGTCGACCGCTTCCCGCAAGCTGGCGCTGCACACCCTCGGGCAATTCTTCGCGATTTGGGGACACTCACTCAGCGGCTGGACGATCTACACGTCGGGACAGCAGTTTCGCGGCGAAGGCTCGCAGCTCGTTTCGAATACGACGTATACGAAGTACGGCGGAAGCGCGTCGTCGCTGCCGCTCTACGCGCACGAAGCGATCTGGCTCGAGAGCGGCAGTCCGATACTGGGCCCCTCGCAGCTGCCGAGCGTGCAGTTTACGTATTGAGCGCGGCGTCTTCGCGCAGCCGATCGATCATGTCCAGCGTCTCGGCTGCGTAGAAGTTGACGACTTCCGCCGGGAGTATATCGGCGCGGCCGGTGATCTCTTCGGTGCAGAAGCGCACGTACGCGGCGCATTCGTCAATCGACGGAACGGCCGGGGCTTGAGCCTGAATCTTGGCCCACGCCTTCATCCGGCCCCACACCTCATCCGGAAAATTGATCCTCGGGATACGGGACTGGGGCATGTATGTCAGGCTAGCACGGATTGCTCGCCGGAATAATCCTGCCGTGCTTCAGGAAGTGGAAAGCGGGAATGCAGGTTCATGCATTGCCGGTAAGGGAATGTAATACATGAAATAGAAATCATGTATTTAACTGCCGTGATATAGCATACCGCTCGGCAGCTTTGGAGGGCGAGTGAAGCCCCGTTCTGCGTGGACGTTCCTGAGCAACCACTCCCACGTGCTGATCGCGCTCGCAGGTCAGGCCGATCTTCGCGTCCGGGACCTGGCGGAGAAAGTCGGAATAACCGAACGTGCCGTGGCGCAGATTCTCTCGGATCTTCAGGCGGCTCGCGTGTTAAGCAAGCGGCGCGTCGGCAGGCGGAACGTGTACCTCGTCAACGCGAATGCGCCGTTGCGGCACTCCGTCGAGTCGCACCGGACGGTCGCGGACCTTTTGCGCCTAGCCGAACGCCCGAGCAGCAGTGCAGACGCCTCCGTGGAGAAGCGCGCCAAACATCTCCGTTAGGGACGCGTTTATACGCGGGCGATTTCGCCGAAGCGGCCGCTGCGAAAATCGTCGAAGGCTTGCTGGAGTTCTTCAACCGTGTTCATGACGAAAGGACCGTAGCGCGCGACCGGTTCGTGCAGCGGGACACCGGCGAGCAGCAGCGCTTCGAACGGGTCGTCACCGGTTGTGATGCGCAGCGTTTCGGGCGCGGGTTCGAGCAGCATTGCCTCGTGCGCGCGAACGGTTTTGCTCTCGATGGTTGCCCAGCCCGACATCGCGTGCACGATCGCATTTGAATCGGGTGCGACCTCGAACGACGATTCGGCGTTCGGCGAAATCTTCACGTGCAGCATCGTGGTAGGCACGGTGGTTTCTATGGGAGAGCGTTTTCCGTCGACGCTGCCGGCGATGATGCGCACCCAGCGTTGCGCATCTTCAACGATCGGAAGCTGCGAGGCGTCGTACTCCTGATAACGCGGCTGCGACATTTTGAGCGCGCGCGGAAGATTCACCCAAATCTGAAAGCCATGCATGCGTCCGCCCTCGCGCAGCATTTTTTGCGAGGGCATTTCGGAATGAATCACGCCGGCACCGGCGGTCATCCACTGCACGTCGCCGCTGCGGATCGCGCCGCGATGGCCGTGCGAGTCTTCGTGCTCCATCTCGCCCTCGATGATGTACGTGACGGTTTCGAATCCGCGATGCGGGTGATCGGGCGCACCGATCGCTTTACCGGGAGCGTAGTCGACGGGGCCCATCTCGTCGATGAGTAAGAACGGATCGACGTACGGCAGGCCTTGCACCGGAAACGGCCGGCGCACGACGAAGCCGCCTCCTTCGGTTTGCTGCTCGGCCGCAGCGATGCGTACGCTTATGGCGATTCTTCCTCCGCGTCGCTCTCTTCGAGCGGGAGATGCTCGACTTCTTCGCCTTCGAAAATTTGCTGCTGCGTTTTCACCATGCCGGTGTCGTCGACGTTGGCGATGGCTCTATCCAGGCCGTCGTCTTCGAAGAGGCCGTGCTTTTCGTCCGGTTGCTTTTCCATGCCGACCTCTTGCCCCGCCGCGGGCAAACAAAAACGGCGTCCCGTAGGGGCGCCGCTCCGCTGGTGCGTAAAGCCGGGTTAAACCGCGCGGGTGACCTTCTTGGCCCGCAGGCAGGACGTGCAGACGCGCGCGGTGCGAGCCGTGCCGCGATCGTTGATCTTCACCGACTGCAGATTGGGCAGCCAGCGGCGCTTGGTCTTGTTCATCGCGTGGCTGACGTTATTGCCGGCCATCGGACCCTTGTTGCAGACTTCGCAGCGCTTCGCCATCCTGGTAAACCTCTTAAACGGAAAATGTGTGCCCTCGACGGAGCGAGGCAACCCTGGTAGATTACCATGGCGCGGGGGCGTTGACAAGGCGTGGTTCGACAGGGGGCGAACGGGTGCGGCCGATGGATGTGACCACCCTGGACGGCCGAGCCTATGCCAAGTTCATCACCGCCGGCTCGTACTTCCTGAGGAAGTACCGCCAAGTCCTCAACGACATGAATGTTTTTCCGGTTCCGGACGGGGACACGGGCACGAACATGTACCTGACCTGCCGCCAGGCCGCTTTGGAAGCAGGCAAGCTCCACGACCGGCCTATCTCCGAGGTCGCCGCTGCAGCGGCTCAGGGGGCGCTCATGGGCGCCCGGGGCAATTCGGGGGTCATTATCTCGCAGATGCTCCGCGGATTCGCGCACCACGTACGCCATCGCTCCGAGATCGACACGTTCATGCTGGCGACCGGCATGCGGGAGGCAGTACAAGCGGCACGCCAAGCGCTGGTCAAAGTCGTCGACGGCACGATCATCTCGGTAGCCGAGGCCGCGGCGGACTCCGCCTACCACCACGCGCTCCACGAGCGAGATTTCTATCGCCTCGCCAACGGGATGCTGCGCTCGGCGAACGACGCGCTCGACCGAACCCCGGACCAGCTGCCGGTTTTAAAGGAAGCCGGCGTCGTGGACTCCGGCGGCGCGGGGTTCGTCTACTTTATCGAAGGCGTGCTGCGGTTTCTTCCGGACATCAAGGTGCGCACGACCGCCTTTCCGCGCCGTCCGATCCGGCAGAGGGTCTTCACGCCGGCGCAAATCGTGGGCGAGAACAAGTACTGCACCGAGTTCATCCTCGCGAGCGCGGCGTGCAGCATAAACGAGCTGCGCGAGCTGCTCGCTTCCAAAGGCGACTCACTCATCGTCGCGGGCGCGCCGCCGACGATCAAGGTGCACATCCATACCGACAACCCGGATAACGTGCAGGCGATTGCCGCGAAATACGGTGCGCTCACGCGCGTGAAAGTCGACAACATGGAGCAGCAGCACAACGTGCTGGTCGTCGACCGGCCCGCCAAGGCCTATTCGACGGTCGCGGTCGTGCCGGGTCCGGGATTCGAGAAGATCGCAAAAGAGCTCGGTGCCGAAGTAACCGTCACGGCCCTGCAAAATCCGAGCGTGCGCGACTTGCTTCTCGCCATAACGAAAGCGCTTTCGGATACGGTCTACGTTTTCGTGAACGACAAAAATGTGGCGCTGGCCGCGAAGGAAGCGGCCGCTCTTCGCGAGGCGCAAGGCGATACGAAGGTGCACGTTCTCGCTACGCCCGACATTGTTGCCGGCATCTCCGGACTATTCGCAATGCGCTCTGCTGCCGAAGGCACGGTCCCCGATCCGGTGCAGATCGTGGAAGCGGCGGGCCGCACGCGCAGCGCTCAGGTTTTTCTTGCGGGGAAGGATGCAACCGTTGGTGGAACGAGCGTTGCTGCGGGGAAACCGGCGGCCACGAGTGCGGGGGTTCTGTATGCCGGTGGAACGCTCAAAGACGCGGCGCAGGCCGCTCTCGAATCCATGGGTGCTCGCGACGGAGGCTTGATTACGGTGTATTACGGCGGCGCGCAGAAAGAGAAAGATGCGCAGCGCTTGGCGGAAGAATTGCGTACCGCTTTCCCCCAGGCGGACGTCGAATACTACTACGGCGGACAGAAGAACGCCGAGTATTGGGTTTCGCTCGATGAGTAAACCGCGCATCGCGATCGACGCCATGGGCGGCGATCACGCGCCCGAAGAGATCGTCGCCGGCGCGATTCTGGCAGCGCAGGAAGATTGGGGCGAACTCACGCTCGTAGGTGACGAAGCGCGCGTACGTCCGCTGCTGCAGGGGCCCGGATCCGAGAAGATTACGCTCGTGCACGCGCCGGACAACGTACCGATGGACATGCACGCCTCGCAAGCGCTGCGCATCGCGGACAAAACGTCATTGGGCGGCGCGGTCAACCTGGTAAAAGAAGGCTCCGCCGATGCGGTGGTTTCCGCCGGCAACAGCGGTGCGTTCTTGGCGATTGCGCTGATCAAGCTGCGCACGATTCCCGGCATCGCTCGCCCGGCAATTGCCACGGTGTGGCCGGTGATGAACGGTCCGATGGTGCTGCTCGACTCGGGCGCCAACGTCGACTGCCGGCCGGAGTGGCTGGAGCAATTCGGTTTGATGGGCACGGCGTACGCGAAGGCGGTGCTCAACCAGCCGAATCCGCGCGTTGCGATCTTGTCGGTCGGCGAAGAAGAGACCAAAGGCAACGCGCAGGTGCTGGAAGCGGCCAAACTGCTGCGCGCGGCGCCGATCAATTTCATCGGCAACGTGGAAGGCAAGGATCTCTTTCACAATCCCGCCGACGTGGTCGTCGTGGACGGATTCGTCGGCAACGTCGTGCTGAAGATGGGCGAAGGCTTCGTCTCGGACTTCCAAAAGGTGCTCAAAGACGCACTGCTCGGCGGCGGCGTCATCGCGCGTATCGGAGCAGCCCTGGTGTACCCGGCGCTTCGCAGGATGCGTGCGCGCTTCAACTACGAGACCTATGGCGGCGCGCCGCTGCTGGGCCTGCGCGGAAACTGTATCGTCACGCACGGCCGCGCCACGCGCAACGCCGTCAAGCACGCGATTCACGCCGCATCCATCGAAGTGCAGAACGACGTCATCGGAAAGATCACGGAGCTGGTCAAGCCGCACCTCGCGAAAGAAGCATAGCGTTTGGCCATAGCCGTCGTCACCGACAGCACGTCGGACATCGAGCCCGCCCGCGCGCGGGAATTGGGCATCGACGTGGTGCCGCTGTTCGTCATCTTCGGGGACAAGAGTTATCGCGATTACGTCGATCTCTCGCGGCGGGACTTCTACGAGAAACTCGCCACCGAGCCGGTGCTGCCGATCACCTCGCAGCCGACGGCGCAGATGTTCGAGGAGGCGTTCCGTCCGCACGTCGAGGCGGGCGACGAGATCGTCTGCATCGTGATCAGCTCGAAGCTCTCCGGCACGATCAATGCGGCGCGATCTGCGGCGCAGCAGTTTCCGGGGGCGAACATTTCGATTCTCGACTCGCTCAGCGTTGCCGGCGGTTTGGGTATGCAAGTGCTGCACGCGTGCGCGCTGGCCAAGGCCGGAGCGAGCATGCAGACGATTATCGATGCGCTCGAGCACGAAAAGCGCACGCAGCACCTGTACGCGTGCATTCCGGATCTTTCGCACGTCGTGCGCACGGGGCGCATCGGCAAAGCGCGAGCGGTTATCGGAACGCTGATGAAGATCGTACCGGTGATTTCACTGAGAGACGGCGAGGTGGTGGCCGAGGCGCAGGTACGCACGCTCAAGCGTGCGCAGCAGACGATGATCGAACTCTCGCTCAAGGACATTACCGACCCCGCGCGAGCGCGGTTTTTGGTGATGCATACCAACGCCCCGGATCTGGCGAAAAGCATTCAGGAGCGTCTGCGCGCGCAGCTCGCCGGCCCTTCGACAGGCTCAGGACAGGTTCTCGAGCCGCAGATGCTCGACATTTTGGAAGCGGGCCCGGTTATCGCGACGCACGGAGGTCCCGGCGCGGTGGGAGTTTTCTCCGCGCAGGACTAGAGTTCACCGTGGCCGGCGTCTACGTTCACCTTCCGTTTTGTCCGTATATCTGTCCGTACTGCGATTTTGCGAAGTGGCCGCACAAACGCAGCGCCGCGCAGCGGTACTTGCAGGCGCTGTACGGGGAGATGGCCCTTCGAGCGGCTCAGCATGACGAGTGTGGGGCGCATGCCAACGAGCGCTTTACGAGTCTCTTTCTTGGTGGAGGCACCCCGAATACGTATGATGCGCAGGATGTCGCGCGGCTGGTGCAGCGGTTGCGCGAAGCATTTCCCGGATCGGCGGATCGCGAGACGACCATTGAGGTAAATCCGGAGCTGGTGCGTGAAGGCGACCTGCGCGCGTATCGTGAGGCGGGGATTAACCGGATTTCGATTGGCGTGCAGTCGTTTGCGGCGGATGAGATTAAGACGCTTGGACGGCGGCATACGATGGAAGATGTGGAGCGAGTCGTGCGCGGGGCGCGGGATGCGGGCATACAAAGCGTGAGCATCGATCTGATCTTCGCGGTGCCGGGACAGACGCCGGAGAGCTGGCGGCGTTCGCTCGAGACGGCGATATCGCTCGGCGTCGATCACATCTCGACGTACGGCTTGACGATCGAGACGGGAACGCCGTACGAAACATGGCAGGCGCGCGAACCGGCCGCGTTCTTCGATGACACGCGTGAAGCGGAGTTGTACGAGATCGCTATCGAGACGCTCGAGGCAGCGGGATTCGCGCAGTACGAGATCAGCAATTTCGCGCGCCCCGGGCACGAGAGCGCGCACAACGCGAATTATTGGGCGAACGGCGAGTACGTGGGCCTGGGAGTCGGTGCGGCCTCATACCGCGGCGGAGTGCGCTCCGTTCACACGCGCGATCTGGAGTCTTATATCGGTGCCGCGTCCGAGGGACGCTCCATTCCGGGCGAATCCGAACGGCTCGAGGGCGCGCAGCGGGCCGGAGAAGCCGTGATGCTGTCGCTTCGTACGGCGCAAGGTGTCTGCGTGGCGTCCTTCAAAGAGCGCTATGGTTTGGATTTTCTGGAGTTTTACGCACCGGTTATCGAGCAATACCGCGGCCTCGGGTTGCTGGAAACGGATGCGACGCACGTGCGATTGACACGGCGCGGGCGCTTTTTGGCCAACGACGTATGCGCGGCTTTCGTGACGTTCGCGTAGGGCCCGGCGTTGCCGCGGCGCTGCTGCGCTTCATTTTTGCGGTCGTCTTCGGCGTCACCGGGTTTCTGCTCGGGCGGGAAGCGTATCTGCACCTGTTCTCTCTGCATTTTGCGAGCGAAACGCTGCAGCTCGCGTTCAATATTCTTTCGCCCGTCGCCGGTGCGCTGATCGGCGTACTGCTCGCGCCGCTCGCGCAGACGTTCTTCGAGGATGAACTCAACGCTGTGGAACGAGCGATCGAGCGGCTTGCGCCGGTCGAGCTGGCGGGCGGCGCGATCGGTCTCATCATCGGCCTGCTGATCGCATTTCTGATCCGCAGCATTCTCTTCGAGTTCATCTCGACGAGCGGACGCGCCGGCAGTTACGTCGCAATCCTCCTGTACATCATCATCAGCATCTTCGCGGCGTATCTGGGCGCGCGCGTGGGCGCGCGCATGCACATCTTGCCGATCGCGTCGGCCGCCGGCGCGAGCGGCGCGCCGCCGAAGGTGATCGACACGTCGATTATCGTCGACGGGCGCATCGTCGAGATTCTCGAGAGCGGCTTTGTGGAAGGTACGCTGATTTTGCCGCGTTTCGTTTTGCGCGAGCTGCAGACGATTGCGGATTCGACGGACGCGAGCCGCCGCGCGCGCGGACGCCGCGGGCTGGAGGTGCTCAAGCGCCTGCAGGAGATGGGGCACCTCGAGATCAGCGAGCGCGATTACGACGATCTGCGAGAGGCCGATGCGAAGCTCGTGCGTCTCGCGCAAGACTTGGGCGGAAAACTGCTCACGACGGATTATAACCTCAATCGCGTCGCGCACGTGGAAGGCGTCGACGTGCTCAATATCAACGAGTTGGCGAACGCGGTCAAGCCGGTGGTGCTGCCCGGAGAAGAGATGCACGTCCAGATCATTCGCGACGGCAAGGAGCCCAATCAGGGCGTGGGTTATCTGGACGACGGCACGATGATCGTCGTCGAGCAGGGGCGCAGACTCATCGGAGAATCCGTGGACGTGCTCGTGACGAGCGTGCTGCAAACCGCGGCCGGACGCATGATCTTTGCGAAGGTGAAAAAGTGAAGTGGAGCGCGGTCATCGTGGCCGCAGGGCGCGGCACGCGTTTCGGCCGGCCCAAGCAGCTCGTCGATGTCGCCGGCAAGCCGATGCTCTGGTGGTCGCTGCGCACGTTTTCGGAGATGCCGGAAGTGGACGAGATCGTCGTGGTGACCGAAGCGGAGTGGCTCGAGCAAGTCGCTGCAGCGGCGCAAGCGGCTTCGCCGAAGCTGCGGCAGGTGGTGCGCGGCGGCGCGACACGCCAGGCCAGCACCTACGAAGGCCTGCGGGCGATGAAGGATGCCGGCGGCGTGTTCGTGCACGACGGTGCGCGTCCGCTCGTGACGGCGGAAGAAGTACGGCGCGGGATGCAGCCGGTGCGCGACGGACACGCGTCGCTGCTCGCAATTCCCGTGGTCGATACGATTAAAGTCGTGAACGAATCGCGGATTGTCGCGCGGACGCTCGATCGTAACGTGCTGTGGGCGGCGCAGACGCCGCAATTCGCGACGGCGGACGATATGCTGCGCGCGCACGAAGCAGGCATGCGCGACGGCGTTGACGCAACCGATGATGCGATGCTGCTCGAACGCATCGGCGTTGCGGTGCACGTAGTGCCCGGCTCGCCGGAGAATTTCAAAGTGACGCTTCCGGAAGATCATACGCGCGCGGAGCACGCGATGCGTGAAAGGCTCGCATGCGGGTAGGGCACGGATTCGACGCGCACCGTTTGGTCGAAGGGCGCAAACTGATGTTGGGCGGCGTCGACGTGCCGTACGAACGCGGCGCGCTCGGACATTCGGATGCCGACGTTCTCGCGCACGCGATCAGCGACGCGCTGCTCGGTGCCGCTGCGCTCGGCGACCTCGGCGGACATTTTCCCGATACGGACGAGCGCTGGAAAAACGCGGATTCCATGGAACTGCTCGGCCACTGCGCCGCGGAAGTACGGCGCGAAGGCTATCGGATTACGAACATCGATGCGACGATCGTCGTGCAGCAGCCGAAGCTGGCAACGTATATCACGCGGATGCGTGAAAACATCGCCGGCCGCCTGGGGCTCTCGCTCGGGCAAGTGAGCGTGAAGGCGAAGACCAGCGAGGGGATGGGGTACACGGGAGACGGGAGCGGCATCGCGGCATACGCGGTCGCGCTCCTGGATGCATTGTAATGGCGGTAAGCAAAGACGAATTGGCGGCGGCGATGCAGCGCTGGGGTTTCCTGGAAGACCCGGCCCCGCCGGCGGCGCTTGTATGGATCGACACGTTTCTGGAGGCGTTCGGCGAGCAGCTGAGCAGCGTTGAGGACGCGCAGGTGCCGGTGGCGCAGCTGCGGGCGGAGGCCTGCATCATTCCGGCGCTGGAACTGGAGCGGCTGCGCACGCGCGAGGTACTGTTTTTCCTAGACACGGTCGGCCAATACGTGGATAGCCAGGCCGAGCTGCGCGGGCTACCCTTGGAGCATGACCTCACCGAGATGTCGCGCGAATTCGGCATCAGCCCCGGCGACGCGCAGTATGCCGTGCGCATGGCGGTGACCGGCAAGAAGGAGGGGCCGCCGCTGGAACTGCTCTTCCCGCTGCTGGGCCACGATCGCATTCTCATCCGGATAGGCGCGGTCAATTCGCAGTTGCTGCACGGGCGCGGGCTGGAGCCGATCCGCTACGGGCCGGGAGGCGTGCCGTTCGAACCCATCCACGGTACGAGGCCGGAAGAAGAGTAGGGCTGCAACCCTTTGATACCGCAAGCTCCTTCGATGACAGAGAACGATGTTTAGCACCTTACTTGCCGATGTGAGAGCCCCGCTGGAGCGCGACCCCGCCGCTCGCGGCTGGCTCGACGTCGTCCTGTCGTATCCGGGATTTCACGCGGTCGTGCTTCACCGCTTGGTGCACGCGCTCAATGGCGCCGGCATACCGCTGCTCCCGCGCTACCTGTCCAACCTCAATCGCTTTCTGACGGGCATCGAGATTCATCCGGCGGCGAAGCTGGGCAAAGGCGTGTTCATCGATCACGGCATGGGCGTGGTGATCGGCGAGACCGCCGAGGTCGGCGACGGCTGCACGATCTATCAAGGCGTTACGCTGGGCGGCACGAGTCTCTCGCACGGCAAACGGCATCCCACGCTCGAGCGTAACGTCACCGTCGGCGTAAATGCGGCGGTGCTCGGCGCGATTACGGTCGGCTCGAACTCGAAGATTGGCGGCGGCTCGGTCGTCGTTAAAGACGTTCCGCCGAACTCGACGGTCGTCGGCGTGCCGGCGCGCATCGTGATGCAGAACGGCATTCCCGTTCGCGCGGTGCCGGATCGCCCGCAGGTCGACATGCCGGATCCGACAGCCGATGCGATGGCCAAACTCCAGCGGCGCGTCACGCAGCTGGAAGACCGTCTGCGCGAGTTCGAGCAGCAGGAAACCGGCGAAACGGCCTGGTCCTGGGTCATCTAAAAGCATGAGTCTGCGTCTCTATAATACGCGTACGCGTAGCGTCGAAGAATTTGCGCCGCTAGACCCGCCGGGCGTACGCATCTACGTCTGCGGGCTCACGCCCTCGGCGGAAGCGCATCTGGGACACGCGCGGTCGTTTTTGTTTTTCGACGTGTTGCGGCGGTACTTGCAGCACTTGCGCTACGACGTCACGTTCGTGCAGAACGTCACGGACATCGACGATCGCAGCATCAATCGCGCGCGGGAAACGGGCGAGGACTGGTATCAGATCGTCAGCGCATATTACGCCTCGTTCAAGCGCTCGATGCAGCGCCTGGGCGTGCGCGAACCCGATCGCGAGCCGTATGCCACCAAGTTCATCCCGCAGATCGTCGAGATGATCGAGCAGCTCATGGAGCAGAACTACGCGTACGTTTCGAAGGACGGCGTGTACTATCGCGTTTCGCAGTTTCCGCGCTACGGGCAGCTCTCCAACCGCAACATCGACGAATTGGAATCGGGCGCGCGCATCGAGGTCGACGAAGCGAAGGAAGATCCGCTCGATTTCGCGCTCTGGAAATTCGCCAAACCGGGCGAGCCGAAATGGGGCTCGCCGTGGGGCGACGGGCGGCCGGGCTGGCATATCGAGTGCTCGGCGATGTCGCACGAACTGCTGGATCCGCAAGGTACCGGCTTCGACATTCACGGCGGCGGTGCAGACTTGATCTTCCCGCATCACGAGAACGAGGTCGCGCAAAGCGAGCCGCTGATGGCGCATCCGCCGATGGCGAATTTCTGGATGCACGGCGGCCTGCTGCTCTTCGACAACCAGAAGATGAGCAAGTCGCTCGGTAATTTCGAGCCGCTGTACCAGCTGCTCGACCGCCACGATCCGCAAGCAATTCGTCTGCTGTTCCTGCAGACCGGCTATCGCAAGGTGATGAACTTCACCGAGGAGTCCATCGCGGCGGCCAGCGTTGCGCTCGAGCGGCTGAAGAAGATGTATCGATCGCTGGCGACCGGCGCACCCTCAGGCCTGGCGCAGCGCATGGAAGCCGCACTTAGCGACGACATGAATACGGCGGTTGCGCTCTCGGAGCTGTTGTCGTATCGCGGCGAATCGCGCGAGGAGTTCGCCTACTGGCTCGATATTTTGGGTCTCACGCCGAGCCGGGCGTGGCTGGAAGAAGCGCAGCGGGCGCTGCCGGGCGATTTCGCGGAACGGCTGCGCGAGCGCGGCGTTACGGTGAACGGCTCGACACCGGAAGACGCGATCGAACAGGTCATCGCAGCGCGTACGCAGGCGCGTAAAGAGAAGAACTGGGCTGAATCGGATCGCCTGCGCGATCTGCTTGCGCAGTGCGGCGTCGCGCTCAAAGACTCCAAAGACGGGACGACGTGGACGCTCGCAGAGTGAACAAAGCGCAGCGGCGCCAGGAGCTCGATCTCGACGACGTCATCTACGGCGTGCACGCGGTCGAGGAGGCGCTGGCCGCAGGCGAAGTGCTGCGCGTGCTGCACGTTGCGGACGAGCGCAAGCGCGATCCGGCGGTTCGCAAGATTCTCGATACGGCGCGCGAGCGCGAGATTCGCGTGCGCTTCGAGAACCGCGGATACTTCAATCAGTTTCCGTACAAAGCCAATCAAGGCGTCATCGCGTTCGGCGCGCCCTTTCCGTACGTCGCGCTCGAAGACATCCTGCACGCAGAGCGCGAGGGACCCGCGCTGTTCGTGGTTCTGGACCACATCACGGATCCGCATAACGCCGGTGCGATTATCCGATCGGCCGAGTGTGCCGGCGCGCACGGCGTCATCGTGCCCGAGCGGCGCGCGGCCGGCGTAAACGCAACGGTTCGTAAGGCGGCAGCGGGAGCCGCAGCGCACATTCCCGTAGCGCGCGTATCGAACGTCGCGGATGCGGTGCGCAAACTCAAGAAGGCCAACGTCTGGGTGGCGGGCGCCGACCTGGGCTCGCAGAGCGTCGACTATACGACGGCGGATTTTGCGCGAGACCTAGCTCTGGTCATCGGAGCCGAGGGCGCCGGGCTTACTCAGCTGGTCAAGCGAGAGTGTGATTACCTCGTTCGCATTCCAATGCTGGGACAGGTTGCCTCACTCAACGCTTCGGTCGCCGCCGGAGTGCTCTTGTACGAAGCCGTA
>Ga0207664_10001080_pt1 | contig 18189 bp, 19 predicted proteins | sample LARL83metaG_FD_184349 | JGI IMG/M metagenome (GOLD analysis project Ga0207664, IMG submission 184349) | Corn, switchgrass and miscanthus rhizosphere microbial communities from Kellogg Biological Station, Michigan, USA - LAR L8-3 metaG... | ecosystem: Host-associated > Plants > Roots >... | reverse complement strand
ATGAGTGTCAGCCGCTTCACCGTTGCCTCACTCCAATGGACTCTCGATGAGTAGCCGCCCGTCCTGCTCGCGTGCGCGGTAGGTGCGCAGCGGCTCGTACGCCGGGGGAGTAAGCGCCTCGCCCGAGCGCAGGCAGAAGTGCGCGCCGTGACGCGGACAGATGATCTGGCAGTCCTCCACCTGCGCTGCTCCGAGCGATTCTCCATCGTGCGTGCAGCGGTCCTCGACAGCGTAGAGCTCGGCGCCGCAGCGCACGACCGCCAGGTGCACGCCTTCGACCTCCACGGACAACGGTGCCGACTCGCTCACCGCGGCGGCAGGCCCCACGTCTATCCAACTCATGGCCCGGTCGCTGCGCGCACGCTCAGAACATGCCGGTCTGCAGGCGCGCCGCCTCGCTCATCATGCTCTGGTTCCAGGGCGGATCGAAGGTGAGGCTGACGCGCGCCTCACGCACCGTGGGAATGCGGCTGATCTTGTCGCGTACGTCGTCCACCAGAATATCCCCCATGCCGCAGCCCGGCGCGGTCAGCGTGATAGTGACGTCCACCGTCCGTGTGCCGTCCTCGTTCTGAGTGACCGAGCAGTCGTAGACCAGCCCGAGGTCGACGATATTGATCGGGATCTCCGGATCGTAGCAGGTTCGCATCTGCTCCCAGGCGAGGCTTTTTATATCTTCCTCGCTGGCGTTGGGAGGAAGCTCGGGCGGCTTGACCGCCTCTTGCCCGATCGCATCGGCGTCCTCGCCGGCGATACGAAAGAGATTTCCCTCCAGATAAACCGTGAAGCTGCCGCCGAGCGCCTGGGTGATGTAGCCGGCCTGGCCGGGTTTGAGCTTCACTTCCTGGCCGGCGGGCACGATCACGGCGCGCACCTCGCGGCTCACGACGAAGGGCTCGTTCTCGTGTCTGCGCATACTACTCGGTGGACACCCTCGCAGCGTTGGCCGCGAGCGCAGCGTTCAGCGTGTGCCAGCAGAGGCTCGCGCACTTCACGCGCGCGGGGAACTCGCGCACTCCGGAGAGCGCCGCGAGCTTGCCGAGTGTGGGAGCGGCGACGGTGTCCGGCTGCGTGAGCAGCGCGTGCACCCCCTCGAAAAGCTGCCGCACGGCAGCGCGGTCCTTGCCCTTGACGGCCTCGGTCATGAGCGACGCGGAAGCGGTGGAGATCGCGCAGCCGCTGCCTTCGAAGCGGATGTCGGCAATGCGATCGCCCTCGAGCCGCACCGCCAGCGACAGGCGATCACCGCAGAGCGGATTGTTGCCTTCGGCGTGGTGGCTGGCGCCCTCGAGCGGACCGAAGTTACGCGGCCGGCGGTTGTGATCGAGTATCACGTCGCGGTAGAGCTCCTTCAGATCCATCAACCGAACACCTCGCGGGCCCGCTCGAGGGCTCGCACCAGGCGCTCCACGTCCTCTTCGTTGTTGTAGCAGGCGAAGGAGGCGCGCGCGGTAGCCGGCAGACCGAAGAACGTCATCACCGGCATGGCGCAGTGATGCCCGGTACGCACGGCTACCCCGTCCGCATCCAGGATGGTGCCGAGATCGTGTGCATGCACACCCTGCATGATGAACGAGAGCACCGCCGCCTTGTGGGCGGCAGTGCCGACGAGCTCGATCTGCGGCATGCGCGCAAGGCTCGCCGTCGCGAGCTCGAGCAACCGTTGCTCGTGGGCCGCGATCGAGTCGATGCCGAGCTCCTCGATGTAGTCCATGGCGGCCGCGAGTCCGACCGCGCCGGAGATGTTGGGCGTGCCGGCTTCGAACTTCGCCGGCAGCTCGTTGTAGGTGGTCTTCTCGAAGGACACGGTGAGAATCATGTCGCCGCCGCCCTGCCACGGCGGCATGGCAGCGAGCAGCTCCTCGCGGCCGTAGAGAACGCCGATGCCGGTCGGCGCATACATCTTGTGGCCGGAGAAGGTGTAGAAATCGGCGTTCAACGCGCGCACGTCGACCCGCGAATGCGGCACCGCCTGCGCCCCGTCGATCAGTACCACGGCGCCGTGCGCATGCGCGGCGTCGATCATGCGCTTCACCGGCAATACGGTGCCGAGTGCGTTGGATACGTGGGCGAAGGCGGCGAGGCGCGTGCGCGCCGAAAGCTGGCGCTGGAACTCCTCGAAGGGAACCTCGCCGCGACGGTTGATCGCCGCCACGCGCAAGGTAGCGCCGGTCTGCTCGCACACCATCTGCCAGGGCACGATGTTGGCGTGGTGCTCGAGTCCGGTGATCAGGATCTCATCGCCCGGCCGCAGGCGCGGCCGCGCGTACGACTGCGCGACCAGGTTGATTCCCTCGGTGGTGCCGCGTACGAAGATGATTTCCTTCACCGAGGCCGCGTTGATGAAGCGCCGCACCCGCTCGCGCGCGCCTTCGAAGGCGGCGGTGGCCGCCTGGCTGAGGGCGTGCACGCCACGGTGGACATTGGCATGCTCGTGGCGCTCGTAATGCTCCACCGCGCGCAGCACCGCAAGCGCGCGTTGCGAGGAGGCGGCGCTGTCGAGATAGGTGAGCGGCCGTCCATGCACGGTCGTGGCGAGAATCGGAAAATCGCGGCGCACCGCCTCGACATCGAGCGGCCGGGGTGCAGTCGCAACAGAGACGGTGGCAGCCATCAGAGCAGCTCCCGCAGCGTGTCATCGCGCAACTGACCGGCGAGGCGCTCCTCGACCTGACGCCGCAGTGGCGGCAGTGCGATCTGCGAGATCACATCTTCGAGAAACGCCCATTTCAACAGGCGCTGGGCCGTGTCGCGTTCGAGGCCCCGGGACAGCAGATAGAAGAGCATGGCGTCATCGAGCTTGCCCGCGGTCGCGCCATGGCTGCAGCGCACATCGTCGGTGTAGATCTCCAGCTGCGGACGCACATCGATCTCCGCTTCGGCTCCGGCCAGCAGTCCGCGCAGCGACTGGCGCGAATCGGTGCCGCGCGCACCCGGCGCGACGATGATCTTGCCGTTGAAGGCGACGCGTGCGCGACCGGCCGCGATGCCGCGGAAGGTCTGCAGCGTGCGCGCATCCGGGGCGGTGTGCTCGACCACCGCATAAGCATCTTGCACCTGGTGGGCGTCACCGAGTGCGGCGACGGCGAGCGCGAGCTCGGCGCGCTGCCCGGCGAGCGCCAGCGCGAGCGTCGAGCGCGCCGCTTGTGCACCGGTGCTGATGGCCTGCAGCCGGTAGGTTGCTTCCTCGGCGAGGCGCGCCGAAAGCGTATCGAAGAGGATGCTGCGGTCGTTGAGCTCCTGCAGGCGATAGTGCTCGAGTCGCGCACCGCGGCCGATCTCGACCTGCACGGCGCTCGTCACGAAGCTCGCCTCGCTGCCGGCGCTCAGGTGTCTCTCGATGAGGATCAGCTGCGCTCCCGCCGCGAGCCGCACCTCGAGCCGCGGATAGGAGGCGCCGCTTTGCGCCGCGGCATTCGCGAGAAACAGTACCTCGAGCTGCAACGCGGTCGCGCTCGCTGCAGGCACATCGATCGTGAGGCCATCGCTGGCAAAGGCCTCGTTGAGGAGTGCGAAGCGCTCATCGGCAGCAGAAATCTCCGCGGCCTGCACGGCATCATCATCGCGCGGCGCCAGCAGCCGCACCGCTGCACCGGCGAACGGCGTCACCGAAGCCGTCGGCGCGAAGCGGCCATCGATGAACAGGTAACGCGCGATGCCCGGGAGCGGCTGCGGCAGCTCACCGCTTGCCGGCAGGCTCTGCGCGGGCGGCGCCGGACGGAAGCGCACGCGCTCGAGCGAACGCAGGTTGGCGTACTTCCAGTTCTCATCGCGTGTGCTTGGAAGTCCGCGCGCTGCGAGCGCACTGATGGCGCTGCGGCGGCGCGCGGCGGCGGCGACGCTTCCCGGCAGCGTGGACGCGGCACCCGCGAAATCCTCGGCAATTCGGTCGGTCAGGGCGCTCATATCGCGCTCACGCCGCCGCGCCGGAGATGAAGTCGTATCCACGGCGCTCGAGCTCGAGAGCGAGGGTACGGTCACCGCTGCGCGCGATGCGCCCGCGGAGGAGCACGTGCACGTAGTCGGGCACCACGTACTCGAGCAGACGCTGGTAGTGCGTGACGAGCACGCACGAGCGGTCCGGCGCGCGCTGCGAGTTCACCCCCGCCGCCACCACCTTGAGCGCGTCGATGTCGAGGCCGGAATCGGTCTCATCGAGTATGGCGAGCCGCGGCTCGAGCACCAGCATCTGCAGGATCTCGTTGCGCTTCTTCTCGCCGCCGGAGAAACCCTCGTTGACGCCACGGGAGAGGAAGCTGTCCTCCATATGCATGAGCTGCATCTTCTCGCGCACCAGCGCGAGGAACTCGAATGCATCCACCTCCTGCAGCCCCTGTTGCTTGCGCACCGCGTTTACTGCGGCCTTGAGCAGGTAGACGTTGTTGACTCCCGGGATCTCCACCGGGTACTGGAAACCGAGAAACAGCCCGAGGCGCGCCCGTTCCTCGGGAGCGAGTGCGAGCAGATCCTGTCCGAGGTAGCGCACTTCCCCGGAAGTGATCGTGTAACCCGGCCGCCCGGCGAGCACGTGAGCGAGCGTGCTCTTGCCCGAGCCGTTCGGGCCCATGATGGCGTGCACCTCACCGGTGCCGACCTCCAGGTTCACGCCGTTGAGGATGGGCTTCCCCGCCACCGTCACGGCGAGGTTTTTGATGCTCAGCAAGGCGGTTTGCGAGCCCATGGTTATCCCACCGCGCCTTCGAGGCTCACCGCCAGAAGCTTGGTCGCCTCGACCGCGAACTCCATCGGCAGCTCCTTGAACACGGACTTGCAGAAGCCGCTCACGATCATGTTGACCGCATCCTCTTCGCTGATACCGCGTGCGAGCAGATAGAAGAGCTGATCCTCGCTGATCTTGGAGGTGCTGGCTTCGTGCTCGACCGTCGCGGACGGGTTCTTCACCTCGACATAGGGAAAGGTATGGGCACCGCAGCGGGCGCCCATGAGCAGTGAATCGCACTGCGTGAAATTGCGCGCACCCTGCGCGCTCGGCAGGACCTTCACGAGTCCGCGATAGGTGTTCTGGCCCTGGCCAGCGGAGATCCCCTTGGAGATGATAGTGCTGCGCGTGTCGCGGCCAATGTGGATCATCTTGGTGCCGGTGTCTGCCTGCTGGTGGTTGTTGACCGTCGCCACCGAGTAGAACTCGCCGATCGAGCCCTCACCGCGCAGCACGCAGCTCGGATACTTCCAGGTGATCGCAGAGCCGGTCTCGACCTGGGTCCATGAAATGTGCGAGCGGCGTCCGCGGCACTCGCCCCGCTTGGTGACGAAGTTGTAGATGCCACCGCGGCCCTCGGCATCGCCCGGATACCAGTTCTGCACGGTGGAGTACTTGATGTAGGCGTCATTGAGCGCGATGAGCTCTACGACCGCCGCGTGCAGCTGGTTCTCGTCGCGTTGGGGTGCGGTGCAGTTGTGAACCGCAAAGCCCTTGACCAGATAACTGTGCGGCTCGCTTGCGGTCTCGAAGTTATAAACGAAGCCGTCATACGGCTGACGATTCACGACGCGGACCGGGACCAGATAGTGCTCATAGCGTCGGATTGCACGGCGACCGCGGGTTTTCTCTGCGTAGTACAGGATGTACATCTCGCGGTGGTGAATGACGCGCCCGTCCTTCATGCGCTCATCGAACGCCTTGCGGATGTTCATGTAGGCGAAGATGCCGCGGCGCGAGAGCATCTCCTGCAGTTGAAATGCCAGGGTGCGCGAGACGGTGCTGCAGCGGATGCTCGTCATGCCGTGGTAGCGCCCGATGCTGCCATCGACCCGATAGTAGGCATCCACTGCCAGCCGCTGGCGGCGCGGCGGCAGGTCCATCACTGCCTTGCTGAAGCGCTTGCCATGAGCGTACTTACCACCATGCCGCTCGAGCTGCGCGCAAAGCTCGGATGAATAAACGGCGAGATAGATCCCATGCTTTTTCTCATCGCGCCATCGGCAAGGACGCTTTCCGGTACACCGCTCGATCAGCTGCGCGATTTCTTGGAGCATCTCTCCTTCGTGGCTCCCCAGGCACCATTCGGCCACATCGCAACCATTGAACTTGGTCACGCACCCTTCGGCGATATAAAAGCCCAGCAGGCGCAGGAAGTCGTCGCTGAGCGAGGGATCATCGCGTTCGACTTTGTTGATGGGAAATACCAGGAGGTCACCGGGTGCCAGCTCACCGGCCGGCACATATTCGGGCTCGGCGCTCTCGAGTCGCTTCGGATCGATGTCCGGCCAGCGTCCCGGGCCGCGGTCGCACTTGCCGACACGCGCGCGTTTGATGGCTAGCACGGGATGCTCGGGCGTTACATGGAAGCGGTTGCCTGAGCTGCGCGGAACAATCTCCACGAGCTCGCCGCGGTACTCCCGCCGCATGATCTTGGCCACTTCGGCCTCTTCACCGCGATCGTTCAGCACCATGTCGTGTAGCGCGACATCGCGCACGCAGCGCATCTCATCACCGTAGGAGACCTCTTCCCAGGCCGGCAGGCACCCCTCGAGGTAGCTCACGTACGCGCCCTCATCGGCGATGATGAGCGTGCGCTCGAACTGGCCCGTCTTGGCGGCATTGATGCGGAAGTAAGTGGAGAGCTCCATCGGACAGCGCACGCCCTTCGGCACGTACACGAACGAACCGTCGGAGAACACCGCCGAGTTGAGCGTGGCGAAGAAATTGTCGGAGTAGGGGACCACGCTTCCGAGGTACTGCTCGATGAGCTGCGGGTGCGTGCGCACGGCCTCGGAGAAGGGGCTGAACACCACCCCGGCCGCCGCCAGACGATCCTTGAAGGTCGTCGCGACCGAGACACTGTCGAACACCGCGTCCACCGCGACGCCCGCGAGACGCGCGCGCTCGTGCAGCGGCACGCCGAGCTTCTCGTAGGTCTCGAGGAGCTTCGGATCCACCTCATCGAGACTCTTGGGACCGTCCTTCTTCGCCTTGGGTGCGGAGTAATAAGAGATCGCCTGATAGTCGATCGGCGCGACCTTGAGATGCGCCCAGTGCGGCTCCTTCATCGTCAGCCAGTGGCGCAACGCCTTCAGGCGCCACTCGGTGAGAAAGGCGGGCTCGCCCTTCTTGCGCGAGATGAGACGCACCACGTCCTCATCGAGCCCCGGCGGTACGGTGTCGGCTTCGATCTCGGTAACGAAGCCGTGCTGGTAGCCGCGTGCGATCAGCTCTTCGAGTTGTCGTGCACTTTTGCTCATGCTGAATTTCGATCCTTAGCGCAGGGGTGTCCGCAGCGCCGCAGCTTTCATTTCCCGCTCTAGCGTCGGCAATCGCGCCGGCGGCGCATCGAGCCCGGCGAGCTGCGCGAGCGTCACATCGTAGAGCGCACGCCGGATGGCGAGGTTCAGGCGCTGCCACACCCGCCCGACCCGGCAGGTCTCCTCGATCTCGCACTGGCCATGCCCGGCGGAGCAGTCCGTGAGTGCGACCGGCCCCTCGAGCGCATCCAGAATCGCCGCCGCACTGATCTGCGTGGCGGGGCGCGCGAGCTGATACCCGCCATGCAGACCCCGTGTGGAGGTGACGAGTCCAGCGCGCTGCAGCTGCTTCAGCAGCTTGCTCACGGTCGGCGCGGCGATGCGGGTCTGCTCGGCAAGCGAGGCCGCGGTCTGCACCCGTTGCGGCTCGCCCGCCAGGGACGCGAGCAGCACCGTCGCGTAGTCGGTCAGCCGGCTGATGCGCAGCATGGAGGAGCCCTCTTAAAGTAGGACTATTTTAGTACTGATTAGCCTGGAAAACCAAGCGGGTACAACGGCTTCGCCGCTGGCCTCACGGCCGTCTACGCCAGCGCAGGGCGGGGGTTTGCTATCCTTCGCGTTTCAATTCAGCAGGGAACGATGCCATGAACCCGGGTGAACTCTCGCGTATTGCCGCAGCCATGGTGGCCAAGGGCAAAGGTATTCTGGCGGCGGACGAAAGCACGGGCACCATCAAGAAGCGCTTCGACTCCATCCGCCTGGAATCGACCGAGGAGCACCGGCGCACCTACCGCGAGATGCTGTTTACGGCCCCGGGCGCCGCCGAATCGGTGAGCGGGGTCATCCTTTACGATGAGACCATTCGGCAGAAAACCAAGGACGGCACGCCGTTTCCGCAGTACCTGACGCGCCAGGGAATCCTCCCCGGCATCAAGGTCGACTCGGGCGCCAAGCCCCTCGCCGCCTTCCCCGGTGAGACCATCACCGAAGGGCTCGACGGGCTGCGCGAGCGGCTGATCGAATACCGCTCACTCGGCGCGCGCTTCGCCAAGTGGCGTGCGGTCATCGACATCGGCGATGGTCTGCCGACTTCGTTTGCGATCGAATCGAACGCGCAGGCGCTCGCGCGCTATGCCGCGCTCTGCCAGGAAAATGACATCGTGCCGATCGTGGAGCCCGAAGTGCTGATGGATGGCGCCCATTCGATCGATCGCTGTGCCGAGGTCACCGAGCGGGTGCTGCAGACGGTGTTCGGGCAGCTCTTCGCTCAGCGCGTGCTGCTCGAGGGCATGGTGCTCAAGCCCAACATGGTGATCTCCGGCAAGAAGGCCGCGAATCGCGCCCCGCCGCAGACGGTGGCGGAGGCCACGGTGCGCGTGCTCAAGCGCCACGTGCCGGCCGCAGTCCCCGGCATCGCCTTCCTCTCCGGCGGTCAGTCGCCGGCCGAGGCAACGTTGCATCTCTCGCTCATCAATCAGCTCGGACCGCTCCCCTGGTCGCTCACATTCAGCTACGGCCGCGCACTTCAGGATGAAGCGCTCAAGGGTTGGAGCGGGACAGCCGCGAACTTCGCCACCGGGCAGAAGGAGTTCATGCGGCGGGCGAAGCTCACCGCGCTCGCGACCACCGGGCGCTACGCGAGCGACATGGAAAGCAAGGCCGCCTGAAGGACGGCCGCCGCGCCCGCGTGACAAGCCCCGCATCTGCGCAGGCCCCGGCCGCGGCCGAGGCGGTGGTCGAGGTGCGCGATGTGCACTACGCCATCGGCGGCCGGGAGATCTTCCGCGGCCTCGATCTTACGGTACGCCGCGGACGCATCACCGCCATCATGGGACCCAGCGGCGGCGGCAAGACGACGCTGCTCAAGCTGATCACCGGCCAGATCACTGCCGATCGCGGCAGCGTGCGGGTGTTCGGCCAGGAGGTCGCGACCCTCGGCCGCCGCGGGCTCTACGCCCTGCGTCAGCGCCTCGGCCTGCTGTTCCAGAACGGCGCGCTGCTCACCGACATGGACGTATTCGACAACGTGGCCTTCCCGGTGCGCGAGCACAGCGATCTGCCCGAGACGCTCATCCGCAAGCTCGTGCTCACCAAGCTCCAGGCGGTGGGACTGCGCGGCGCCGCGCCGCTGCTGCCCGCGGAGCTCTCCGGTGGCATGGCGCGCCGCGTGGCGCTCGCGCGCGCCATCGTCATGGACCCGGAAGTGCTCATGTACGACGAGCCGTTCGTCGGGCTCGATCCGATCTCCCTCGGGGTCATCCTGCGGCTCATCAAGCAGATGAACGCCGCCCTCGGCATCACCAGCATCGTAGTCTCGCACGATGTGCAGGAGCTGGCCCACATCGCCGACGACAGTTACCTGCTCCTCGATGGGCGCATCGCCGCGGCCGGCACTCCCGAGCAGCTGCGCACCAGCACGGCGCCGGCGGTGCATCAGTTCATGAGTGGGAACGCGGAAGGACCGGTTGCTTTCAATTATCCGGCCCTCGACTACGCGACGCAGCTGCTGACGGACACCGATGACTAGCGGCGGACGCAACAATTACCTGATCGAAGGGCTGCGACGCCTCGGCTCGGTGGCGATCTTTCTGCTGCAGCTGCTGGCGGCCTCGGTAGCGTCGCTCGGCCGGCCTGGCCTCTTGGTGAAGCAGATCTACAACGCCGGCGCCCGCTCGCTCATCATCATCATGCTCTCGGGACTATTCGTCGGCATGGTGTTGGGATTGCAGGGGTACGACCTGTTGCAGCGCTTCGGCTCCGAGCAGGCACTCGGCATCGCGGCGGCGCTCGGTTTGCTGCGCGAGCTGGCACCGGTCATCACCGCGCTGCTGTTTGCCGGCCGCGCCGGCACCGCGCTCACGTCCGAGATCGGACTGATGCGCGCCACGGACCAGCTCACCGCCATGGAGATCATGGCGGTCGATCCGCTGCGCTATGTCGCCGCGCCCCGCTTTCTCGGCGGAGTGATCGCCATGCCGCTGCTCACCGCAATCTTCAGCCTGATCGGGCTCTACGGCGCGCAGCTGGTCGGCGTCCAGCTGATGGGCGTGGATCGGGGCACGTTCTGGTCGCAGACCCAGGGCGCGGTCGATCTGCACGATGTCAGCGAGGGCATGGTCAAGAGCGTGGTGTTCGGTGTGGCCTGCAGCCTGATCGCCGTGCACGAGGGCTACCATGCCGAGCCTACGGCCGAGGGCGTGGGCCTTGCCACGACGCGCACCGTGGTCGCCTCCTCGGTGCTGACACTGCTGCTCGATTATGTGTTGACGGCGGCCTTCCTGTAAGAGGAACTTCGACCTATGCGTGCCAATCGAACACTAGAGATAGGAACCGGGTTGTTTGTGTTGCTCGGCTTCGCCGCACTGCTGTTTCTGACCACGCAGTTGCCGGCGAGCGGCCTCAAGTTTGGTGGCGCCAAAGCCGGCTACCACGTGACCGCCGCATTCGACGACATCGGCGATCTCAAGGTGGGATCCCCGGTAACGATGTCGGGCGTGCGCCTCGGCGAGGTGTCGGGCATCCGCTTCGATCCCAAGGACTACAAGGCCGTGGTCACCATGCGTATCGATACGCAGTACAACCAGATTCCCGAGGACAGCTATGCGAGCATCCAGACGCAGGGGCTGCTCGGGGGCAAGTACATTGGCCTGAGCCCGGGGGGTCTCGACACCTATCTCAAGGATGGCAGCCGCATAGACCAGACGCAGTCGGCGATCGTGCTCGAGAGTCTGATCAACAAGTTCTTCGCCAACTACTCGAGTGGCAAGGGCAGCGATCAGAATGCAGGTTCGGCAACCCCGGGCAACGCTACGGACAACCCAGGCAAGACGGAGTCGCATAAATGAGCAGGGCAATACGGGCGCTCTTCAACGGCTTGCTCCTGGCACTGGCATTCGCCTGGGCCCAGGCGCAGACCCCACAGCCGTCGCCGAGTGCAACGGGCGCGCCTGCGGGCGCGAGCGCAGCTGCCGGAGCCGCCAGCACGCAATCGCCATCGGATGTGGTACAGGCCGCGGCCCAGGGCATGTTGAACGACCTCGACAAGGACCGCGCGGGCTACAAGCGCGACCCCTCCAAGGTGGGCCAGCTCGTCGACAAGTACCTGCTGCCGCACTTCGATACCGAGTATTCCGCGCGCCTGGTGCTCGGCAAGTACTGGCGCACCGCCACTCCCGAGCAGCGCCAGCACTTCATCGATGCGTTCTACCATTCGCTGCTCTCCAACTATGGCGCCGCGCTCACCGAATTCACCGCCGACCGCCTGAAGATCTATCCGAGCAACGTCGATCCGGGGAAGTCGATTGCCACGGTACGCACCGAGGTCAAGCGCGATAACGGCGATCGCGTCTCGGTCAACTATTACATGCACATGACCCCTCAGGGCTGGAAGGCCTGGGACGTAGTGATCGACGGCATCAGTTACGTCAACAGCTACCGCACCGACTTTGGCGCGCAGATCGAGCAGCAGGGCATCGATGCGGTCATCAAGCGCCTCGAAGCGGGCGAGAAACCGGGGGCGATCGGCAAACAACAGGTCTCCGGCAAGAGCTGACATCTGCATGAGCCTTCCGGAAGCTGCGCGTACCACTGACGCTGGCGCCTTCCGCCTGGTGCCGGGGCCGTCGGGCGGCCTCGCTGCGCAGGGACCACTCAACTTTGCGAGCGCGCGCCGCGCGTCCGAGCTCGGCGTGCGCGCGCTCGCTGAGGCGACCGGCGCGCGACTCGAGATCGACTGCGCCGGCGTCACCGTCTCCGACAGCGCGGGGCTCGCGGTGTTGCTCGAGTGGCTCGGCGTGGCAAAGCGCGCGGGCCGCGCGTTGCGCTACACGCAGCTGCCGGCGGGCCTCGCGGCGCTCGCGCGCATCAGCGACGTGCAGGAGCTCCTCGAGCGCGGGGTCTAGCGAGGCGGCGGCGGCGCCTGCGGCTGCGGGGGCTGCGGCTGTTGAGGCTGTGGGGCTTGCGGTGCAGTGCTCTGGGGTTGCGGCGCGCTTTGCGGTTGCGGCGCTTCGGGCTTCGGGGTCCCTTGCTGGGGCGGTGCCGGCGCAGCGCCCTCGCTGTCCTCCTGCGCGGCTTCCTCCATCAGCTTCTGCTCCTGCTCCTCCTCCTGCTGTGGCTGGTCGCCCCTCACCTTGAAATCGCGGTTCTGCAGGTAGGCGTTGCGGATGAAGCCGTAGGGGTCATAGGCGCTCTGGATCGTTGCGTCGAGCGGCAGCAGACGTGCGCGGCGGTCGACTCCGTTCACGAGCCACAAGCCTGTGTTGACCCAGAACGGGGTGTAGTTGCGCGGATTGGCGAAGGTATCGACCGTCAGGGTGCCGACGCCATCGCGCACATCGTAGGGGCCAAAAATCGGCACCATGACATAGGGCCCTTTGGGCACGCCCCACTTGCCGAGTGTCTGACCGAAGTCGCGATCGTTTTTCTCCATGCCGACTTTGGTCGCCGGGTCGAACAGCCCGCCGATCCCAACGGTGGTGTTGAGCACCAACCGCCCGATATCGGAAAAGAACGACTTCACCTGACCCTGCAGCAGGTCGTTCACGATGATGACCGGTGTCTGCAGGTTGTCGAAAAAGTTGTGGACGCCGCTCTGCACCGGCTGGGGCAGGTGGGTGTAGCCGCGCGCTACCGGCTTGACGACGGCCCGGTCGACGGCGTCGTTGAACTTGTAGGAGGCGCGGTTCATGCGCTCCCAGGGATCGCGCGGGTCGCGCTTGGTCCCCGGTGGCAGGCTGGCGCAGCCGCACAACACCAACAGACAAAGCGACAGCAGTGAGATCCGTGGAGTCGCTCGCATAGGGATACAAGTTACGGAAGGAGGGCGGCATTGTAACAGCCGCGCTGCACCTTCCGGAGTGTAGGGCGCCGCCGACAGTTGCGCGGGCGCCGGCTGTTGGGTCAATGCCCGCCGCGCTGACCCTGACCGTCGCCGTTGTCGCTGGCGACCTGGCGTTTGTGGATACTGGCGAGATACTCACGCACCTCCTCGAGGCGCGCCTGGTAGCGCTGCCGCTGGATCTGCGTGATGTGCGGGGAGGCGAGGGCGAGCTGCAGCTGCTGCGCTGCGAGATTGAGGTCGCCGCCGGCGATCTGATACTCGCCCATGTAGAAGTAGGCATCGCCGGCGTCCCCTGCGGCGCTGGCGGCGAGTGCGGTGAGACGGATCTGATCGGGCGTCGGCTCCACGTTGTTGAAGAGGTCGAGCAACATGTTGTGCGCTTCGCCGGGGCGGCCGGCCGCCATGAGCGTCTCGGCGTAGCGTACGGTCACCGGCACGTTGCGCGGAAAGAGCTGCTCGGCGCGCTGAAATGTGACGAGCGCGTCCTTCACGTGCCCGGCCTTCGCCTGCGCCTGGCCGTACGCAGCATGCAGCAATGTCAGGTCCTCGTGTTCCTTCAGCAGCGGAGTGAGGATCTTCAACGCTTCGTCGGCGTGATTGCTGTTCATGAGCGCGAGCGCTTCGCCGTAACGATTGCCGAGGGTATCGCCGCCATGGGCGATCTTCTGCGCGTACTGCCCGGCAAGATCGACGTCCCCGGTTGCCGTGAGCACGCGCACGCGCTCGCGTATCAGCTCGTAGCTTTGCGAATCGTGCACCTGATGCGTCGGAAACTGCGCCGCGCGGGCGCGCGCCTCGGCCACGCGGTCGGTGGTCACCGGGTGATCGATCAGCATCGCGGGGATGTAGGTGGCGGCGAGGCCCTCGTGGCGGCTCATGGTCTCGAAGAAGCCCGCCATGGCGTTCGGGTCATAGCCGGCGCCGGCGAGGAACCCGATGCCGACGCGATCGGCTTCCATTTCGTTGTCGCGCGTAAAGTTGATCTGGTGCTGCACCGCCAACCCCTGCGCGGCGGCGAGGCCGCCTTCGATCGCCTGACCGCCGCCGATCGCGCCCAGCAGGATCGCCGCAAGCACCGCCGCAACCGAGGTGATGCTCTGCTTCGACTGGTCGGCGATCATGCGCGCGATGTGGTGCTGCGTGACGTGCGCAGTCTCGTGCGCCATGACACTCGCCAGCTCCGACTCGGTGCTGGTGGCGAGTACCAGCCCCGCATTGATGAACACGAAGCCACCGGGTACCGCGAAGGCGTTGATCACTGGATCCTTGATCACGAAGTACTGGAAGTGCCGGCCGCCTTCGGCGCTCTGCGAGGCGAGCCGTTGACCCACGCCGTTGACGTACTCGCTGATCTCGGGATCTTCGATGAGCGCGTTCTGGTCGCGCAGCTCCTTGGTCACCATGGCGCCGAGCCGATATTCGTCGGTCTGCGACAGCACCGCCGATGCGGGGCTGCCGAGTTCCGGCAGCTCCGAGCCCGCGGTCGGGCCGTTGCGCAGCGGCTGGGCAGAGGGGGGTGGATCCGCCGAAGCCATGGTGCCGGCGGCGAGCAGCGCGGTGATCAGGAAAATGGCGAGGCGGCGCATCGTGCTTTGGACCGCGTCCCGCGGTCGGGGTTTCCAGCGTTTACAGACCCTTACAAGGGACCCGCCGTCGGCCGGCGCACGCGCGCGGCGGCCCGCGTAGAGCGCCTACCTTACCACCTAGAGGATGTCGGAGGCGAAGTCGGCGAGCCGCGAGCGCTCACCGCGCACGAGTGTCACGTGCCCCGAATGTGCCCAGCCACGGAAGCGATTCACTGCATATGTCAACCCCGAGGTCATCTCGGTGAGATACGGGGTATCGATCTGCGCGATGTTGCCGAGACAGGCGAGCTTGGTGCCGGGACCGGCGCGCGTGATGAGCGCCTTCATCTGCTTCGGCGTCAAATTCTGCGCCTCATCGAGGATCAGAAAGCGGTTGAGGAAGGTGCGGCCGCGCATGAAGTTCAGCGAGCGGATCTTGATGCGGTTGCGCAGCAGGTCGTTAGTGGCCGCGCGGCCCCAGTTGCCGCCCTCCTGCGAGCCGGTGAGCACCTCGAGGTTGTCCATCAGCGCGCCCATCCACGGCTCCATCTTCTCTTCCTCTGTTCCCGGGAGAAAACCGATGTCTTCCCCGAGCGGGATGGTGACGCGTGTCATGATGATCTCGACGAAGCGGTTGGTCTCGAGTGTCTGCATCAATCCCGCTGCCAGCGCCAGCAGCGTCTTGCCGGTGCCGGCGGGACCGAGCACGGTGACGAAATCGATCTCGGGGTCCATGAGCAGGTTGAGGGCAAAGTTCTGCTCACGATTGCGCGCGGTGATGCCCCACACGCTGTGGCGCTCGTTGCGGTAGTCGCGCGTCAGCTCGATGGTGGCGGTGCCGGCGTTGATCCGGCGTACGATGCCTTCGATTCCCTCCGGGGAGTCCTCGAACACGCCCTGGTTCGGCTGCCACTCGCGCACCGCGGGACCGGTGATCTCGTAGAAGGTACGCTCGCCTTCCTTCCACGAGCGCATGTCGCGCCCGTGCTGCTCCCAGAAGTCGGTCGGCAGCGCCGCGATGCCGCTGTAGAGCACATCGGCGTCTTCGAGCGTCTTGTCGCTGTAGTAATCCTCGGCGTGCACGCCGAGTACCGCTGCCTTGATGCGCAGATTGATGTCCTTGGAGACCAGGATGACGCGCGCGTCCGGATGCTCGCCCTGCAGCGCAAGCATCTGCTCCAGGATGGTGTTGTCTGCCATCTGGCCCGGCAGGCTCTCCGGCAGCGCACCGGCGAGTTGCCGGGTCTGGAAGAACAGCCGCCCGCTCGAGGGCTTTTTGCCGTGGTTGCCGGAGTAGCCGTTCGGCAGCTTCAGGCCCTGGTCGATCTGCTCCTTGGTGACTCCGCGCATCATGTCATCGAGAAAGCGGCTCACCTGGCGCACGTTGCGCGAGGCCTCGGAGAGTCCCTTCTTGTGCGCATCGAGCTCCTCCAGCACGACCATCGGCAGGTACACGTCGTGCTCCTCGAAGCGGAAGATGGCGGTGGGATCGTGCATCAGCACGTTGGTGTCGAGCACGAACAGGCGCCGCCCGGTGCGCGAGCGGCCTTTCACTGCGCGTGACTCGCCGGAAGCGGCCGTGGGGCCCGGGTCATTGACGCTGCGCTGCTTCAAGTACCGCCTCCGCATGGCCGGGAACCTTGACGTTGCGCCACTCCTGCTGCAGACGGCCGGCGCCGTCTACCAGGAACGTGCTGCGCTCCACCCCGAGATACTTTCTGCCGTACAGGGTTTTCTGCCTGATCACATCGAACAGCTTGCACACCTTCTCCTCGGTGTCGGCGAGCAACGGAAAAGGAAGCGATTCCTTCGCCGCGAAGCGGTCGTGCGAGGCGACGCTGTCGCGCGAGATGCCGACGATGGCGGTGTCCGCCTTGCGGAACGCCGCGGCGAGATCGCGGAAGTTCTGCGACTCGCGCGTGCAGCCGGAGGTCATGTCGCGCGGATAGAAGTAGATGACTAGCTTGCTGCCGGCCGCATCCTTCAGCCTCCAGGTGCCGCCGCCCGTCATGGGCAGCGAGAAGTCAGGTACCTTGTTCCCTGGTTTCAGCTTGGACATCGCGCTTTCAGGATTTGACCGGTTCGAGGATCGCATCGAGGTTGAGCGAGTCGCAGAACTCCATGAACTCCTCGCGCAGGTGCGCGACGTGGATGCGGCTCGGTACGTTCACGATCATCTGCACCGCGAACATCGGCGCGCCGGTATGCGCCGCCGGGTAGCTGCGCGTCGATACCTCGGCGATGTCGATGCCGCGGCTCGCGAAGAAGCCCGACAGTCCCGAGACGATGCCGCTCTGATCCAGGCACACCACATCGATCGAGTAGGGCAGCATGTCCGTCCGCGGGGTACGCGGCTCGGTGCGCTTCAGATGGATGCTGAGGTTCGAAGTGTCGGCAAGGCGCTTCAGCTCGGTTTCGAGCTTGGCGAGCGAGTGCCAGTTGCCCGACACGAGCAGCAGCATCGCGAACTCGGTGCCGAGGCTCGCCATGCGGCTCTCGCTGATGTTGCCGCCGGACTCGCTGATGACACGGGTCAGCTCGTGGACCATCCCCGTGCGGTCGCTGCCGATGGCCGAGACGGCCAGGTGCTGCTTCATCTGTCGATGGCGGTAGGGTGTGCCGGCATTCGCCAGGGCGAGTGTACCGGTAGCGGGGGCGGGTTGCGAACCCGTACGTTGGTGCTGCCGATCCGAGGCTTGATTAAGCGCAACTCCCGCCCGTAACATCGCACGCTTCCCATCGCCAGACTCTACTTCCATTAGCGATCCCCAGCGTATGTTTGCCGGCAGCCTGGTTGCCATCGTCACCCCCATGCGCGCCGACGGCGCGATCGATTTCGAAGCCTGGGCACGGCTGCTCGAGCTCCACGCTGCCAACGGGACGGATGGGATCGTCGTCGGCGGCACGACGGGTGAGTCGGCAACGCTGCGCGAGGCGGAGCTGCGTGAGCTGCTGCTGCGCGCCTGCGAGCAGTTGCACGGGCGGCTCACGGTGATTGCCGGTGCCGGCACGAGCGGCACGGCGTCCACCGTCGAGCGCGTGACATGGCTCTCGGAGCTGCCGATCGATGGGTTGCTGGTCGTCACCCCGGCCTACAACCGCCCCTCGCAGGAGGGGCTGTATCGGCACTTCGCCGCCGCGGCCGCCGCGGCGCGCAAGCCGCTGCTGCTGTACAACGTGCCTGCACGCACGGCGGTCGATATGCAGCCGGCCACGGTCGCACGCCTCGCGCATGTGGCGGGCATCGTCGGCATCAAGGAGGCGGTGGCCGAGTCCGGACGGGTGCGCGAGTTGGTCGCGCTCTGCGGCGGGGAGTTCGTGGTGCTGAGTGGCGATGACGCCACGGCGCGCGCGAGCATCGCGTCGGGGGCGCGCGGAGTCATCTCGGTGACGGCGAACGTTGCGCCGCGCGCGATGTCAGAGATGCTGGCCGCCGTGCGGCGGGGGGATGCGACGCGCGCCGCCGAGCTCGATGTGCCCTTGAGCGGCCTGCACCGGGAGCTGTTCGTCGAGGCGAACCCGATCCCGGTGAAGTGGCTGCTCGCGCAGATGGGCCTGATAGGACCGGGAGTACGATTGCCG
>Ga0207664_10001079_pt1 | contig 18189 bp, 17 predicted proteins | sample LARL83metaG_FD_184349 | JGI IMG/M metagenome (GOLD analysis project Ga0207664, IMG submission 184349) | Corn, switchgrass and miscanthus rhizosphere microbial communities from Kellogg Biological Station, Michigan, USA - LAR L8-3 metaG... | ecosystem: Host-associated > Plants > Roots >... | reverse complement strand
GACAACGACCGGCTTCTGGTCGTCTGAGTCTGAGAAGCCTGTTCCCATCACCAATTGCAGCTGAGCCACACGGAAGAAGTTGGGAGTGACGCCCTGTCCCCAGATGCGCTCCGGTTCCGCGCCTCCGCCAATCGATGCCGGGATCAGGTCGTCATAGGCTGCGGCATCTCTGCGGCATCGAAAAACACGGTGGCCTGCTTGCGCAGATCGGAGAAGACGGGCCAGGGAAACGGATTACAGCAGCGATCGTTGTCGTGCAGAATGTGCATCGACAATAAGGTGGCGGGATCACCCACGGGCGCGGGACGGAGCACGAAACGGCTGACGAGGGAAAAGATGGTCGTGTTGGATCCTATGCCCAGACCGATGGACAGAATCGCTACCGCGGCTACGACTCGATTGTGCACGAGAGATCGCAGGCTGTAGCGAAGATCGCGCAGCAGGGATTCGAGCCCGGGCAGGCCACGGCGTTCGGCATAGGCGTCATGCGCCCGCGCGATTCCGCCGCAACGGATCAGCGCCCGCCGCCGCGCTTCATCGGGCGATAATCCCTCGCGCATGCCGCGTTCGATGTCCATGGCGAGATGGGCCTCGAGTTCGTCGGCAAAACCATCGTCATGCACTCCGCGCAGAGTGTTGAAGAGCCGAATGCAAAACGCTCGCAGCCTGTTCATGGCGTACCTCCATCAGCCCTTGCCTTCGGTCCCCAGAAACCGGGCGAGGATTGCCGTCGTCTGGTTCCATTCCTGGGTCGCTTTGCGCAGCTGCCGTTGTCCGGCCTTCGTCAGCTCGTAGAACTTCGCGCGCCGGTTGTTCTCAGAGCGGCCCCATCGAGAGCGGATATAGCCCTCCTGTTCCAGCTTCAGAAGAGCCGGGTAAAGCGTTCCGTAATTCAGCGCGAGAGCATCCCCGCTGGTTTGCTCAATGCGCCGCGCCAGCCCGTACCCGTGCTGAGGTCCCAGGGTCTCCAGAGTCCGTAAGACCATCAGGGCCAGCGTCCCCTGCCAAACATCGGCCTTGTCGCCCATCAGCGAAACATCTCCTATGGCACAGCAATAGATGCGAGCATATACCTGCACCTATAGGAAAGCAATAGGTCGCTTTCTAGAAAGGCGTCAAGCGGAATGTACGGGTTCGTGTTCGTGGCCGGTGTGATGAGCGGAGAATCGCAATGTGATTATCGCCGCGGCATTCCGGACGTATTACAAGCAATACGGACATGATGGCTCGGCGACCAAATGTCCTGATTGCCGACCACTCGCCCGGAACGACGCTTGACTCCCCAGCAGAGACGCTTCAGAGTGGCTGGATGTCCGTCAACACGCACCGGCGTGACGTTCCCGCTGAGGATGCGGTCCCCGTTCGAGGCCGTAAGCTGACCATGCGCCGCGCATACCTCGCGGTGCATCTGTGGGTGGGAATCATCGCGGCCCTGTTCCTCTTTGCATTGGGGGTCTCGGGCAGCATCGTCGCCTTCGAAAACTAGATTGAAAAAGCGCGGAATCCAAAGTTGACCTGGATCGCCCCAGGCCAAAAACGGCTAACGCTGGCGCAAATGGCGGAAAAGCTGAGAACAGCTTATTTAGGCATTGATGTGGCAGCCATTGGTTTATCAGATCGTTAGGACGTGGCCTGGACTGCATACCTGACGAACCAGACTGGGGGCCGCTCGGTGGCCTTCAATCCCTTCAAAGGAGCGATTCTGGACGAATCGCAGCGCAACAGCTTTACCGCAGAGGTTCATCAGTTCCACCTGCGCCTGCTCGCAGGAAGGGTTGGAGGCAACATCGTCACAGCTGCTGCGGTGCTCCTGCTCGTTCAGGCGATCACCGGGCTTGTGCTTTGGTGGCCACGCATGGCTGTTGGCCATCAGCTGGAGCCTTATTTGGGCAGGGCTGAAACAACGGCCATTCAGGACAGGCCGCTGGAAACCCTACCATTGGCTGGTTACAAGTCAGGTGTTGTCTTTCGTGGTCGCAATAGCTATCGGGGAGCTTGGGGGAATTCCGGCACAAACCCGACCCTCCGAATTCCCGGCCAAGCGTTGGCTGGATGCTGTGACCTACCTTCGATTGTCTCGTGTGGGTTCTGGATATCGCGCGTGAAGGGATTTCGATGGTTCGCAGTCAGCTTTTTGCTCAGGGCTGAGGTGATCACCTGGGGGGCGTTCGTCGTTGCGGGGATGTCAGTCTCAGGTGACTGGCTCTAAAGGCGTTCTCTCAGATTTCGGGCGCTTTCGCTTCCGCTGTTCACGGCGGTCACCACGTAAAGTAGATTGAGCCACTGACAAGTTTCGGATTGACGTACGTTGTCGCCGCGGCAATCGTGGCCGTCGGTGCGGACGTTTACGACCCACTATTTGAGGCGGAGGTAGATGTTGTTCTGCGTAGTGCCCGAGCTCTCGCAGATTGAGTCCAGCGCAAGGTCACAGATCCGTGCGGAGGGCCGCTGGAAGCCGATACGTTGGTAGGCTGCCAATCCGGCTTGGTCGATCTGAACTGTCCGTTTCGAAAATAATTGACAAACAAACTGCTGACGCAGCATAATCCGCACCACTTGCGGTCTAGCCCCCTTATTAACTTCGATCCCCCTCAAATCATCGTCTAGATACCGTGCTGTCGCGTTTCCAATAATAACTGCGCGACGGAGCAGACGTGCGGCGAAGTCCCTCAACTGAGGAACTGGAGAATTGTCATGAGCTTTCGGATGAATGCCGTGGGAACCCTGTGTTTGTTATTGTTCGCCATTTCCAATGAAGCCGATGCACAATTATGGACCCCGCTGCAGCACCAACCGTGCTCTCAAGGCCAACCGTGCTTCGATCCCGGCACTGCACTGCTATTAACGGACGGGACTGTCATGGTCCAGGGCACATTCGGCGATGCCTGGTATCGGTTGACGCCGGACGAATCAGGCAGCTATGTCAATGGGACATGGTCGCAAATGGCGTCGCTCCCCTCAGGATACAGTCCGCTTTACTTCGCATCCGCCGTGCTGCCCGACGGGCGCGTCATTGTTGAGGGTGGGGAGTATAACTTCGCGGTCAGCCCGTTAACGTCCACAACTCTGGGTGCAATTTACTCTCCGGTATCGGACGAATGGACACCGGTGGCGCCGCCGCCCGGGTGGTGCTGTATCAGCGATGGCCAAAGCGTAGTGCTGGCCAACGGACAATTCATGCTCGGCAACGCCTACACCACCCAGCAAGCTCTGTTGAATGCAACTTCGCTGGCGTGGTCGCCGACGGGCGCGGGGAAGGCCGACATCAACGATGAGGAGGGATGGACGCTGCTGCCCAGCAAACAGGTGCTGACTGTTGATGCGAGAAATGGCACGGACTCCGAACTCTACATTCCCACCTCAGGCATTTGGCAAAGCGCCGGGAGTACCATTGTGCCTCTTTCGGCAGGTTTGGAAATGGGTCCTGCAGTTTTGAGACCCGATGGAACGGTGTTTGCGGTCGGAGCGAGTGAGCACACAGCCGTTTACAACACTTCCACTGAATCGTGGAGCCCGGGCCCCGATTTCCCCATGTCACCGCAAGGTCAACTCAGCGAGGGTGATGGACCGGCAGCTTTGTTGATCAACGGAAACGTGCTCTGTGAGGCGAGTTCCAGCAGTGGCCCGCCGACTTACTTCTTTGAGTTCGACGGAACTAATCTAAACTCGGTCGACGGTCCCCCGGAGGCATCGCTGGAACTTCCCTTTGAGTCACGTATGCTGGTGCTCCCGACCGGCCAGGTCCTCTTGGTTGGTGCGACGACAAACATCGAAATTTACACACCGAGCGGAATCTACAATCCGAACTGGGCTCCAAGGATTCAATCCGCCCCTGCGAGCGTCAGCCCTGGTGAGTCCTACGTCATTACGGGGCACTACTTAAACGGATTTTCGCAAGGGGCTGCTTACGGGGATGACGCGCAGTCCGCGACGAATTATCCGCTGGTGCGGATCACAAATCTCGCAACCCGTCACGTCTTCTACAGCCGGACACATGATCACAGCAGCATGGCCGTCGCATACGGAGGCCAGGTGTCCACGCATTTCGATGTGCCCTTTAGCCAGGAAAAGGGAGCAAGCACTCTGGTCGTGGTGGCGAACGGGATCCCATCTGCACCCGTTGCCGTTACTGTGAAGTAGTACAAGCCAGTCCCGCGTTGCGCAGGTCTACGATGCAGAGGTCTGCGGTGCATTAATAGTCAGGGATACATCATTTGGCGAAAACGGGCTTTGCCACAGCGCTCGGCAGAAGCCTGAGCGCTGGTACTAGCAGCGCTGGTACTAGCGCGATGTTGCCGGATTACCGGTAATCCGTCGAAAATCTTCTCAGAACTGACCAGCGAAAGATGCTGACGCAGCATTGTCACATCCGGGCGCGGCAACAATCACCTCTCGTCGCATTTGCATCACCGCAGAATCGGCCCACAACGCACATCAAGGCTGTCTACCGGTTCGCAGATCGGCCAGATGGGGAAGGAATTCGAGCTCTTTCCCTTTTGGATCTTCCATCAACAGCTCTTCCATCCATGTGAAACGTAATTTTTCGCATGTGGAAAGTGTGCCGGTTTCGTGCCATGCTCTGCACTCGCTGTTTTGCGCCGGTGTTTCAGGTCGAGCTTGACCTCTCCCACACAGAGATATTCGGTAAGCCCAAAACTCTGGAGGATATCCCTATGCTTTCCACAGCTTGGATGTGCATTCGCCTGCTCGGAATCTCGGCGGGACTCGGCATGGTGTGGCTTGGCCTGTCCGTTATGGACGATGACGATGAGCCGGATCTGGAGTTCGCTTCCGGTGGTGCCGGAGTGGTGCTCCTGTTTGTAGCAGCGACCTTCTTGCCCTTCTGACGACCTGCAGTATTCTGCCCTGGAGAATTTCGATGCAAAGTGCTACTCCCAATACTCTGGAGCGGCTAACCGCAGATGCACTGCAGCTAGCCATATCGCTGGATTCGTTCGCGACGGTGGCTTGGGTCGAGAGGATCGGCCCCGCCGTTCAGCAGGGCAGCAAGAGATTGAAGGAACTGGAGCGACGCCAGGCATCATTGGTCGTGAGCCGTGCTGATGAGGCGGTTCTCGGATGGGTGATCGAGGCCATCGGCGCGCGGCTGACCTACCTCGAACGCCTCAGTTCCCTCCGGCCCGCAGAAAGACGGCCTCGGCGACTCAAGCGCCTCAGAAGTTGAAGATGAATTCGCCCCATTCCTGCGGCGGGATGACAGTGCCGGCAGGAATGTCGTGAAGACACCCGGAGAGGTTGGCAGATTTGCCCCCGTTCAGTGTCAAAGTCGCCTGCGCCACCACAACCCCGTCGCCGCAGCCGATGTCGGAGTTCGTGTCATATGGCCAGTTCACCGTGCCGTCGACAACTCTGCCCTTCAGCTCGGTCCCGGTGAAGAAAAGAAGATTCCATGTTCCGCCAACAATCGTCACCTGGGGAGGGGGTGCCGCCTGCCCGAACGCGGGGTGTCCGGTGTAGTTGATCTGAATGGTCCAGACTCCCTGCTCGGTGCCGGGGAACGCGAGCCATCCGCCAGTGCCGGTCACTCCGGTCCATCCAGTAAACGTGGCGCCACAGGTCGCCGGCTGTCCAGCCACCTTGCAGTTGTGTCCCCGGTAGATCATACCCGGAAACCGGCTCCTGCACCTGTTGCGCAGAGGCAAAAGGGGCAACGACGAGCAAGCCCGTGGAGGCGATTTTGCGAAATCCGCAGCAGGAATGACATATTTTCTCCTCTCTGGAAACTGACATTCTTTCCCGTATGTCGGAACGCGATCTCCCAACCGCATGAAACAGAGGAAGATTCCGAACCGTGATGGGCGCGGTTCAAAGCGGCAGCCATTCTAGTCGATTCCGCTGGCATTTCCGTGCCGAACCGGGATCGCTGTTTGCCGGATGGAAAACAGCAGACTTCAACAACGTTCAACAGAGATCAACACCTCTGCTCTGTTGAAGATAATTGCGAGTTGCATTCGTGAAGTCCCCGGGTGTACGCTGACTCTTCAGCCCGTCCCCAAAGTTGTCGTTCGATCCTCCGCCGAAAAGCTCTGCCCGCAATCAGAATGCTCGGAGGAGCGACCATGGCACACTCGCATGCTTTGTCCCCGACCCGCGTCAACCGGGAACTCCCGCCGGAATATGTCACCACTTTGTCTCTGTGGCAAAAGATCGCGAGCAACCTGCAAGCCCTCGACATCGGCCTGATTACGTTGGCGGAGGTAGCTCTGATCGCTCTTGCCCTGTTTGCCCAGCGACTGGGCCGAGTTGGTTCGACCCTGTGCGCGCTAATCGCCCTGCTCTGCCTTGCCGCGGTCGTCCTGTTCGATTTCCACGCGATGGCCCGCAAAGCCCGAATGGCCTCGGGCATCATGATGACTGCAATAGCTTCCTACAAGGCTGATCTCAATTTCACCATCCGCGACTTGAACCAAGAATGTGATGCGGGCACTGCCCTCATGAGAGAAATTGCACCCAAAGTGCGCAGGCGGGAGCGCAGAGGAAAACGCGAAGATGCCCTCGGCCGATGAGATGCGGAGCGACCTTCGGGTCGCGGCTCGCAACCCGCCGTCCGGATGGGTGGGACGTCGCACCCTGCAACAGCCACCCTCCAGGCTCCAGACTGCCCGCCAGGGCGGCAGCAATCTCCGATCCCCACTCTCTGGACCTCCCCACTCCGCTGTCCACTGAGAAGTAGGAATCTTTCCCGGAAGTTAGTTCGGCGCATCCGTCGCGGAAAAATAGGAGATGCTGTCAGCGTTGCTGGGCGTTCCGCCCGGACCGATAAACCAGCCCATCCCCGGATTGCCGGATGTGAAGGGAGAGGAAGAATCGGTGACCGAACCGAGCAGCGTCCCGTTCTTGTAGACAGTGATAACCGTGCTGCTGGTCCCGCTGATGGTTGCCGTCAGCGTATCGCCGTCTCTTACGCTGCTGCCAAGGTCCTTGATCTGCGTAAATGGTCCACTGGAGGGTCCGGACCACTTGACAATGACGATGAATCCGGCAGAGGCATCAACTTCGTAGCCGCTGCAGTAGCCGCCGCTCGCGAAGGTGGAGCGCAGCCGAATTTCCACCTCCGGTTGTCCTAGCAGCGGTCCAGGCTGATGCACTTTGATCGTGACGGTCTGGTTCGGTCCCCAAGTCCCGGTCAGCAGTGCGGTGGAGTCGTTCGGCGAGCCTATTCCTCCGAAGCACCCAAACCCCGATGAACCGCAGGTGCCGTAGGCATAGCCGCCCGCTGACTGCATGTCGGTCCAGTAGCCGGTCGCGGCAAGGCCATCCTGCCAGTTGCCGCTTTCAAAAACCGGGTTCTCGTTCTGCGGGAAATTGGTCGTGTAGGTGTGAGCCGCCTGCGGGTTCAGCTGTAGCGAAGTGGTTTGACTCACGCCCAAGGCCGTGGACGTGATCGTCGCCGTCTGCGTGGTGCTCACCGCCGAAACCGTCGCCGTGAACGCCGCGCTTGTCGCCCCGGCCGGAATTGTCACCGACGTGGGCACGGTTACTGCGGAGCTGCTGCTCGCCAGTGTCACAACGAATCCACCGCTGGGCGCCCCTGCCGTCAGACTCACGGTGCAGGCGTCCGTCCCCGCTCCCGTTAGCGAACCACTGCTGCAGGAAACCGCGCTGAGCGCCGTTGCGGGAGCCGATTGGTTCAGCTGCAGGGCCGTTGCTTTGCTGACTCCGCTGGCCGTTGCAGTAATCGTCGCCGCCTGCGTCGTGCTCACGGCCGAGGCCGTCGCTGTAAACGCCGCGCTTGTCGCTCCCGCGGGCACCGTCACCGATGCAGGCACGCTGACTGCAGAATTGTTGCTGGCCAGGGCGACAGTGAACCCGCCGCTCGGCGCGGCGGCCGTCAGGCTGACCGTGCAGGCGTCTGTACCTGCACCCGTCAGAGATCCGCTGCGGCAGGAAACCGCACTGAGCGCCGCCTGAGGATTCAGCTGCAGGGCCGTTGCTTTGCTGACTCCGCTGGCCGTTGCAGTAATCGTCGCCGTTTGCGTCGTGCTCACGGCCGAGATCGTTGCCGTGAACGCCGCGCTTGTCGCCCCGGCCGGCACCGTCACCGACGCGGGCACGGTTACTGCGGAGCTGCTGCTCGCCAAGGCCACGGTGAACCCGCCGCTCGGCGCGGCGGCCGTCAGGCCGACGGTGCAGGCGTCCGTCCCCGCTCCCGTCAGCGAACCACTGCTGCAGGAAACCGCACTGAGCGCCGCTGTGGGAGCCGATGGGTTCAGCTGCAGCGAAGTCGCCTGGCTCACTCCGTTGGCCGTCGCTGTGATAGTCGCCGTTTGCGTGGTGCTCACCGCCGAGGCCGCCGCCGTAAACGCCGCGCTTGTCGCGCCCGCGGGCACCGTCACCGATGCAGGCACGCTGACTGCGGAACTGGTGCTGGCCAGCGCTACAGCGAAGCCGCCGGTGGGCACCATTGTCGAGATCGCAACTGCGCAGGCATCCGACCCCGCCCCGGTCAGCGACCCCTTGCCGCATGAAATTCCACTCAACACCGGCGCGAGAGGCGCCGTCGGATTTAGCTGGATGCTGAACGTAGCGCTGCCGTTATGCGTCTTCGCAGTGATCGTCACTGTCGTGGCGGCGGTGACCGCCGCGATGTTGGCCGTAAAGGTGATGCTTGTCGTTCCGCGAGGCAAAAGCAGTGAGGAAGGTACCTGCACAGCGGGGTTATTGCTGGAGAGCTTCATGTTGCGGCCATTCGCCGCCTTGACAACGCCACTCATCGAGACCGTGCATGTGTCCGTTCCGGCTCCTTTGAACGACGAACTCGCACACGAAAAGCTGCTGATCGTGACGGCGGCCTGGGATGGTCGTGCAGCCAGTGTTGCCCCGAACAAGAGCAGCAGAATGGCAGCGGCTTGGAACTGCATCTTGCGAAGTTTCAGGAATTGGCGGGAAGCGCGCTCCTCTGCAGGTGGGCGAACAGACGCATCGTTGGCCGCAGCGAGGCGGCCAAAGGGGGGAGGGAGATGAACATCTGACATTTCGCTAACCTCTGGGGCCCAAACAGACTTCGGCTATCCGCGTGCGCAAACACTCTGCGGCGCGACTGGCGCTTCGTCACGAGTGGATTGCCTCAGTGCCTGGGCGCTATAGCAGGACCACTGAGTCGAGACCGGGTCAGCTTGCAATCACAGGAGCGGCAGGAGAGAGGTTACTTCTGTGACTTGTTATCCACTTCGGTACGAACACCGGCATGATTCCGGGGTTGAATCCCCGTGTGGCCCGTAGCCAACCAAGCAGCAGTACATGACTGCCATTCCATATTTCGAGAGCGGAGGTATGCATGGTTGTAGGAATCGAGCGATTATGAGCGTGCCTCGATGTCCTGATTTGCATTCCGGTTGAGCTAACGTCAGGAAGCCGGACGAGGGTTACCAACCGAGACGCAGGTGACGATGCTGCCGTTGCCTGCAAGACAGGCAGGGGCCGTGGGAATCCGTCTGATTGCAGCGTCATCCTGCGCCAAAGGTAAACGGCTGATCGACGAAGAGCAGGTGATCGTAGATCCAGCCGAAACCGGGGTGGCTTGCGTTCACCAGCAGGGCGATCACGCTTTTTTGGCGGCCTTGTCAGCCCTGGTTCCGGAAAATCGCGAGATGGGCAATGACCGGGCTTATATAGAAGGCTTTGGCGCTTGCCACTAAAGCGGTGTTGAGCTGAATGGATCTTGGAGGCTCTGACCGCTACAAAGTCGAACGACACCAGCACGTTCAATGCCCGGAAGGTGGAAGCAAATGATCCGAAAGAGATCGAGGCTCGGAGTTGTTTCCAGCTTCTCCAGATCGGCCGGCTCCGCCAATCTGCACGAATACGTCGTGAGCAGCTCCCGCTGGTGGCTCGACCGGCTCGGTAAAAACGCAAGCGAGTGGGCCGCGAAGCGACTGGAATCCGCTGCGTTGGGAATAGTGTCGGTGTTCTACCGATGGGCCAGTGTGCTCTTCGCCCCGAACCCCGGATTGTGTGCGCTGCTTGAGTCGAAGACAGGCCGGACGTGTCACCTGATGCAGCGCGGGGTTGATACCCAGCTCTTCTCGCCGGCATGGCGGCAGCGCGACAGTTCCGACCATGCCTTCGTCCTCGGTTACGTGGGACGCCTGAGCAGCGAAAAGAACGTTGCCCTGCTGCCTCAGGCCCAACGCGAACTCGAGCAGCGAAGGCTGCGCAATTTTCGATTTCGCATTGTCGGCCAGGGGATGTACGAACCGTGGCTGCGGGATCACCTGCCGCGCGCGGAGCTCACCGGCGTGCTTCACGGCGAGGCGCTGGCTCGAGCCTATGCTGGAATGGACGTATTTGTCTTCCCATCGCATACCGATACATTCGGCAATGTCGTGCTCGAAGCTCTCGCGTCCGGAGTGCCCGCCGTGGTCACTCCGGACGGCGGACCTGCGATGCTTGTGCGGCACGGACAAACCGGATTCGTGGCCAATGACTCCGCGTTCTCTGATGCGGTCGCGGCCATTCTGGGCGACCCTTCGTTACATGCCGGCATGCGCACCGCAGCACGAGAGCATGCCACGCCCGCCGGCTGGAACCGCGTGTTCGACAAGGTGTACGAGGCGTACGCACTTGCACTGCCACACCGGGCACTAATCAATGGGCAGGAGTAAAGAGCGAGCGCCCGACTGCTGCTGGCCTCAGGGATGGAAGTCTCCCTCTCAATTAAAGTGGGGGCGTCGCGGGTGCGCCCGACACACGCTAAGCTCGCCCCTGCATGAATCCACCCGTTGAAGCCAGGGACCTCTGGCTTTCGTTAACTGACATTCGCGCAGTATTCTTCAATCATTAAGATGCCTTGATAATATTCGGGCAAGAATGATCGCGTGTTCACCACAAAACGAGTGCAGGTGCCCCGCCGTCTTGCCTCGGCAACGTTCGGTCCATTGCACGTACAGGCCGGACAATCACTCGTGGCTGCGGGGGAACCATTTTCGTCGACCGTCGAAGCCGCACCAGTGCAGATGAGGCCAGTCACGAGATCGCGAGAACCCTAAAAGCCGGAGTTCCCGTTTTGCTGTTTCCTGAGGGCACCAGCACAGATGGCGCCAGTGTGCTGCGCTTTCAGGCGCCGCTCTTTGAACCGGCAGTGCGCGGGCAACTGGTGGTTACACCGGCCGCCATCACGTACCGGGCCGGAACTGTTTCCGAGCGTGAACTCTGCTGGTTCGGCAATGCTGCTTTTGTGCCCCACCTTCTTCGGACCCTCAGCAGGAGCCGGCTGCACGCCGAGCTCGATTTTCATCCGGATCGCCAGGTGTACCCGGATCGAAGAACTGCCGCCTTTCGTCTCCATGAAACCGTAACGGAACTGCGCCGCCGCATGACGCGATCGGTCGGGAATGCGGGGTTTGCCTCCCCTGCGAATGGTGGTAACGTCAGCCGGAGCACGAAGCACCTGCGATAGTGCTCGCCGGGCCGCCGTTGCTGTAGACATAGCCATCCATCCATGGGGCGGCTTTGCCGCCGCCGAGCCGCGCTCCAATTCACACGATTGTAATCGCACCATCTCTCGTATTTTTTATAGTTCAGGCATGTCGGTTGAAGCTTTGACGCTGGAAACATGTGCCGGGCAGGCCGAAGGCTGCCGCATCCTGCGCCTGAATGGCCCGCTCACCCTGCAGGGAGTCTTTGCTTTCCAAACTGCCTTGCGCTCCGATCCACCACCGTCTCTGGTGCTGGACCTCACTTCGGTCCCTTACATGGATTCCGCCGGAATGGGTGCCATCATCAACTACTTCGTCTCGTGCCAGCGTAACGGCCGAAAGCTGGTCGTGGCCGGCGTGAACGCGCGGGTCATGGAACTGTTCCGGCTTACGAAGGTCGACCACCTGCTCACAATAGTCCCTACGATCGCCGACGCTGAAAACGCACTAGCCTGAACCGGGTCCTGCCTCTGACCCTCCGCAAACATTGGATAACCCTTGCGAGCTGGGAATTGGGTAAGGTAAAACGAGAGCGCAGCGCGTTCCATCAAGGCCCTAAACCACCGCTCAACTTGAGGCCGGATACGTTTGCGCAGACCACTGCGCTCATCTTCACCTTTGGCTTTCAATAAAGCGCCGAGATATACAACTCGAGGGCCGACAACTGGTCCAGAAACGCAAGAGGCGCTGCCACAATTTCTAGCGGCGCGCCTCTTCTTTTACTCGTCCACAACTTGCCTTTTCACGTCTGGATGAGCTTCTTTCAGTGCTCACCCCGCGCAGGCGACCAGCGGATTCCGGCCGAGAAGGTCGGCTGATAGTACTCGCGCTGGATCATGTACTGCGGGCTGCCCTGATAGAAACCAAAAACTTCGTTGTTGAGGTTGAGGCCGCTGACGATCAGGCTCATGCCGCGTCCGAGGCGGACGCTGCCCTGTGCGTCCGTTTGGAAGTGCGTGTAGAACCAGATGTCGCTCAGCGGACCGTTCACGCCGCCCGGCGTGCCATCGGCGTACTGATAGCTGTAGATGCTGGCCTGGTTGTACGACATGCCAAGACGCAGCGAGACGCGGCGGTAGTCGTATGTGGGGCTGATATTGAAGGTATTCGGCGAATTGCGCAGCAGCGCCGGGTGATCTGAGCGGCCAGGAATGCCATTGGTGCTCGAGCTGGTGTAGCCGTAATTCGCCGCGAGGCCGAGTCCGCTCAGTGCTCCCGGCAAGGCCGTGAAGTGCTGCAGGAACGACGCTTCAAAGCCGCTGAGCCAGGCGCTGCCGGCATTCACAGGCTGTGTGGCGAGGTAGTTGCCCTGCGGTCCGCCGGGCGGCTGGTAATTTGCCAGCTCAAAGGTGCTGGAGATGATCGGGTCGTGCAGCGATTTATAGAAGTATCCCGCTGAGACCGCGCCGAAGCTTTTGAAGTAGTGGTCAAAGAGGATGTCGACGTCATCGCCGGTTTCCGCCTTCAGGTTTGCGTTCCCAAAGCTGACGGAGTACCGGTTGGCGCCGTTGCCCGTGTCGGTCCAGCTCAGGGGCTGTGCGATGTCCTGCGGATCGGGGCGCGAGAGCCCGCGCGCGTAGACCAACCGCATGTAGCTGTTCGCACCGACGCCGAAGCGAATGGCCGCACTGGGCAGCAGGTTGAAATAGGAGCCGGAGTAGTGATTCGGCGTGACGCTGCCATCGGATCCGAAAGCCAGGTTATCGACGCTGTCGTTGGTGACCTCGGCACGCAGGCCGATGATGAAGCGCAGGCGGTTCGTTATATCCAGCGTGTCCATGATGTAGCCGGCGCTGACTTTTTCGACGAGATTGAATTGTGAGGGGTCCTGTCCCTGGGTGCTGGATGAGGTGAACAGGGTTGCGTTCTGGTTCGCGTAGTTCAGCACATCGGTCGCGTCGGGGTTGTACCCCAGTTTGTAGTCGCCGCCCCGATAGAATTTCGAGTCGGTAAAGCGGTTTGGGAAGGTGGACATCGGGATGTCGTCGTTCGGCTCGAGCTTGAGCACATAGGTGTCGGCGAACTTATGGTCGTTGCGGAATTTTCCGCCGTACTCGAGGGTCGCGACACGGTTGTCGAGGTGATAGCGCAGGGCGCCTGATCCGGAGCCTTCCAGGTTGAGCTGCGCGGAGTGTCCCAGGTTGCGGTGAATAGAGCTAAGCGTGAAGTTGGCGGGGTTATACGCCTCGGAGTAGCAGGCGGCGTTCCACTGCGGCAGGAATTCGTGCGTCGTGGCCTGAGGATCGTACCGGCAGGCGCTGGAGCTCAGGTTCGAGTCAAAGGACGCTGTTGTGTAGGGTGAGCTGCCATAGCTGCCGCGCGAGGCCGCAAGCTCCCACGAGTACCAGGTATTTGAGAGAACGTGCGTGCCTCCGAGAACGAGGCTGCCCACGTTGATGTCCGGATGGCGCAGCTGCGTGCTGAAGCTGGGTGCGGCGGTGCAGGGCTGGGTCGTGGTTCCGTTATCGTCGGTCGCACAGCCCACGTTGCCCGGCGCGAGCGGTTGCAGGCCCGGCGTATTGTCGGTCAGCGAGTACGCGTAGCGGTTGCCGAAGTTTTTGAAATCGGAATAGAGGTAGCGCAGGTAGACGTTGGAACCTTCGCGGATGCGGTAATCGGCGCTGCCGGCCAGACCCCAGCGCGAGCGGAAATAGACGTACGGACGGATGTCCATGGCGTCCTTCCAGGGCACCGTTGAGCCATTGGAGAGGGTCGCGATGTCCGGTACAGGCTCAATATCGTCGATGGCACGCCCGTTCCAGTCATAGGAGCCGCCGACCAGGATGCCGAATTTTTTACTCCTACCGAAGCGCCTGCCCAGCGTGGCGGTCTCTTCCGTTTCGCCGCGGCCGTTGGCAATCGGGGTGAATCCGCCCATGCTGCCGATTGTCAGTGTTGGCGTATCGGTGGCGCTCTTGGTGACGAGGTTCACTGAGCCGCCGATGCCGTCGCCATCCATGTTGGCCTGGAGGGTTTTGCTGACCTGAACGGACTCAACGATGTCGGCCGGGATGGCGTCGAATTTGATCTGCCGGACACCGGGTTCCTGCGAGGGCAGGTTGACTCCGTCGACTGTAGTGTTGGTGAGGCGCGGTTCGGTGGAGCGAACCTGCACGTACTTGCCTTCGCCCTCATCGCGTTCCAGCGTGACGCCGGGCATGCGTCCGAGGGCATCAGCCATATTGGCGTTTGGCAGGCTGCGGATGACCTCCGCCGGGAGCACCTGCAGGATGTTGTCTGCTGTGCGCTCTTCGTTCAGGGCTTCAGCCTCGCCGGAGACGCGCGGCGCAGTGACCACGACCGTCTGCTTCTGAGAGACGAGTTCGAGGTGAGCGCTGAGGCTGGCGGTCTGTCCAGCGGCGACGGTCACGTGCTTCTGCTGGGTGGCGAATCCCAGGTAGCTGATCGTCACGGTGTACTGGCCGGGCGCCAGTCCGGAGATGAAAAAGTGACCCTGGTCATTGGAGACGGCGTGGATATCCTCGGCGTCGATGGAGACCTTTGCGCCATTGAGTGCCGCTCCGGTGGGATCGTCGATGGTCCCAGCGATGGCGCCCGATTGCGACTGGCCAAAGGCATGCTGGCAGGGCGCGAACACCAGCAGCACAAATGCGAGACAACTGAGGATTCTGAAGAACTGTTTCAGCGATTGCATGATCTCTCCTGGCAGACGGCCCGGTTAGGGGAACGGGCAGCGTAGGGAACAGCGAGGGCCGGCGACAGCCTGCGCGATGCGGCGCGCCGACTCCGCGACTGTAACCGTAAGGTGAAATTGTGCGCGGATGATGAAAGCCGTGTTACGCGGACTTGAACAAAGCCGCAGGTACGGTGAATAAACATCGGAAAATGGCGGTTTCTTCAGCTAAATCTCAGGTTCGCCAGAGGATCAACCCAACTTTTCCTTGCTCATTGCCGAAATCCATGTAAGTCAATTGGTCATGGTGCGAAGAGGTCTTGCGGGTGCGCTCGCCCTTCTACCCGTCGCGCACAGGACACTACATTCATGAAGTTGATTTCTAATTTGGGCAAAGCTTTACAGGGCAGAGGTCGTGGGCGCGATAAGGGTGCAACAAGGGTTCCCAACCGTTCCTCAGGGCGCTGGAAGGAGCCATCCGTTCCCCCTGTGGCCCAACTCTCTTCGGTTGACTAAACAGCTTGTACGCGGAAGAAGATCGGCGAACGCGTGGGGAGTGCCCTGCATTTTCGCACGGAGCGCAAGCGGCGATCAGCATCTCCGCTTATCAAAAATCGGTGCGATTCGCGCGAGCAAAAGAACAGCCCGGGCACACGTGTTTTTCTGAAATGCGGACGCGAAAATTTGACGGACTGGCGCTCTGCGGAGGTTCGCGCTCGGACGATTTGCGCCCCTATCTCGTGACAGGTCCGAATCCACGGAACCCAACCCGCCGCCCACCGAGGTGGCATCGACTGATATCCAGGCTGATCGACGTATTCGTGGCCATCCCATTCCCCGCCTCGCTCGCTGGAGCGATACCCGAGAACCACCCGATCAGCTCCGGACCGTAATCGGATGGAAGCCACTTCCTCTCCGTCGCGGGTCCAGTGCACATGCAGAACTAGCCGTCTTTTGGACTGCGCGTTTCCGATGCAATCCGGCGCACATCCAGGCTTGCCTCGCCTGTCCCGCGAGGTGATGCCTCGGGAATTTCTGCCTTGTTTTCCACGATGCGGACCGGTTTCTCCGCTGCGCCATCCTGCACGAAACGATCGTAAACTCGTGCCATCCCTTCTTCAATAAGAGCGTCACGCTTGGGTTTCGCAGATCCTCACGACATGTTGGCCGAACAAGTACCGCACGGACGAACACAAAGCAGGAGAAACCATGAAATACCGCGCTCAAGAAAGGCAAACGTTGGAATGGTACGTGAAAATGATGGCCTGCCTCGATTCCCTATCGTCCGAGGAGCGAGCAGGTTTTGATAAATGGGACCGTGAGCGAAAGGTCGATCAGACGACCTCAGATTGGCCCGGCTTTGAGAGGTACATCGGCAAACGACCACCGTCTCAACTGCGAGCCAGCTAACGCATTTCGCCGATCGGCGTAGCCTGGGCGATGCGCAGTTCCTGGCGACTCCACGCACCCACTTCGTCACGTTCAGGACTGCGCGGCTCCGTCCCAGTTCTTGAGCGCCCCGAAGTCCGTCATCTTCGCCGAAGAGGGGCAGCGGCGGGCGCGGGAACTGTTCGAGCAGCAGTTGGGACGCCGTTACGGGCAGCGGTAGCCGCAATTCTGAACCGTAGCCAAAAGTTGCCGGTTGAACCGAACAGGCCACGTGGCCGAGTTCCGTCGCGCGGATCCCGCAAACGGCGTGGTCATACAGCAAGCTCGTGGTAATACAAATCGACCCTACTGGCGCGAATAGCGCGCACAATACGGACAAAGCGGCACTAGGTGAAATCCCACTAAGCTATTGAAAATGTAGGTTATGGTACTCGGCGGAACGACGATAAAACAAGTATTTTGAGCTCTTTGTGCGGGGCAATCAAGAACCGCAGGCGAAGCGAGAAAACTGCTGGTGCCGAAGAAGGGACTCGAACCCCCACACCCTTGCGGGTACATGGACCTGAACCATGCGCGTCTGCCAATTCCGCCACTTCGGCACGGAGAAATTCAGCGCTGGATCGGGTCCCCGGGGCAAACTCCGCTGGGGTGCTGCGCTGAACGGGCAGTGAAATCATTCTACAAAGGCATCCACTCGTGACAAATAAGGCCGCGAGCCGCGAACCCTACTCTTAACGACGGAGCCCCACCGCATCCATGAGCACCCATTCTCAGCCACGGCCGATTCCGGAGGAGCAGGCGAAGGAGATTCGCCGGCTCTCCCATGACCTGAGCAACGCGCTCGAGGTGGTGCTGCAGACCAGCTTTCTGCTGGGGATGGTTCCGCTCGATGACGACGCGAAGAAGTGGCGGTCGATGCTCGATGGCGGCGTGCAGCAGGCGGCGGAGATCAATCGCAAACTGCGCGAGTATGTGCGCGGGAACAGCTAAGCAGCTGAGCGGCGGCCGGATGCGAAGCCGCTGAAGCCGAATGTTGCTGGCCCGGCTCTGGATCGGAGCGCGGGGCTGAAGCAGCTGAGCGGCGGCCGGATGCGAAGCCGCTGAAGCCGAATGTTGCTGGCCCGGCTCTGGATCGGAGCGCGGGGCTGCTTCATCCAACAAGTGCGATAATAGAAGGAGTCACAGGGGATCTTCCCTCGATTGGGGGCGTCACGGTTTCGACGGGATCGCTTGCGGCAAAGAGGCATGCCGGGGTCCGGGCACCCGTAATCGCCTGGAAAACGAATAACTGCCAACACCAATCAGCTGGCATACGCAGCCTAATTACAAAGAGGCATGCCGGGGTCCGGGCACCCGTAATCGCCTGGAAAACGAATAACTGCCAACACCAATCAGCTGGCATACGCAGCCTAATTAGTTAGACTGCCGTTCTCTTCGGCTTCGCCCATGGGCTGAAGCAGGACGTCGCACAGTGGGCTGGCTGGTGACCCTCGGTCCGTGGGTCGCCGGCGAGATCATCGGACTAGTTTTCGGCGTTTCTTGTCGGTTCTAAGCGCCGGGAGCGAAACTTTGGAACTCGACTGAGCATGGAGTCTCTCTGCTGACAACGGTTTCGGACGCGGGTTCGACTCCCGCCGCCTCCACCATTCTCTGAGGACATTCTTGCGCTGCGTTCGCGCAGCCGCCTACCACAGGCATTCCGCCACATAAGGCCGAGCCCACAGCGCT
>Ga0207664_10001078_pt1 | contig 18197 bp, 17 predicted proteins | sample LARL83metaG_FD_184349 | JGI IMG/M metagenome (GOLD analysis project Ga0207664, IMG submission 184349) | Corn, switchgrass and miscanthus rhizosphere microbial communities from Kellogg Biological Station, Michigan, USA - LAR L8-3 metaG... | ecosystem: Host-associated > Plants > Roots >... | reverse complement strand
CGGCCAGGAATTCTCCGGCTACGTGGCGCAGCTTGCGCATGCGCGTGCGCACATCGAGGCGGCATTGCCGCATGTCTGCGAGCTAGCCCTGGGCGGAACCGCCGTCGGGACCGGCCTCAACACGCACCCGCAGTTCGGTGCGCGCGCGGCGGCTGACATCGCCGACTTCACCGGGCTGCCGTTTGTCAGCGCGCCGAACAAATTCGAGGCGATGGCAGCGGCCGACGCGCTGGTCAACCTGCACGGGGCGCTGAAAACGCTGGCCGCCGCGCTGACCAAGATCGCGAACGATGTGCGCTGGCTGGCCAGCGGCCCGCGCTCGGGGCTGGGCGAGATCACGATTCCGGAAAATGAGCCGGGCAGCTCGATCATGCCGGGCAAGGTCAACCCCACGCAATGCGAAGCGCTGACGATGTTGTGCGCGCAGGTACTGGGCAACGATGTCGCCGTCAACATCGGCGGCGCGTCAGGCAACTTCGAGCTCAACGTCTACCGGCCGCTGATCATCCACAACGTGCTGCAGAGCATTCGCCTGCTCGGCGACGGGATGGCAAGCTTCGATGCCCATTGCGCGTCCGGCATCGAGGCCAACCGAGCTCGCATCGACGAGCTCCTCGAGCGCTCGCTGATGCTGGTGACCGCGCTCAATCCGCATATCGGCTACGACAAGGCAGCCGCGATCGCCAAGAAAGCGCATCGCGAGGGGACGACGCTCAAGGCGGCGGCGCTCGCGCTGGGTTATGTCAGCGCAGAGCAGTTCGATCAGTGGGTGCAGCCGCAGCGGATGATCGGGCCGCGATAGACGAGGAGACGCTGATCAGCGCGCCGGCATCGTCGCGGCCTCGAGGATCGCTTCACCGTTGACCGTCACCGTCACGTCGGTGGTTCCGGCCTCGAGCGCAACCGGCGCAAACCCGGGCGCGGCCTGCACCCGCATCGTCGGATACATCCGGCCGCCGTCACCGGTCTGGACGGTCAAGTGCCCGGGACGCCAGCTGGCGAAGCCCAATGCCTGCGCGGCCTGCTCGGCGCGCGACTGCCAGCTGCGTATCGCCTGCCGCGTGAGACCGTCTTCGGCATCGCGCCGCGTCTTGTCGGCCAGCGAGAATCCCATGCCCGACAACACCAGTCCGTCCTCTTCCTGCAGCTTGCTGATCAACGTCGCCGCGGCGGTGAAATCGGCCGACTCCAGGCTGATCGACTGGGTGACATGCCAGCGGCTCGGCTTGCCCTTTTCGGTGACTTGCTGCGTCGAATAGCCCGCCGTTGCCAGTTTGACGGCAGGATACGACCGCGCGCCCGCCAGGGCCTTGGCAATGAGCGCGTTGACCTGGCTCGCTGCCGCTGCCGCGCTCGGACTTTCGGCTTCGGCGCGCAACCAAGCCTGTAAGCGATCATTGCTCACCGTCGCCGTGGCCGATGCCGAAACGGTCACGATGGGCTGCATCGGCACGGCGGGCACCTGCGCGCAAGCAAAGCCCGCCCTTGCACCGACAGCGATCAGCGCGGCCATCGCCGCCGCGCGCGGAATCCGCAGAGACATCATGGACTTCTCCTTACGCCGTCGGCGACGCGCTGCGGCAGCAATTCGATTGCCGATCGATTCGACCACGAAAAGCACTTGCGCGCGGCTTCGTCCCAGGGCAGCCAATCGTGCGCCAGGTGCTCGCGCGGGTTCAAAACCACCGGCACCGGCTCGGGGACTTCAACCGAGAAAACGTGCTCGGTATTGTGCGTCGTTCCTTTGGGATAGCGAAAGCGCCACTGCGGGTAGATCTCGTAAACGTTCGAGAGGTTCCAATCGCATACGCCGCCGTAGCGGTCGGCTTCGATCCCGGTCTCCTCACGCAATTCGCGCCGCGCGGTTTCGGCAAGCGTCTCGCCCGCTTCCTGGCTGCCGGTCACCGATTGCCAGTAGCCCGGGAAGTCGGCACGCTCCAGCAGCAGTACCCTCAAGTCCGGGGTATGCACCAGAACCAGCGTCGATACGGGAAGCTTGTGCGACAACGCAGGCGGCCCGATCGGATGTGCGGCCGCAAGCGACCGATTAGCTTACGAATACCCAGAACGGCTTGTGCCGCTCCTGCCAGTATTCGGCGGCTTCGCTCAGAATGTCGGAGAGAGTTTCCCAGTCGGTTGCATGCGCTTTGCGATAGGTTGCGGCATGGCGCAGCACGATCGCCATGCCGTGCGCACCGAGCCAGTCGCTGTCTTCGAGGCAATCGGCAAGCGCATCCCAGTTGTTGCCGAAGTGCTCGGGCAACTTGAGGCTCTTGCCCAGCGCTTCCAGCAAGGCGTTCTTGCTGTCGATGCCGTGCAGGTCGACGGCGCAGAACTTAAGCTTCGCCGCCGCGGCTGCGGTCTTCAGCGGCTCGGGTGCGCCGGTCCAATCGTGCACGCCGGCATCGGCCGCGGCGGAAAGATCAGGAAGCTTCATTGCCGTATTTTCTTGAACGAACGATAGTGATCATCGGAATAGTAGCACTCCGACGTCGCGGCGATTGCACCGCCGCAAACGATGCGACGTGCGCCGCGCGTCCGCACGCCAGGCGTTTTCACCGTGTACTCGTGATAGTAGCCGCGCGGTCGGGGGGGCAGTAGTCGTTCGCGATTGCCGAACACGACGCCGTCGCGCTCGTAGGCCAGCGGACCGCCACTGCGAATGCGCTCCATCGCCTCGCGCGCTTCCGAGGGCAGCGCGTCGAGGCGGACCTCGCTAGGCGCGGGGGAGGGCGGTTTTGCCGCTGCGAGCGCTGCGCCAAAGCAGGCGACGAACGCAATGATCGCCAGCATCGCCGGGCGCCAGGAATCCAGGTATGAACGGGTCTCCATCGGCGCATTGTAACGCCCGGCGCCGGCGCGAACGAGATGCTGAGCGATGCGATCCTGCTTGACTGACGCATGCGTGGATCAATAGAATCGCGCACCGCGGCCCTGGCGCTGAAACACCCAGCGAGCTCATCCAATTGACGTGTCCCTGGCCGCCACACGCTGGCCGGCCGAGCAGGAAATTCGAGAGGTCGACCCATGCGTGACAGCGTGCGATGACGATCGGCGTCAAGTACGTCGCGTACGCCAATAGCAGCGGTTATGGCCTCTCGGCACTGGCCTATGTGCGCGCGCTGCACAATAGCGGCGTGCCGGTCTGGTGGCAGCCGTCGTTTCTCGGCGGACCGGTCGACAGGATCTGGCGTCCCGAGCAGGGAATGGCGGCGCTGCCGCTGGCTCACGCGGGCATGGGCGACGCGTCGCTGTCGGATCTGCCGATGCTGGCGCAGCGACTCTGCCGCCCGATCGCCTACGACACGGTGATCATGCACACGGTGCCCGAGCACTGGCCGCGCATCGCGGAGCGCGGCAGGCAGAACATCGGCTACACGACCTGGGAAACCGATGCGCTGCCCGATCACTGGAAGCCTTTGCTTGCCCTGCCGGACAAGCTGTTCGTGCCGAGCACCGGCAATGGCGAGTTGTTCGCGCGCGGGGCCTCCGGCAAGCCGGTGCACGTCGTGCCACACATCCGGCGGCATGCGTGGAACACGCCGACACCGGAGGAAAAAAGCGCGCTGCGTCACAAACTGGGCATACCCGGCGACCATTTCGTCTTCTACACGATCGGCGTCTGGGATCCGCGCAAGGCGCTCGGCGATCTGGTCGGCGTGTTCGCCCGTCAATTCAGCGCGCGCGACAAGGTGACGCTGCTGATCAAGACATCGGCTGCGCCAAGCTCGTTTGCCGCGGGGCCGCGGCCCGATGCTCCGATCGCAACGCTGGTGAACGATGAACTCGACAAGGCGCGCACGGATAGCGGAACCCCGGCAGCGCCGATCGCCCTGATCGCAGCGGACGATATCAGCGGACGCACGATCGATGTGCTGCATGCGATCGGCGATTGCTTCGTATCCCTGACCCACGGCGAAGGCTGGGGCGGTGGCGCGTACGACGCGGCAACCTTAGGCAAGCCGGTTATCATCACCGCATTGGGAGGCCACCTGGATTTTCTCGGTGCCGACTATCCGGGTTTGATCGCCTGCGCGATGGGACCGGTATCCGGCTGGCTGCACGGCGCGTCGTACCGGCCCGACCAGCAATGGGCGATCGCGGACACGCGCGACGCCGGCCGGCTGATGCGGCGGATGGTGTCGCATTACACTGATCAGATACCGGCTGCGATCGCAGTACGCGAGCGCATCCTCAACACATTTGCCGAGCCGGTGATCGCGCGCCGCCTGCTCGCCGTCATCGATGCCTGAGATCCCGAACGAATATCACTTTGTGTTCGGCCTGCACCCGCAGCCCGGACCGATGCACGTCGCGCACTATCTTTGCCTCGAATCCTGCCGACAGGTCAATCGTCCCGACCGAATTCATTTCCATTACCGGCACGAGCCGCACGGCAGCTGGTGGGACCGGATCAGGCCGCACCTGAGTTTGCATCGCGTCGACAACTCACCGCAGGCACCCCTCGTTCGTCCCGGCGACGAATCGGCCGAAGCGCTGGGCATTCGCGAATCCGGATGGCTTTATGCGCACGAGGCCGATTTCGTCCGTCTCGACGTCCTGCTCGAATCCGGCGGCGTCTATGCCGACATGGACACGCTGTTCGTGCAGGCCCTCCCACAGCGGCTGCGCCAATACGAATTCGTTCTGGGCGAGGAACCGCCGCAGGCAGGCGCGCAGGGCGTCCTGCGGCCTTCGCTGTGCAACGCGATGATCCTCAGCCGCCCGGGCGCGCCCTTTGCGGCGCGCTGGCTGGACGAGATGCGCCGCGTCTACGACGGCAGCTGGGATCGCCACTCGACCCGAGCGGCATCGCACCTATGGGGCGAGATGCCCGCAGCGCTGCATGTCGTGCCGCAACGGTTCTTCTACCGGCACACGTTCACGCGCGAAGGCTTGCATACGCTGCTCCGCGGGTTCGATCCGGATTACACCGACGTGTACAGCATGCATCTGTGGGCGCACCTGTGGTGGGATGAAGCACGAACCGATTTCACCGACTTTCACGCCGGCCTGTTGACGGAGTCCTACATCCGTTCCGAGGACACGACGTACAACGTCATCGCGAGACAATTCCTCGACTGACGCGGTGTCGCCAGCGCTTGCTGCTCGCCACCCGAAGGGCCAGCGACTGCGATTTGCCTGTGATCGAACCAGCGCCGGACCACCGGCGCCTGTCCTCACGCGGTCTTCACGAAATACGCCGGCTTGTCGGCGGCCTGGACAATGCACACGCCTTTCAGGTTCGGGACGTACTGCATCCGTCCCCAGATCGCCGGATACCCCAAGGCCGCCGAATGCCCTGCCGCGGGAGCCGTACCGCTGAGCGGCAACCGGTCGACCGACCAGTTGCTCAGTGACAGTTGCGTTATCGTATACAGATACCCGTCATCCTGAAAAAGCAGGAACTTGTTGAGCACCGAATCGAAGACGAGCCCGGCAGCATAGTAGCCCCCGACGCTGACGGCGGCCGCGTACGGCCCGCTGAACGCGGCGACGGTCGCCGTGCCCGTGGCGAGGTCGATTGCCACCGGAACATTCGAGGCGCCGAAACTGCCGATCCGCAGCAGCGTTCCACCGCCCCTCGGATCGATCGCGGCCGTCGCCCGATCCACGTCGGTCCGGGTCGTCTGCCAGACGGTCGACCAGCCGTTCGACGCACGGCTCCACTTGCTGACGCCTGTTGCGCCCGACACGTAGATGTCCTCGGTGACAGGATGCTTGCACGCCCAGTTGCCGTCCCATCCGCGCTTGACCGGTACCGGCGGATGCGTGCCCGGCGCGTCCCAGCTTCCAGACGCGAGCGGAACGGAATCCACGACGTAGAACTGTCCGCTGTCGCTGCTCCAAGTATTGACGCAACCGAATGCCATGAACGTGTTCGTGGCGTCGATGAATTGCGGCTGCCAATAGCTGTGCCGTGCGTTGGGCGTGATGCCGTCGAGCATGTAAGGCTGCGACGGTGCTTTGGCAGGCGGCACGACAGCAACAGATGCCGGATTGACTCGCGTGCGCCACGTCGGCGCGTCATCCTCCAGCGCCAGCCCGCGAACGTCGTCGCCGGCCCATGCCTTGCCGCCGCCGCCGCCGAAGATCATCATCTCGCTGCCCGATTTTTTCAGCGCGCCGCCGCTGTAGGCCACGATGCCGCGCCGCGGATCCCCGTAGCCGATGTTGCGGCACAGACCATCGGTGAGCCCGGCCGCGGCCTGCGCGGCGCACGTCGATGCGGTCAGTTCGGTGCCCGCGATAGCGACCCATTGATTGACGGGTTTCGACTGCAGCCACAGCGGCGTCGGCGACGTCGGTGTCTGCCCTCCCGACGACACGCCGTGCATCGGCCCGATGTAGGCGGACGCGACGACGAGGTTGGCCATCTCGAAGCCGTGCTCGGCTTCGGCGGGGATGGTTCCGCCGTGATAGTGGTCGAGCCAGATCTCATCGACCCGAATCGCCGGGTGTTTGCGGAACACGATGTCCTTCTTTTCGAACACCAGCACGCCGTCGACCCAGCCGCGAAAAATACCGTCGGGATTGCCGACGCCGTTGCCGAGCGAATCGAACGGGCCGCTTAGCGAGTTCATCTTCACGTATTGCTCGATGCAGTACCACCGTTCCGGCTCGTAGTTGATCCAGCCCGTCGACGGCGTCCCCCACCGCCAATTGTCGCCATAGAAGCCGGTCATCGCGGCGTGGTATGCATATGTGTTCGCAATGACGCGATCGCCGTACGGATTGGCATCGCTGGGCCCTACCTGCGCGAGGTGACGCATCGACCAGCCGGAATAATAGAATCCCCCCGGGTAGGCGCTATCGATGATCTTCGTGCCCTTCGTGGGCGAGCCCCCGTTGCCGTTGACGACCTGGTAGTAGCCCTTGTCCGTGCCGGACCAGTTCCAGTAGCCGTACCGTCCGGCGATTCCAGGCAGTTTCTTGCCGTCGACGTCGCATTGGTAGCTGTCGTTCAGCTTGAGGTAGTAGCGGAAGTAGACTTCGCTCGGGCAGTCCTGATTGTTGAGCGTATCGTACTGGGGCACCGTGATCTGCTCGTAGATCTTGAGCGTGCCGGCAGCGTTGGTGGTCGGGACGCCCGGAACCTTCTGACTCCACATGTGATCGAGGTAGCACGGCGACGTTTCGCCGATGTGATAGTGCACGGCCAGCGCCGGCGTATCGAGTTCGTCGTCATCGACGACGACCGCATCGCTCGCGAGCAAGCCGATCGGGAACCACTGGCCTTGCCAATTGGGTTCATCGAACTGCGTTGCGAAATAGACTTGCGCGTCGCCTGCGATCCCCTGGTCGTGGTCATATCGGTCGGCGATGCCCAGTACCGGTGTGCCGCCCTCGAAGAATTGCGGCGGACGCACCTCGAAGACTTTCAGCGTCGTAGTGCCATAGATCTTGGTCGCGTTGAGCGTCAGTGTCGCGCTGACGATGGTTCGCGTGCCCAGCGCCGGCAAGGTGAACTGCAGCAGCATCGACGAGGTTGTCTGGACGACCAGCGTCGGGCCGGTCAGAGGATACGAGGTCGTCAGGTTGGCGACGCTGCTTCCCGAGCAGACAACCTGGATCGTCGTGGAATCACTCAACCTCAACGCGATGACCGGACGCAACGCCGCGTTGGTGTTGGCACGGGTCGCGACATAGGCGGCGTTGGCGGTGCACTTCAGATACGCGCCGGTGTTTCCGTTCGAGTACCAGCGCTGCACCAGCGGGGTGATCGTCGCCGTGGCCGGACCGGCCGCAGCGAAGGTGATCGTTGCGTAGGCGGACGAACCTTGGGCGACCTGCGCCGCATCGCTCCAGTCGCCACCCGTGTTCTGCCATGGCAGTTGCGCGCCATAGTTGAAAAAATCCTTGGTGACGCCACTCGGGCCGTCCCATAGCACCGGTGGTGCCGCGGGCGCGCTTGATGCCAGGATAGACGAGTCGGTCGCCGAAGCCGGCGCGAGACTCGAGTCTGTCGTCGTGGCAGCTTCGCTGGCGGAGAATGCCCGGGTGGGGAGGATACCGACGATGCCGGCGCCGGAAAGGGCGGACAGGCGGCGCATGAGTTCGCGACGTGTAAGAGTCATGGGTAACCGATCGAAATTTATTGCGTAAGTGTTGCGAGAAGCGTGGCAAGGTGCGGAGGCCGGACTCGTGCCACTCCGATGAAGCAAGGGGAACAGGCGACGGCCTTCGCTAAACGTTGCTGGATCTTTGCAACCCTGTCGCGTCGACCGGTACGTCGGTTGCAATTATGACATTGGAATAATCGAAAAGTCGAGTGGTGCAGAGCAAATAGTTGACGACAGTCGCGGGAACGAAGCGCCTGGACGCGGGCTTCCAGGCGGCAACGTCATGCCGCTGGGGCGACTGCCGTGAGTGTTCGGCAGCCGATCCGGACCACACCGTGTCCCTAGCTGAGGCCGATGTACTTCGTTGCGAAAACGACCCGGCCGAGGCGCAGGCTCGACCGCTTTACCGGGTGGGTCGCACCGCCCAGAAAGATCGTGAGCCACGCTTCGTCGATCTTGATCGAGGGATGGTGGCGAAAGCAGATTCCCGTCAGGGGCTTCAGCGTCGCGTAATCGAGCACCGGGCGCTTGACGCCGTCCAGCCACACTTCGATCATGCCGTCGGTGCGCCCGATGCCGTTGCCAAGCGCGTCCGGACTGGACAGGTCGATGCTGTTCATCTTGATGCGATGCTCGATCGTATAAGCCTTCCCTTTTTCCATCGCCGTGCCGGCGACATAGAACGTCTGTCCGGTGCCGGCATACGGACTCGACCCGGTCTGCGGCATTCCGGGCCAATAGACGTACAAGACGACGGGCGTCAGATCGCCGTACGGATTGCCATCGTTCTCGAAGCGGGGGAACCAGCCGCGCGCCGACCATCCGGACAGCCAGTCGACGGGCACGCCCTTCGCGCCCGCGGGCTCGTGCTTACCCGTCGTGCGATCGCCGCCGTTGCCGGAGAGCGGCTCATAAAGAAGGGGATCGGCATAGACCGGCCGGCGGCCGTAGCGCCCGGCTATGCCGGGCAGCTTGCCGCCGTCCTCGGTGGGTCCCCAGTCGGGCCCAAACATGATCTGATACTGCAGAAACGCTTCATCGAGCCCGTCGAGGTTGTGATCGCTTCGGTAGTAATCGAGAATGACCGGGGCTTCGCCGTTGCCGACGCCGGGAGTGAACGCAGCCTCGATGCAATTTCCCAGCTGCGGATCCTGCTGATAGCTGAAACAACCCGCAGTCGTATAGCCGTCGTAGATAGCAGTCGGGAACGAGCCGGGCCAATCGTTGGCAAAAACCACATCGGGATCGGCGGCGATTTGGGCCAGTGTCTTGCCCTGTGCCAGCCCCTGCTCGACCGTACCAGGCGGCATGATGTCGGGCGGATCGATGCGGTAGAGCGCGAACTGTGCCGGGCCGTACTTGAGCACGTTCACCACCAGCTGCGCATCCGCCACGTCACCCGGCGTCAAGGTTCCGTAATCGAACTGCATGATCCAGGACGTGCCTGCCCCGGGCGCCAGCACCGGGCCCTGGTTGTCCGACAGTTCGGTGCTCGGCGAGAGGACCGCGTCGGAAACGCAAGGACATACCTGAACGGACTTGTCGGGCCGCGTAACGACGACCACTGGACGCAACGCGGCGTTCGGGTCGTGTCGAGACACGCTTTGCATCGCGCCCGACAAGCCGCGCAGCAGCATCCCCGTGTCGCCCGCGGCAAGCGACGCAACTACCAGCGCCGTGACGTTCAGGTTGTACGCCGTGGTGACCGACGTACTCGGAATTTGGGCCAGCGCATACGACTGCGAACCCTGCTGGACGCCGGCAGCATCGAGCCAATCCCCGCCGCTGTTCCGCCAGACGAGGCGCACGTGGTAGTTGAAAAACTTTTGATTCACGCCCGATCCGGCGTCCGACAACAGCACCTTGGCGTGCGTCGGAGAAGCGGGTGATGCCGGCGGGGCGGGCGGCGCGGGCGGCGTCGGGGACGCCGGCGGCGTAGCGGTCTCGGTTGTCGACGCCGAGTTCCCACCCCCGCATGCGCCGACGGATGCGGCGACGGTGCCGACACCCGCGATCAGAAACTCCCGGCGCGAAGTCATCGAGGCACTTCACCCCGAAAGAGCGGGAGGGTCGCCGAATTACCACACGTATCGCCCCGATCGGCAGTATTGAAGGCGGCGATTACCGTTGCAGACATCATCGCCATCGAGTGTAATCGGATCGGATCGTCACCGGTTGCGGCGACCGACCTGCGGGGAGATTGAGCCGTTGAGCGGCGAGTGCGGGCGTCTTTGTCGTTGCGCGGCGTCACGTTCCGACCGAGTCGATCGTCGGTTGCGACGACACTTCTTCAATGTGATCGCGTGGCATTTGCCGCTGGCGGCCGGAGATGGAGCTTCAGGGCACGGGCGCGTCGCGTTCGCGACGCCACGTGGCCGGGGCTTGCCGACCAGGCGTTTGAATGCGCGGGTAATGGCGTCATGGCAGGGCGCGCCGCGTGCCTAGAATTCCCGTCGATCGGTCGAGGTGTTGAAACGAAGCCAAACGCCGATGGCCGCGCCATGACGTTTCGCTGGGGCGTTTGCCTATAGCGCCGTCATACTTCGCCGCTGCTAGCGTCGAAAACCAGCTGTCCGGTCTCATAAGGCATTACGAAGCGGCCAAGGGACGGCTGGTACTCGGCGAGCCGGGCCCGCAGCAGGGGTTCGAGCGCCAGCAGGCGCGCGCCGCGAAAACGCTTCCAGGCGCTTATCGTCGCGTGATGCTCATGGCCCCACGCGTTGTCTCCGTCGAAAACATACACGTACAGATACCCGTGCTCGCGCAGCCGCGTGACCCGGCGGTTGCGGCGCAGAAGATCGAGGATCAGCGGCGTGTCCTCGCCGCGCGCGAGCGGCGGATAACGTCCGAGCGCGGCCTTGCTGCCAAGCAGCGTACCCTGCACCAGGTTCAGCGGGCGCCCTTCGAGATTCCAGTCGTCCCAGTACATCGTCCGCTCCGCGGCGAACAGGTGCAGCTGGTCGGTCAGAAAGCAGAACTCGCTGTTCTCCACCCGCATCGCCGCGAACTGCAATTCGAGGCGGCGCGGGTGATAGCGGTCGTCGTCGTCCCATTGGCAGACGATTTCGCCGCGCGCGGCATCGATCGACGCATTGCGCAGGTCGCCGAGCGTTTGCCCTGGCCCTGTGCGATGAACGGCGATCGGCGCGGCGTCATGCGCGGCCGCCAGGCGCTTGAGCTTCGCATCGAATGCCGCGTCGCCGTCGTGAACGATCACCAGCTCCCGCTCGGCCCAGGTCTGGCGCGCGAAATCGCCCACCGCCAGCTGGAGGCTCCGGAAGCGCGTTTCGCGCGTGACCGTCAGGCAACTTATCATGGCGCTACCATGGAAAACACGGCCTCGCGAAGCCACGAAAGTGAGCGCCGCTGCCCGGTCGTCTCGAAAAGCGAGCTCGCGATGCCGATACGCCGACGTCCCGCAGCTACGCGTTTTTCGCGGCGTCGCTGGCGCGGATACGGATGTGCAACTCGCGCAGTTGCTGCTCGGTGACCGCAGAGGGCGCGTCGATCAAAAGGTCCTGACCGCGCTGCGTCTTCGGAAAGGCGATGACGTCGCGGATCTGCTCGACGCCGGCCATCAGCGCGGTCATTCGGTCGACTCCGAACGCGATGCCGCCGTGCGGCGGGGCGCCGTACTGCAGCGCATCGAGCAGGAAGCCGAACTTCTTGCGCTGGTCCTCGACGCTGATGCCGAGCGAGCTGAATACCTTGGCTTGGACGTCGGGGCGGTGGATGCGGACCGATCCGCCGCCGATTTCCCAGCCGTTGAGCACGACGTCGTACGCCTTGGCGATGGCGCCGCCGGGATCGGTCTGGAAGAACTCTTCGTGCCCGTCCTTCGGCGCGGTGAACGGGTGGTGCCGCGCCCCCCACGTCCGGGTCTCGTCGTTGAACTCGAACATCGGAAAATCGACGACCCACAGCGGCCGCCAGCCGGTCGTCGCGAAGCCGCGCTCGTGGCCGACCTTCGCGCGCAGCGCGCCGAGCGCGTCGCAAACGACTTTCTCGCGGTCGGCGCCGAAGAAAATCAGATCGCCGCTGGCGGCACCGGTGCGGCGAAGGATCTCGGCCAGCGCATCGCGCCCCATGAACTTGACGATCGGCGATTGCAGCCCCTGCTCGTTGGGCTGGGCGGCGTCGTTGACCTTGATGTAGGCCAGCCCCTTGGCGCCGTAGACCGCGGCGAAGGTCGTGTAGTCGTCGATCTCCTTGCGCGACAGCGAACCGCCGCCGGGCACCGACAACGCGGCGACGCGCCCGCCGTCGAGATCGGCGGCGCTGCGAAAGACCTTGAAGTCGACCGTCTTCATCAGGTCGGTCAACTCGGTCAGCTTGAGCGGGATGCGAAGATCAGGCTTGTCCGAGCCGTAGTCGCGCATCGCGTCGGCGTAGGTCATCACCGGGAACGGATGCGGCAGGTCGACGCCGAGCGTCTCCTTGAACATCGAGCGCACCAGGCCTTCCATCAGCTCGCGTATCTCGAGCTCGTCCAGGAACGATGTCTCGACGTCGATCTGCGTGAACTCGGGCTGGCGATCGGCGCGCAGGTCCTCGTCGCGGAAACACTTGACAATCTGGTAGTAGCGGTCGAAGCCGGCCATCATCAGCATCTGCTTGAACAGCTGCGGCGACTGCGGCAGCGCGTAGAACTGGCCGTGATGAAGCCGCGACGGCACGAGAAATTCGCGCGCGCCCTCGGGCGTCGACTTGTAGAGGATCGGCGTCTCGATATCGACAAATCCGTGCGCGTCGAGATAGCGTCGCGCGCTCATCGTCGCCTTGTGCCGCAGCATGAGGTTCTTCTGCATCACCGGACGGCGCAGATCGAGCACGCGATGCTCGAGCCGGACGCTCTCGGAAATGTTTTCGTCGTCGAGCTGGAACGGAGGCGTCAGCGACTGATTGAGGAGGACGATGTCATGGGCGAGGATCTCGATCTCGCCGCTGACGAGGCTCGAGTTGATCGTGCCCTCGGGGCGCGGGCGCACGCGACCCGTGGCCGCGATGACGAATTCGTGGCGCAGCTTTTCGGCGATCGCGAACGTCGCCGCGCGATCGGGATCGCAGACGATCTGCACCAGGCCTTCGCGATCGCGCAGGTCGATGAAAATGACGCCGCCGTGGTCGCGGCGGCGATGCACCCAGCCGCAGACGGTGACGGTTTCGCCCAGTCGCTTGCGGTCGATACGGCCGCAATAATCGGTGCGCTTCAAGCGGTTCTCCAAGGACGTCTGATTGCCGGGGTCACGCTGTCGTAGGGCAAGCGTCTTTGCGCCGGCGGCGTGATGCCGCGCGCGCGCAGGCGCTGCGCAAACACGCGCCCGCCCGCCACTGCCAGGCGACAGTGGGCAATGTGCTTCGGTTCGGTCAATTTCGGCGATCGAGCGCGGGCGTGACCGTGCCCGCGGTGATGTTCGTGTGCGGCCGCGGCGCGACGACGCCCATCGAGATGATGTATTTGAGCGCCTCGTCGACCGTCATGTCGAGCTCGTGCACGCGGGAACGCGGCAGCATCAGGAAGAACCCTGACGTCGGGTTGGGCGTGGTCGGCACGTACACGCTGACGTGCTCGCTGGCGAGATGGCCGGCGACCGCCACGGCGGGTGAGCCGGTCTGGAACGCGATCGTCCAGCAGCCCTGATACGGATATTCGACCAGCAGCGCCTTGCGGAATGCATTGCCGGTATCGGAGAGCAGTGTGTCGCTGACCTGCTTGACGCTCGAATAGATCGACTTGACGACCGGAATGCGCGTCAGCACCGATTCCCACAGCAGAATCACGCGCGCGCCGAAAAAGTTGGCGGCAACGACGCCGGTGAGGATCAGGATCGCGAAGGCCAGCAACGCGCCCAGGCCCGGAATGTGGAATCCGAACAGCGCTTCGGGGCGCGCGCGTTCGGGCACCAGCAGCAGCGTCTGGTCGAGCGTCGACAGCAACAGCTGCAGCACCCAGATCGTGATGCCGAGCGGAACCCAGACGAGAAGCCCTGCGATCAGGTAACGCTTCAACGCCTCGACCGATTCCTTGCGCGAGGTCACGAGCCTCCGGACGTCGTGCCGGTCGCGGCCGGCTTGTCACTTGTGCTGCGGGTTTCGCTTTTGCCCTGGTCGGCGGACTTGCCCGACGGCGACGCTGCGGGCGCATCCGCTTTGGCGGCGGTAGAAGTCTCCGGCTTGGCGTCGCCGGCGGCTCCCGCCGGCGCGTCGGCCTTGGCGTCCGGCTTGGCGGCATCCTTCGCCGGCGGCTTGCTGCCCGAATTCTTGAAATCGGTCGCGTACCAGCCGCTGCCCTTGAGCTGAAAGCCCGCGGCCGACAGCTGCTTGGCCAGCGCGTCCTTGCCGCAGGCGGGGCAGGTGACCAGCGGGGCGTCCGACAGTCGCTGCAGCGATTCCAGCTTGTGCCCGCAAGCGTTGCAGCGATATTCGTAAATGGGCATTCCCGGACCTCCGGTGCGTCGCGAAACGTCTGAAAAGAAAGAGCTAATTATAGCCCAATGTCGGGGCTGGCCGCCGCCTTGCAAGCCCGCGGCCGCAGGACGCCCAACGCCGTCGATCCTTGCTATCCTTTGCCGCCAGAGGAGGGCGGATGAGCGATTACTGGATGTGGTGGATCGCCGGCGCGGCGCTGATCGCCGCCGAGCTGGTCACCGGGACGTTCTACCTGCTGGTGATCGGGTTGGCGCTTGCGTGCGGCGGGGTCGCTGCCTGGCTCGGCGCCGCGATCCCCGTGCAATGGCTGATCGCCGCGGCGCTCGGCGTCGTCGGCACGGTGCTTCTGCAGCGATGGAAGCGCGGCCTGGTGGCCAGCACGCCGCCGCAGAAGGGACTCGATATCGGCCAGATGGTGCAGGTGCAAAGCTGGGGACCGGCCGGGACCGCGCGCGTCGCCTATCGCGGCAGCACCTGGGACGCCGAAGTCGCGACGCCGGACACGCCGCACACCAAGACGATGTACATCGCCGGCATGCGCGGGTCGGTGCTGCTGTTGTCGAATCGCCCGCCCGAAACCGCCTGAACGATGGAGAACCTCATGCTCGGATCCTCGGCCGTCACGCTCGCGCTGTTCATTGTGGCGATCATCGTCATCATCCAGACGATCCGCATCGTGCCGCAGCAGCATGCGCTGGTGATCGAGCGGCTCGGCCGGTTCCACGCGGTGCTCGCGCCGGGACTCAACTTCGTGCTGCCGTTCATCGACCGCGTCGCCTACAAGCACGACCTGCGCGAAATACCGTTCGACGTCCCCAGCCAGATCTGCATCACCAAGGACAACACGCAGCTCCAGGTCGACGGGATCCTGTACTTCCAGGTGACCGACCCGAAGCTCGCATCGTACGGGTCGAGCAATTTCATGGTCGCCATCACGCAGCTCGCGCAGACGACGCTGCGCAGCGTGATCGGGAAGATGGAGCTCGACCGCACGTTCGAGGAGCGCGACCACATCAACGGACTGGTCGTTGCCGCGCTCGACCAGGCGGCCGGCAACTGGGGCGTCAAGGTCCTGCGCTACGAGATCAAGGACCTGACGCCGCCGAAGGAGATCCTGCACGCGATGCAGGCGCAGATCACCGCCGAGCGGGAAAAACGCGCGGTTATCGCGACCTCCGAGGGCGCGCAGCAGCAGCAGATCAACCTGGCCGCCGGCGCGCGCGCGGCGGCGATCGCGCAATCGGAGGGTGTCAAGCAGGCGGAGATCAACACCGCGCAGGGGCAGGCCGCCGCGATCCTGTCGATCGCCGAAGCCAACGCCAAGGCGATCCGCCAGGTCGCGGAGGCGATCGTCTCGCCCGGCGGCATCAACGCCGTCAACCTGAAGGTCGCCGAGCAGTATGTAGCCGCGTTCGCCAATCTCGCCAAGACCAACAACACACTGATCGTGCCCTCGAACCTCTCCGACCTGGCCGGACTGGTGGCGACCGCGACGACAGTATTTAAGGCGCAGGAAAAGTAGGGCGCCGCACCGGCGGCGCCCGACTGCGCGGGCTCGCGCGGCGGCCGATCGAATCGGACAACGGAGCAGGACGATGGAACTTCGCGGCAGCGTATTTGTTATCAGCGGTGGCGCATCGGGTCTCGGCGCCGCGACGGCGCGGATGGTTGTCGGCGGCGGCGGCAAGGCGGTGCTGGCCGACGTCAACGAGCGCGACGGCAACGCGCTGGCGAAGGAGCTCGGCGCATCGGCGAAATTCGTCCGGACCGACGTCACCGACGAGGTGAGCGGCAAGGCCGCCGTCGAAGCGGCGACAAGCGCGTTCGGCGCGCTGCACGGCATGGTCAATTGCGCCGGCGTCGTGCACGGCGAAAAGATCCTCGGCAAGGAAGGCCCGCACAACCTGGCCTCGTTTGCGCGCACGATCAACATCAACCTGATCGGATCGTTCAACATGGCCCGCCTGGCGGCCGAAGCGATGGCGCGCAATACGCCTAACGGCGGCGGCGAGCGCGGCGTGATCGTCTTCACCGCGTCGGTCGCAGCGTACGACGGGCAGATCGGGCAGGCAGCGTACAGCGCATCGAAGAGCGGGCTGGTCGGCTTGACCCTGCCGATCGCGCGCGAGCTGGCGCGTAACGGCATACGAGTCGTCACGATCGCGCCGGGGCTGTTCGAGACGCCGATGATGGGCAGCCTGCCGAAGGAAGTGCAGGAGTCGCTGGGCAAGATGGTGCCGTTTCCGCCGCGGCTGGGGCGGCCGGACGAATACGCGTCGCTGGTGGCCGAGATCGTGCGCAACGAAATGCTCAACGGCGAGACGATCCGCCTCGATGGCGCGATCCGGATGGCGCCGAAGTAGCGCGGCGGCCGCGGCCAAGTGCTTCGTCCCCCCGCATCGCGTCTCGTCGCCGACGAGAACTTCGTCATCGACACGGCGCGGATGCGCCTGATCGCGGCGCAGCTCGCGCATTTGCGCACCGAGCTCGCCGATCCGTCGCAGCTCGCGGCGCTCCTCGGTGTCGAGGTGCCGGCGAGCTGGCCTCCGGGCGAGTACGACCGCGACGCGATCGTCTACTTCCTGTCGCAATACGAAATACGCGGGCCCGAGGCGATCGGATGGTACGGCTGGTATGCGGTGCGGCGCGCGCAAGGGGCGGTGGCTGCGCAACTCGTTGGCGCCGGCGGCTATTTCGGCCCGCCGACTGCCGAGGGCACCGTCGAGATCGGCTACTCGATCGCCGACGAGGTGCGCGGCGAAGGTTACGGCACCGAGCTCGCGCAGGCGCTGACGGACAGGGCGCTGCGTTACCCGGGCGTGCGCCGCGTCATCGCGCATGTCGCCGTCGATAACGTCGCATCGCACAAGGTGCTCAAGCGCGCCGGCTTCCGCTTCGCCGCCGTCGGTGTGTCGGGCAAGCAGCGTTACGAGCGAACGGCCAAGACAAAATCGGCGATGATGAAAGGCTGACCGATGGCACAGGTGATCGCGCAGCGGATGACGGCCGACGTCGACAGCGAGGTGATCGTCTTCCTGATCGGCATGCGCATCAACCGCTACTGGAAGATCCACAAATGGCTGCCGGTCGCGCTAGCGATGCCGCGCATGCTGCGCGAGCTGCAGGCCGACCCGGCATCCGGTTTCCTGAGCGGTGAATCGTGGGGCGGAAATCCGACGATCATGGTGCAGTACTGGCGCTCGTTCGACGACCTCGAGCGTTTCGCCAAGGATGCGTCACGCACGCATCGGCCGGCGTGGTCGGCGTTCAATCGCGCGAGGGCGGGAAACGCCGACGTCGGCATCTGGCACGAGACGTACCGCGTCCGGCCCGGCGACATGGAAACGATCTACAACAACATGCCGCCGTTCGGCTTGGGCCGCGCCACGCGGCAGGTGCCGGCGCAGGGGCATCGCGAGTGCGCGCGCGACCGGATGGCGCTCACGGCGCCTCCGGTCATCGAGACGATGCCGGAGAACCCGATGTTCGATCCGGATGTGCCGCCGGCGGGGGGGTGACGCTCGACTCTGGCTAACTGAGTGACGGCTGTGGCGCCCGAGGGGGTGGGAAAGGCCTGATTGTTTACGATGGTGCCAGGCGACCCGCTGAAATTAGTACCATCTGATACAAAATTCCTGTTCGTATATTCCGCAATCCCTACTTGGCGATTGTCGGACGTAGTAAGTAGCTAAAATGCCCTCGGCA
>Ga0207664_10001076_pt1 | contig 18200 bp, 16 predicted proteins | sample LARL83metaG_FD_184349 | JGI IMG/M metagenome (GOLD analysis project Ga0207664, IMG submission 184349) | Corn, switchgrass and miscanthus rhizosphere microbial communities from Kellogg Biological Station, Michigan, USA - LAR L8-3 metaG... | ecosystem: Host-associated > Plants > Roots >... | reverse complement strand
CGCGCTAGCTATCTGGCAGGAAATTGGTGATCCAGCGGGTACCGCCCGGGGGCTGTTCGGCGTGGGTCTGGTGTTCCAGGTGCTGCGCCGCGACTGGGCTGCCGCTATGCCGTACTTCTGGCAGTCGTTCGGCCTCGCCGAGGCCGTGGAGGAGAGCGGCGACCTGTACTTGCGCTCAGAGATCCACCGGCACCTGGGCTTTTATTACCTTGTCGAGGACGTGCGTCCGTACGAGGCAGCGCGGCAACTGGGGCACTCGCTCGCCCTTCGTGAGAAGCTCGGCGATCCGCGACTGATCCCGAGCGCTCTGATCGCGCTGGGCGAGGCCGAGATGGAGGCTGGGAACCCGCAGTGCGCCGTCGAGCTACTGACACGTGCAGTGGCGGCGGCCCGTGAGGCTGACCTGCTGCCGTGGCGGATTGGCGACGCCGAGCAGAGTTTGCGCAAGGCCCAGTCAGCCTCGTCGGCGGCAGCCCAGCCGGGGCCCTCTCCGGCGTAGTGGACGAAGGTGCGTCCGCCCGGGAGGAACAGGGCAATCAGCGGCAGGCACGCACTAACTCCAGCAATGGCGATTGGCCGCGGGCGATGCGTTCGGTGGTCAGGACATGGCGGGCAGCGCAGCGCACCAGAAGTTGTCGGTGCCTCCCTGGATAGTGGCGGGACCCCACGATCCGAAGGAGAGCATCATGTGCTGGGCATGCGATCATCCGGGCGCTACGAGAGCCGACTACCTCGACCACGTAAGGAGGGTGACCGCCCGATACGGCTGGGCCGTGCAGCACGTCGAGCGGGACCGGGTTCGCCCGCCGTGGGCTTACACGGTCGGGCTGACGACGTTCGGGCAGCCCGAACTGGTGGCTACGGGCCTGTCCAGACGCCGAGCGGCGGATCTGCTGAACGGCATGGCCGAGCACCTGCTACACGCCGCCGCACCCCGGCCCGGGGAGCAGGTCAAGATGGTGGACGGACCGTTCATCCAGATCGTGGAGATCGCCGAGCCGACCGCGTACCTGACGATCGCGGTCGAGCTGTTCGGGCCCCATATTCGCGCGCTGCAGGTGGTTCACGCGGACGACCGCGGTCACTGGCCATGGGAGCCCGAGTATCGCGGAGCCCAGGGCGGCCAGCCCGTACTGGGGAAGCCGACGATTGCCTCGGCTGTCCGACTCGACGGCTCGGCCGCTCCCCCGCCTGACAATTCCGCTGCTCCACCGCGTGACGATTCCGCTGCCGCCGGCGGCCGCCGGACCGCGGCTGGCCGCCGAGCAGTCAGATCTCGGCCCAGCCGGGCATCGGGAACGCGGCGAGGAGCTCGCGGACCTCAATCGCGATCCGCTCGATCGTCGTCTCGTCTTCCTTCGCGGCGGCGGTAATGGCTTCGTCCATCCAGGCCGCGATCTGCGGCATATGCGCCTCATCGAGCCCGCGGGTGGTGATCGCCGGGGTGCCGAGCCTGATTCCGGACGGGTCGAACGGCTTGCGCTTGTCGAACGGGACCGTGTTGTAGTTGAGCTCGATGCCCGCCCGGTCGAGCGCCTGGGCGGCCGGCTTGCCGCCGATGCCCTGGCTGGTCAGGTCGGCCAGGATGAGGTGGTTGTCCGTCCCCCCGGACACCAGGGTGTAGCCGAGTTCGGACAAGGAATCCGCCAGTGCCTTCGCGTTGCGAACCACCTGCGCGGCGTACTCGCGGAACTCCGGCTGTGCGGCCTCGTGCAGGGCCACGGCAATCGCCGCGGTGGTGTGGTTATGCGGGCCACCCTGCAACCCGGGGAAGACCGCCCGGTCCAGCGGCTTCGCGTGCTCGGCATCGGACATGATCATCGCGCCGCGCGGGCCGCGCAGGGTCTTGTGCGTGGTTGTGGTGATGACCGGGGCGTAACCGACCGGCGAAGGATGCGCGCCACCGGCGATCAGGCCGGCGATGTGGGCGATGTCGGCGACCAGGACCGCCCCGACCTCGTTGGCGATCTCGGCGAAGGCCGGGAAGTCGATGGTGCGCGGGATGGCCGTCCCGCCGCAAAAAATCAGCTTGGGCCGCTCGCGGCGGGCCATATCCCGCACCTCGTCGAGGTCCACGCGGCCGGTGTCGGCCCGGACGCTGTACTGCACCGCCCGGAACCACTTGCCGGTGACCGAGACCGACCAGCCGTGGGTGAGATGGCCGCCCATCGGCAGCGCCATGCCCATGATCGTGTCCCCGGGTGCGGCCAGGGCCAGGTAGACGGCGAGGTTCGCCGGCGAGCCCGAGTACGGCTGCACGTTGGCGTGCTCCACGCCGAACAGCGCCTTGGCCCGGTCGATGGCCAGGGTCTCGATCACGTCGATGACCTGCTGGCCCTCGTAGTAGCGGCGGCCGGGGTATCCCTCGGAGTACTTGTTGGTCAGCACCGTCCCCGACGCCTCAAGCACGGCCAGGGACACGTAGTTTTCCGACGGGATCAGCCGGACCTTTTCGAACTGCCGCTGCGCCTCGGCGTCGATCAGCCGGGCAACCTCCGGATCCGTGCTGGCGACATGCGGAACGGGCGGCTGATGCATGGTGACCTCCTCGGGCTGACCTTGGCCTCGGCACGAGGCTACACAGGCAACGCTGTCCTTGTTCTACCCAGCGTTCGCGGCGAGATCAGATTTGTCGGTGGTGGCTGGTATCTCGTGCGGGCAGCTGGCCTGTGATCACGCCGACCCGCCGAGCGCGATCAGGGTGACGGACGCGCCGGCCAGGATCAGCCCGGCCAGCCGCGTTGCCGACAGCCGTTCGTGCACCAGTGCCCGGGCCAGGCCGATCGTGATCGCCGGATACAGCGACGTCAGGACGGCCGTGATGGCGAGGAATCCGTGCTGCGTGGCGAAGAAGTACGCGATGGTCGCGCCGCTGCCGGTAACCCCGGTGAGCAGGGCCAGCACCGCGGTATCGGAGGACCTGACGTCGGTCAGAATATTGCGGAATCCCCTGGTCAGGGCGACCAGGCAGGCGAGCACCACTGACTCGGCTGCCACTCCCGAGAACACCGGCCAGATGCCGGCGCCGGACCCCGCGCGGTTCAGCCCGACGAACAGCAGGGCGAATCCGGTGCCCGCGGCGAGCCCCCAGGCCACCCCCGGCCAGGTTCTGTGCGTCGCCGGGTGAGGAGCCGCCGGGTCGGGCGTCGCGGAATCAGACGTCTCGCCCGGCGGCGCCGCGGTGAGCGATACGAGCACGATGGCTGGCAGGGCCACCGCGATCCCGGCCAGTGACAGCGCCGGAGGACGCTCGCCGAGCAAGACGCCCACGATGACCGCCAGACCCGCCGCGCTCACCGCGCTGATCGGGCCGGCCACGCTGAACGCGGCGTGGCGGAAGCCCAGATACAGCGCGAGCGCCCCCGACATCCCGCCGAGACCGGCGGCCACCCCCCAGCCCAGCGCAGCGGCGGACGGTGCATGCCCCGCCCCCCAGGGCAGCACCACCACGGTGAGCACCAGGCTGCACACGGTGGCGATGAAGGTGACCATGAGGACGCTGGCCCGGCGGGCGGCCAGGCCCGCTGCGAAGTCCGAGGCGCCGTAGCCTGCGGCCGAGGCCAGGGCGAGGAGCACGGCGAGCATGGGTCACTCCGTCCCGGATCCGATTACAGCCGGGGGTCGATGGGCTCGGACTCGAGCGCCAGCACGGCGAAGACGCACTCGTGCACGCGCCACAACGGCTCCCCCGCGACCAGCCGGTCGAGCGCCTCCAGGCCGAGTGCGTACTCGCGCGCGGCGAGCGATCTCTTGGCGCCGAGGCCACGGTCTCGCAGCCGGTCCAGGTTGGCCGGGTCGGTGTAGTCGGGTCCGTAGATGATCCGCAGGTAGTCGCGGCCGCGCACCTTGAGGCCCGGCTGGACGAGCCCGCGGGGGCCGCGCGCGTAGTTCGCCAGCGGCTTGACCACCATGCCCTCGCCGCCAGCGCCGGTCAGCTCCTCCCACCACGCGGTGGCCCGCTGCTCACCGGCGGCCTCGTCCGCGCTGTCCACCAGGTTCCTGGTGGACAGGAACAGCTCCGGGTCGGCGGCGGCCAGCCGGCCGGCGAGCTCCAGGTGCCACCGGTGATCCCGGTCGTGGAAGGTCGCCTTCTCGGCCGCGAGCACCTGGAAGGGGGCCAGCCGGATGCCGTCCAGGCCGCTGACCGGCCAGCAGTAGCGGCGGTAGGCCTCGGTGAAGGCGCGCGCGTTCGCCTCCCGGGATCGCATGCTGTCCAGCAGGGCGCCCACGTCCCGGCCGCCAGCGGCCGCCTGCTCCAGCGCCTCGATCGCCGCCGGGAGAGCGGCTCGCGCGGCGGCGCCGACGGTCGCGTACTGGTCGCGGACGAGATCTTCGGCCTTGGCGCTCCACGGCAGCAGTTCGGCGTCGAGGAGCACCCAGCCGGAGGCCAGCTCGTCGAACACCCCTGCGCTGGCGAGCGCGCCGCGCACCCGGGCGAGCAGGCGATCGGTGAGCTCGGGGCCGAAGAACGGACGCCCGGTCCTGGTGTACACGGCGCCGGCGCTGCCGTCGTCGACGCCGAACCGGTCAGCGCCAACCCGTTCACTGGCGCAGACCACGGCCACGCAGCGCGAACCCATGTGCTTCTCTTCGCAGATGACCTCCTCGACGCCGGCGCTGCGGTAGGCGCTGAACGCTTCGGCCGGGTGCTCGAGCAGCCCCGGACGCTGAGAGGCGGCAACCGGGCTCATCGTGGGCGGCAGGTATACCAGCCAGCGCGGATCCACGGCGAACCGGCTCATCACCTCGATCGCGGCGGCCGCGTTGCGTCCTGGGATCGTGATCCGGCCGTGGTGGGAGGTGGACACGATCCGCTTGCCCAGCACGTCGCCGATGTCGAGCACGTCCGGCTCGTGCCGGGGCGCCGTCGCGGCCTCCGCCGACGCCGCAGAGGGCTTGGCCGACGGTACGGTCAGTGGCCGGGCGGGCTCGTAGTACGTGCGGTGGGCCGGGACCGAGACCAGCTCGCGTTCCGGATAGCGCAGCGCCGTCAGCCGGCCGCCGAAGACGCAGCCGGTGTCCAGGCACATGGTGTTGTTGACCCATTCGGGCTCGGGCAGCGGCGTGTGCCCGTACAGCACCATCGCCCGGCCCCGGTAGTCATCGGCCCACGGATACCGAACGGGCAGGCCGAACTCATCCGTCTCCCCCGTCGTGTCGCCGTACAGGGCGAAGGCCCGGACCCGGCCCGACGCCCGGCCATGAAACGCCTCCTTCAACCCGGCGTGCGCCACCACCAGGCGGCCGCCGTCCAGCATGTAGTGGCTGAGCAGCCCCTCAAGGAAGCTCTCGGCCTGGGCCCGGAAGCCGGGTTGCCCGGCCTCGCGGGCGTCGATCTGGCTGAGCGATTCGGCCAGCCCGTGGCTGACCTTGACATCATGGCCGCGCAGCGCGCGCAGCAGCTTCGCCTCGTGGTTGCCGGCCACCGCCAGTGCCTGGCCGGCCGCGGTCATCGTCATGGCCAGGCCGAGCACTCCCGGTGTGTCCGGACCGCGGTCGACCAGGTCACCCAGGAAGACGGCTGTGCGTCCCTGCGGGTGCGCCGCCCCAGTGAGCCGGCCGGCCGCGTCGTGTTCGCAGCGGTAGCCGAGCTGGTCGAGCAGCTCGCCGAGCTCGGCCAGGCAGCCGTGCACGTCGCCGATCACGTCGAACGGGCCGGTCCGGTCCCGCAGGTCGTTGTACATCCGGACCCGGGTGATGACCGCACTGTCGATCTCTTCGGGTGTCTTCAGGACCCAGACGTGCCGGAACCCCTCGCGCTTCAGGCTGCGCAGCGACCGCCGCAGCTGGTCGTGCTGGCGGCGCAGCACCCGCTCGCCGAACTGCCGTTCCGGACGCTGCGCGTTCCGCCGCGCGCACACCTTCTCCGGCAGGTCAAGCACGATGGCGACCGGCAGCACGTCATGCGCGCGGGCCGTCTCGACCAGTGGCTTGCGCGCGTCGGCCTGGACGTTCGTGGCGTCCACCACGGTCAGCCGGCCGGCGGCCAGCCGCTTACCGGCGACGTAGTACAGCACGTCGAACGCGTCCGCCGTGGCGGTCTGGTCGGTCTCGTCGTCGGCGACCAGGCCGCGGCAGAAGTCCGAGGAGAGGACCTCGGTGGGCACGAAGTGCTGCCCAGCGAACGTGGATTTTCCGGATCCGGACACGCCTACCAGCGCGACCAGGGACAGTTCCGGAATGGCGATCTGCGGTGTCGTGTCGCTCACCGGTCGGCCTGACCCGTGTCCGTTCGGCGGAAAACTGCCATCTGGGTCGGAGGGCCGGCCGTTGCGTCCTCCGGGCCTACGGGCAGGAACCACACGGTGTAGCCGAAGGTCGCGGCCACGCTGGCGGCCCAGTCGCGGAACTGCGGGCGGGTCCATTCGAACCTGTGGTCGCGATGCCGGAACGTCCCGGGGGCCAGGCCTGGGTAACGCGCGTTGTGCTCGGCGTTGGGCGTGGTCACCACGACGGTGGCCGCGGCGGCGAAACCAAATACGGTGCGGGCCAGGGCCGTCAGCCGCGGCGGGTCCACGTGCTCGATGACCTCCATCAGCACGGCGGCGTCGAACCCGGTCAGGCGGGCATCACGGTAGACCAGGCTCGACTGGAAGAGTTCGGCGCGGTCGCGCTGGCGTTCGGGCATCCGGGCCAGCCGGCGGGCGGCCAGTTCCAGCGCGCGGCTTGACACGTCGGTGCCGACGATCCGGGTGAAGGTGGCGTCGTCCAACAGCGAGACCAGCAGGCGGCCGTCGCCGCAGCCCAGGTCGGCGACCGAGCGAGCACCGGCATCGCGGAGGACGTCGAGGACCGCGCTTATCCGCACCTCGGCCAGTGGTTGCGCGCGCTCTGGCTCCTCGGTGACCTGCGGCTCGTCGATGGCATTGTCGATCGCGTCGGCCGACGAGTCGTCCACCTCGGCCAGCCGGGCCAGGGCGGCGGTCTGCATCCCGGCCTGGTGCGCCAGGTAGCGCCCGGTGATCAGGTCGCGTTCCGGGTGCGCGGCGAGCCAGCCGCGCCCCGCGCGGACCAGCTTGTCCACCTCGTCGGTGGACACCCAGTAGTGCTTCGCGTCGTCGAGCACGGGCAGGAGCACGTACAGGTGATTGAGCGCCTCGGCGAGCCGCAGGCGGCCCGCCAGCCGCAGGTCGACGTAGGGGGACTTTCCCCAGCCGGGGAACTGCGGGTCCAGCGGTACCGGGGACGCGGTCACCTGCCAGCCGAGCGGCGCGAACAGCTTCCCGGCCAGCGCGGGGCCGCCGCGGCAGGGCAGGGCGGGCACGTGCAGGTCAAGCGGAACCGGGGCCGCGGCCAGCTGCGGCCTGGCGTCACACCGGCCGGCCATCGCGGTCTTGAACACCTTGGACAGCGCCACCGCCAGCATGCTGGACGCCGCGTACGGGCGGTCGTTCACGTACTGGCCCAGGGTGGAGGACTCGGCGGCCTGCCCGCGGGCGCTTCGAACGAGAGCGATCGGATCCACGTCGAGCAGCAGCGCCGCCGTACACCGGCGGGCCGTGGCTTCGGGGTAGAAGACATGCGCCTTCCCCGCCGTGACCGGGAAGCTTTGCACTTTCTCCGGGTGCTTGTGCAGCAGGAAGCCCAGGTCGGTGGCGGGATCCACGGTGGTGGAAATGGTGACGAGCACTCCGTCAGTCTCCTGGCGGCCACGGACGGGGGCAAATCAGTTTCCGCTGAGATTTTCGCAGGGCGGGTGACCTGGGTAGACGGTCGGCCTGAGCCCGGCCGAACCGGGCGTACTGCATGGCCCGGGGATTTGAGGGCAGTGGCCGCGCATAACGAATGGGGAGTGATGAATATGGGTTTCATGGACAAGCTGAAAAACCGGTTCCAGATGAGCAAGGGGCACACCAAGCAGAACGTGGGCCGGGCCGCCGGCGACCCTTACCTGGAGGCCGAGGGTAAGAGCGAGCGTGTTTCGGGCGCGACCAAGCAGGTCGGTGAGCAGGTCAAGGACGCCGGGAAGAACGTCCGCGGCGCGTTCAAGAAGTAGTCGGCGGAGCGAAGTAACGCAGTAGTGAGCTCAGCGCGCCCTGTCCGCGACACGCCTGGCAGATAGGTAACGTGGCCTGGTCACTGTAACCGGCCCCACGCCGTAGCGTGGCCTGCGTGTGACCTTGGCTACCCACAATGGGTGGCCGGGCGCCTGTAGCTCAGCTGGACAGAGCGGCTGCCTTCTAAGCAGCGGGTCGCGGGTTCGAATCCTGCCAGGCGCACCAGGTCAGAGGCATATTACGATCTTCAGTGCTATGCCTTGGCAGGCATACGGGGAGCCAGTGGGACTGGTTTTCATAGTCACGCAGGCCAAGAAACAAGCGCCGCGGACAGGGTGAGGACTCCATCTACTGGGACTCCTCCAAGAACCGGTACGTCGGCGCGGTCAGCCTCGGGTTCAGCCCGGCCGGCACGCGCGTTCGGAGGAAGGTCACCGGCCGCACCAAGGCCGAGGTCCGCGACAAGCTGCGGGAGCTGCACAGGGAAGCCAATAGCGGTATTGGCCCAGGCGGAGCTGCACCGTCAGCGACGCGCTGGATGACTGGCTAGCCCATGGCCTGGACGGCGAGTCCGCGCCGACCGTGACCCCGTACCGGGGTACGATCGCTGCCGCGCTGAAAGAAGAGCTCGGCCAAGTCCGGCTGAGCGATCTGACAGCGAGCCGGGTGCGGGGTGCGCTCACCGTCCTAGCCGCGGACGTCGTCGCGGACGGTGCAGATCGCGCGCAACGTGCTGGTTCGGGCCATCCGGCCCGCCGAGCGCGACGGCCTGGTCGCCCGCAACGTCGCAGCGCTGGTCAAGCCGCCCAGGGGGCGGCGCCCCGGTCGGCCGTCCAGGGCGCTCACGCTCGAGCAGGCGACCGTTCTGATGGACGCGGCCAAAGGCACCCGGCTGGAGGCCTACATCGCCTTGTCCCTGCTCGCAGGGCTGCGGACCGAGGAAGCCCGGGCGTTGCGCTGGGATCACATCGTCGCCTGGACCGACGGCCAGTGGCGGACAGTCAGCGAGATCGGATTCGACCACGGGCAGGTCGCGGTGTTCGTGTGGCGCTCCGACCAGACCGGAAGTGATACTAAGACCCCGAAATCCCGCAGGACACTGGCCCTGGCTCGAAGGTGCGTGACCGCGCTACGCGAGCAGAAGACCCGCCAGGCAGCAGACCATCTCGCGGCCCGGCCACTCTGGCAAACCAACAACCTGGTCTTCGCCTCCATCATCGGCACGCCGCTCGATAACCACAGCGTCCGCAGGCAGTTCCGCAAGATTACCGACTCCGCCGGGCTCGGCACGATCTGGGTACCCCGGGAGCTGCGGCACACGTTCGTGTCGCTGCTGTCCGCCACGGCGTGCCCGTCAAGGCGATTGCCTTGCTTGCCGGGCACAACCAGACAGCCACCACCGAACTGGTGTACCGGCATCAGATCGTGCGTGCCTTGACCCGGGGCGCCGAGGTCTTGGACCAGATCTTCAGCCAAGAGTCAGCTGGGAGATCTTCTGCGGCATGCCGAGCCGTACATCGCTTTCACATACCCTCAGCTGACCTCGACACCTTGCATGCCATTCAAATCAGGCCAATTGCTAGAAGTAGCTAGAAGTGGTTCTACCAGGAATTTCAGTCGCTCGACGTCGCGCATAATAGCCAATCATCACCGTCCGCTTGCTCCCGTCTTGCTCTCTACCGACATCTTGTCAGCGCCTGGCGGCTAAAAGCGCTGCATGGCAGACCAAGATCATGCCATTCCTGGCCAAAACCGCCCTCAAGGCGGCGATCGCCGCCGCGTTGTTGCACGGCGCGTAGAAACAGTCAGGCCGATGCTGAGCCGGGGAGGCACGGCAGGTCCTTGTCGCACGCCGCGCAGCACGGGCACCTGGGTTCGCGATGGCGAGCCTGCCTGCCGTCACGACGGCCGTGTGCCGTGGAAGCCGAACTGGAGGCTGGCGAAGTAAAACTCGTCGTGTTCGCCTAGTTCGTTCAGCTCCGATGCCCAGGCCTTGGCTTCGTTCCCGTTCACGCCCCGGCGGCCGGAGACGAAGCTACTGATCACCGGGATGATGGCCACGCCGTAGCTACCGGGGTCAAAGTGAGCGGTGGCAACCGGGTGAGGTTCCATCCTGACGTCCTGGAAGCCGACCGACCTCATGGCCGGGGCGAGCACCCGCGGCAGAGACGGATGAGTCAGGTGGTCGTCCCAGGCGTCGAGCACCCGCGCCATGCGAGCCGGGTCGTTAGAGTGCCACGAAACCGTCGCCCAGTCGATGTCCCAGACAACCACCCGGCCTCCGGGCCGTACCGCCCGATACAGTTCGCCGAGAGCAGCCGGGACGTCAGCCACATATTCGAGCACCTGGACGCACACCGCGCCGTCGAATTCTGCGTCTGCCACCGGCAGCGAGGTCGCGTCCCCCCGATGGAGCGTGACATTCCCCTGGCCGTCACACCGCCGCGCTGCTAGGGCGAGCATGGCCGGGCTGGCATCGACGCCCACGACCGAGCCGGCTGGGCCGACCTCCTGTTGCAGCTCCACGCATAGGAAGCCAGGGCCGCATCCCACATCCAGGATGCGATCGCCCGCCGCGGCGGCCAGGAAGGAGCGAACCAAGGCACGTCTTCGAACCACATCGCTGATGCGGTAGAGAGCCTCCAGTTGCTGGCCAGTCTCCTCGTCAAACACGGTTTGGGTCACGCGGTCAGTCTGGCACGCTCGCTCTCCCGCGCAGACTGGAAAGCCTCGACGAGCGCACCGCCGCCGCCTGCTTCGCGTCCCGGCTGGCACAGTGAAATCGTGGTTGTACCGGGGCGGCGAGTCATCCTCCGGCCGCCCCATCTGTTCGGCCGCTGACCGGAGCTTGTCCTACTTGCTGGCCGCCGACTGCAGTGGCTACGATCGGCTCGCTTCAAGCCGGTTCCACCCCCGGATTGGACATATGAACTTGCAGAAAGAGTGGGCAGGAAACGCGGAAGAGATACGGTGATACGGAGACTAAAATGAGTAATGGCCATCCCAAGTATGCTAACGTACCAGGGGTCAGCGCACCTCCTAGACGCATTTCAACCCTTGCGATAACACGTTCCGCTGAGCTGGTCTTTCTGGCCGGGCAGATCCCTGACGTCCCATCAGGTGCCGACGTCCCGTTCGAGGATCAGGTTAGCCAGGTCTACGGGAAGATCCGGACTATTCTAGATAGCGTGGGTCTTTCTATGCGTAATATCGTTCAGATGACAACATTTATTGTTGGTCCCGAGAACGTTAATCAGTTCAAACGGATACGCGACGACATATTCGATAAGATATTCGTGGAAGATCAATATCCGCCCAATACAGCGGTCGTAGTACAGAGTCTCGGGCGGGAAGGTCATCCAGTCCGTGTTGAGGTTCAGGTGATCGCAAGCAGAGAGGTCGGCTGACCCGAGTTTCGTCCCAGACACGGTCCGAGCATCTGCTCGGCGGAGGGCAATTTGTTGGCGATCACCGAGAGCCGTTCCGCCTTCGCGGGCCCCGGTCGTGGTGCCGGAGTCCTGGCTGCCGCCGCTCTGCCAGGTGCCGGGCATTGATCATGGACTCGGGGACCGGCGCTGATCCAGGGTGGCCCGACCAGGACCGGTCCTGCTTGTCCTCGCCCCTCTCCGCTGTCTACGGTTGAGTGTTGACAGAACGTGATGCATTATGCACTATGTCTAAGATCGGTCCACTCAGGGCTGACTGCATCTAAGAGGCTGATGTGGCGATTCGACTGATCCGTCGGCCGACGGGCCTCGGGGAGCCGCTTGGTCGTTATTCCCATGTGGCAGTTGGCCGGGGTGAGCTTGTTGCCGTGGCGGGTCAGGTCGGCATGGACGCGAATGGTCAGCTTGCAGGCCCAGACCTGACGAGCCAGGCCAGGCAGGCCTATACAAACCTAGGGCTGGCACTCGAAGCCGCAGGCTGCGGCTTCGGCGATGTCCTCAAGATGGGCACATACCTGGTGAGCGCCGATCTGATCGACGAGTTCATGGAGGCGCGCAGCAGTATCTTCGCCGAACTGTACCCGGGCGGCGACTACCCACCGAACACGTTGAGTGTGGTCGCCCGGCTGGTCGAGCCCGGGATCGTGTTCGAGGTGGAGGCACTCGCGATCCGATCTTGATCGGGTGCGTTGCGCATATAGCAACTGAAGCAGAACATTTCACGTGTTCGAGGAGCGGAGGCGACATATGGCTACCAGCGCGAACGAGGTCGGAGCCGCGGCCGGCGATGAGGCGAGGGCAGCGCTCAAGAAGAGGAACGAGGCGGCGAGCTTCATCGCGCTCTGGGATTACTTCTCAGACATCACCCGCTCCACCACGAATGTCTTCCAGCCTCATGTGTGGAAATGGTCTGAAGCCCGCCAGCTGCTCTTCGACGCCCTTAATCTGGTCTCGCTTGACCAGGCAGACCGGCGAGCATTCATCCTGGCGAATCCTGGCGTGTTCCCGAAGCATTTCACGACGAACACCCTCTACGTCGCCTACCAGATCGTGGGGCCGGGAGAAACGGCGGCCGTACACTGGCATACCCCCAGCGCCAGCCGGTTCGTGCTGGAGGGTAATGGCGGCTTCACTGTCATCGAGGGCGAGAAGTGTGTCATGCATCGCGGAGATCTCATCCTGACCCCCCAGGGCACCTGGCATGATCATGGCAACGACGGCTCCGAGCCCGCCCTCTGGGTGGACGTGCTTGACCTGCCTCTCGTTGACCACCTTGGGGCCATCTACTTCGACTTCGATTACGGCGAAACCGACGACCCGCGTGGTGAGCCCATTCGGCGGCGTACCCAGACTGTGCGATTGCCGGACAACCACTCGGACAACCTGTACGGAGCGAGTGGACTGCTCCCCGCTTATGACGTCGGCCAGCGCGGACAGGGATTCGGTACCCCGAAGTTTGTCTACCGCTGGGACGACACGATGAAGGCGCTCGCCCGGTTGCGAGATTACGACGGCAGTCCTTTCGACGGTGTCATCATGCGGTACGCGAACCCGGCGACCGGCGGGCCGACCACAGACACGATGGATTTCACCGTCCAGCAGCTTCGGCCCCGACAGCGCACAGCCTCCCACCGGCACACGTCAAGCACCGTCTACTGCTGTCTCGAGGGCTCGGGCAGCACGGAGGTCGGAGACACCGTGCTCGACTGGGGGCGCAACGACACTTTCGTCGTCCCGAGCTGGTCCTGGCACGCACACCGCAACGCAAGCCAAAGCGAGCCGGCCATTCTTTACGGCGTCAATGACTCGCCGATCGCGGCGCGCCTTGGGCTGTACCGAGAGGAAGCTCGTGACGTCAGAGCCTGAGCGTTCCGACGGCCTCCTCCCCCCGGGGGAAATCGATGGCCGCGCCGGCTCACTGCGTCGAAGCATGGCGCAGGAGATCGCATCAGACCTGAGAAGCGCCATTCTCAAGGGCGGGATCCCGGCAGGGGCGAAGCTGAACCAGCTGAGGCTGGCTGAGCAATTCGAGGTGAGCACAACTCCCGTGCGAGAGGCGCTGAGGTTGCTCGAAGCACAAGGGCTCGTGCGGATCGATACGTACGCGGGGGCGACCGTCCCGGTTCCGACGCTCGACGACCTGATGAGCCTCTACCGGATCCGGCTCGCCCTCTGCCGTCCTGTCGCGGAGAGCGTGGTGCTGCGCGCGACCCCCGAACAGCTTGCCAGGGCCAACACGGCGAATCAGCAACTCGCTGCGTCTAACGATGACAGTGCGTGGCTAGAAGCCAACCAGCGGCTGCACGGCGCTCTCGACGAGGCAATCGGCGACCGGAGGCTGGCTCAGCTGTGGCGGCACCTGTCGGCCGCTTCGGCCATTTATGTCAACCTGTCGCTGCCTCACCGGACTGCGGCGCGGCAGGGCGCGCACAGCGAGCACGCCCGCCTGATCGAGGCTTACGCCAACGGGGATGCGGCGAGCATCGAGGAAGCGCTCGTGGAGCATCTCACCAACACATTCGAGGGTTGCAAGCTTGCTCTGGAGCACCGGGACGATCTTGCCGCGGAACCTGGCGTAATCGCTAGAAGTCAAGCCGCGGAGGACGCCAGGGCTGAGAGGGGATTTGGGTCATGAAGGTGTCGCATGAGCTCGTGCAGTCGTGTCTTGCTTACGGCGTGCAGGCCGGCGATGAGGCGGGATTCCAGGTGTCTTGTGCGGTGATCGACGCGAACGGCCGCACGCTCGGTATCCTGCGGCACACCGAGGCTGGCTGGGCGACACCCGAGATAGCGGTGGGGAAGGCCATTGTCGCCGTGGTGTATCACACCCCGACGGCGGACCTTTACAACAGGTGGCAGGCCGAACGCCCGCTCTTTGGGGCCAACGTAGCGAGTTTCGGGGCACAGCGGGGCTGGTACGTGTGCGAAGGCGGCGTCCCGGTGCACGACTCCGACGGTAGGGTGCTGGTCGGCCTCGGTATCGCTGGCTGCTTCCCGGCCGTGAAGGATGACGAGGTTGCCCGCCGTACAGCAGACTGGCTGTCGAAGCGCCTCGCAGAGCCACAGGCATGATGTCCGTCTCGGGCAAGACGCCGGATGCCGCGGATCTCCGGCGGCTAGCACGCTTCCGCCTCAACGGCAAGCGCAACGAGATCGTGACGGGACTCGTCTCAGGGTCGCGCATTCTCGAGGTGCGCAACCAGTGGCGCGCTCTTCTTGAGAGCTGGGCCAAAGGCGAGCAGGCCGAGGACCTCACGGGCCGGATCTTCGAGGTTACCGAGGGCCATTTTGCCATCCCGGCTGGCGACGCTGCCCGTGGGATCCTCTGCGTCGGAATGAACTACCGTCTCCACCAAGCCGAGGTAGACGATGCGCTCGGGGCGTACGAGAAGAAGAAGCCAGTCATCTTCTCCAAGCTCTCGGAGTCGCTCGTTGGTGCTGAGGATCCGCTCTCGCTCTCCTCGGAGCCCTCACGCGAGTTCGACTGGGAGGTCGAGCTCGGAGTGGTCATCGGCCGTGCCGGGCGACACGTCGCAGCCGCGGAGGCGTTCAGTCACGTCAGCGGTTACACCCTGGTGAACGATGTGACGGCACGCGATGCCCAGCGTGCTCACAGCCAGTGGTTCCTCGGGAAAAACGTTCACCGGACAACCCCCGTCGGACCGTACCTGATCCACCGGGACGCCCTCGGCTGGCCTCCAGATGGCAGGCTGCAGCTGAGCGTGAACGGAGAAGTGAAGCAGGACAGCAGCACCCTCGACATGGTGCACGGCGTCGCGCAGCTAATCGCAACCATCTCGACCTATGTCGAGCTGCAACCCGGCGACATCATCGCTACCGGCTCCCCACCCGGCGTCGGCTTCACCCGGAAACCACCCCAGTTCCTGGTCAAAGGTGATGTCATACGAGCCGAGCTCGTCGGCTTCATGACAATGCGGAACGAGGTCCAGTAGATACCGTGCAACACCCCGCATTCGTTGCGTAGTAAGCGCTACCTCCAAGGAGGGGAGCGAAGATGAACGACACACAGAACATCGAAATCGGCATAGGAAACCCGGAGAAACGGCGAGGCCGGGTGCTACGCCTCGCCGCCGCAGCGAGTGCCCTTAGCATCGGCCTGGCCGCCTGCGCGTCCGGCCACACGTCGTCCTCGGGACAAGGCGTAGCGACCGTGGCGGTCCTGTCGTCCTTTACAGGCGCCGACACCGGCTACGGCCAGGAAGGCATGTCCGGCTGCATCCCCGCAGTCGACCTCATCAACGCCGCCGGCGGGGTGCTCCATCACAAGCTCTCGTGCCAGGCATACGACGATCGGTCCGACCCGGCCGACGCGGTTCCCGAGGTTCACAAGATCCTGGCGAGCACGCCCTCGCTCCTCATGACACTGGGAAGCGGCGGCAACACGGCCGCCGCCGTGGTACCACTTTTCAACGCCGCCAAGGTCACGGTCTTCAGCGAAACCGGCCAGTCGCTCTTCAACGTCAACCACTACTCCTACTACTGGCGCGACGTCCCGGTCGATGCCTCCCAGGGCTATGCCATGGCGATCGCCACCCGGATGCTCGGCTACAGCCACCCGGCGGCCGTCTTCGGCCAGAACGTGAGCTCGCAAGGGTCGCTGCCCTCCTTCGTACAGGGCATGAACCTGCTCGGCCATCCGGTCGCCACCAAGGTGCTCCTCCCGACCAGCGCCCCGTCGTACGCGACCCAGGTGGCGGCCATCCAGAGCGCCCACGCCGACGCCGTCGTCGGCGAGATCGACCCGGCGAGCGCCGCCACCTTCACGACCGAGTTGAAGCAGGTCTTCGGCCACCTCCCGCCGCTTGTCGGCGACCAGGCCACCGACGAATCACCCTTCCTGAAAGCCGTTGGCGGCGCCGTCGGAGCCTCGACGCTGCGCCAGCGTCTTACCCTCGTACTGCCGGTTGCGTCCAGCACAGGGCCCGGCTTCCTGGCCTTTAAGAAAGCGCTTCTCTCCTCGGCGACTCCCAACAAGACCACCTACGTCACCGACAGCTACTCGGCCGCCGACTACGACGCCATCATCACGACGGCGCTCGCGGCCGACGAGGCGAAGTCGCTCGCGTCAGCCAACTTCGAGCGTTACATAATGCCGATCGCCAACGGTGTTCCCGGGGCGACTGTCGTCCACACCTACGCAGAAGGAGTAGCGGCGCTCGCCAAAGGCGAGAAGATCCACTACGAGGGCGCGAGCGGCCCGATCAGCTTCGACCGCTACCACAACTGGGAGCCGGGATACGTGCTCAGCCAGCTCACACCCGGCGGAGTGAAGGATCTCAGGCTCGTGCCCAACTCCATCCTCCGCAAGCTCGAGGTCGGCCAGCATGCCACGGTCGGATGAGAACCGCCCGGTAGGCCAGGGCTCCCCTGGCAGGCGCAGATGATCCACGCGCTCGCCGTTTCCCTCGGCTCGGCGGTGGTCGTTGCCGCGGTGCTCTCGCTCGCCACAATCGGGTTTACCCTCCGCTACGCGGTGAGCGGCGTGTTCGACCTCACGTACGGGGCCCTCATGGGCCTCGCCATGCTGATCGCCTACATCTGCGCCTCGGCCGGCATCAACCTCTGGGCCGCGATGATCCTGGCTGGCGGTTGCATCGCAGTCGCGTCGGTTCTCCTGGAGCGGCTGATCGTGCGGCCGATGCTCTCCAGGGGAGCGACCTCCTGGGTGATGATGATCATCACTTTTGCGCTCGGCCTCGCCATCGAAGCCAGCGTTCTCGCGACGTGGGGTCCTCAGTTCACCTCTTATGCGCTGGTAGGACGCACCTACCACTTCGGAAGCGTGGTGATCACGACCGACCAGCTGTGGATCGTCCTCATAGCCGCCATTGGCACGCTGTCGATCGGCCTTTTGCTCGAGTTCACCCAGTGGGGGCGGGCCATGCGCGGCACGGCCGCGAATCCGGGCCTCGCCGAGAGTTGCGGAATCCGGGTGACGACCGTCCGCACACTGACCTGGCTGTTGTCAGGGCTGTTGTGCGGCGTGGGCGGCGTGCTCATCGCGATCCAGATCGGCAGCTTCATGTACACCTCGTGGGAGCAGTTCTTCCCGCTGGTCATTGCCGCCGCCATCGTCGGCGGGGTCGGTCGCGCCGGCGGGGCTTTCGCCGGCGCGCTCCTCATCGGGCTCGTCACGGCGCTTGCCTCGGCGCTGCTCAGCTCGGCCTACGAGGACGTGATCGCCCTCGGCGTTCTCATCCTCGTCCTGTTCATCAGGCCGCGCGGCCTGTTTGTGCGGGCGGTTTAGCAGGTTGAGGAGCCAGACATGAGCGGGCAGATGAGCACCTACATCGCGACCGGTGTGCTCTACGCCCTCCTGTACGTGATCGGCGGTTGGGGGCTCAATCTCCAGTTCGCCACCGCCGGGATCATCAACTTCGGCTTTATCCTCTTCGTGGCAATCGGCGGCTACGTGGTAGGCCTCTTCACGCTCGGGCCGGCAGGACTCACGGCCGGCCAGCAGCACGCCTTCTTCACCCGCGCCTTGCCCTTCCCGCTCCCGATCATTCTTGCCGTCGTCGTCGGAGCTGTCCTGGCGGCGATCATCGGGGCTCTCGTGCTGCGGAGAGTGCGCCGTGATCAGCAGGCCATCGTGCTGCTCGCCCTCGCGCTCGCGGCGTTCTATTTCGTCACCGCCGATCCGGGCTTCCTGAACGGCTCCATCGGCCTCCTTCTCATCCCTCAGCCCGTCATTGGCAGCAATGTCGCCACCGCCGGGTATGAGTGGGCCTTCGTC
>Ga0207664_10001075_pt1 | contig 18215 bp, 10 predicted proteins | sample LARL83metaG_FD_184349 | JGI IMG/M metagenome (GOLD analysis project Ga0207664, IMG submission 184349) | Corn, switchgrass and miscanthus rhizosphere microbial communities from Kellogg Biological Station, Michigan, USA - LAR L8-3 metaG... | ecosystem: Host-associated > Plants > Roots >... | reverse complement strand
CCAGCTGCCGGGGGACGTGCGCGCCGCCGGAAGATGGGTGTCGGTGAAGTCGACCGGAAAGCCATAGACGAGGCCGACAGCGGGATACGTTTCCATCAGCGCGGTCGCTCTCGCCAGGCATCCCGGCGTCAGCAGGTCGTCCGCGGACAGGAGCGCGGTGTACTCCCCTGATGCCTGGGCCAGCCCCTCGTTATAGGTCGCGATGTGGCCCTTGTTTACCGTGTGGCAGGTCGCGTGCACGCGGGGATCATTCGCCGCGAGCTGCCTGACCACGGCATCGCTGCCGTCAGATGACGCGTCGTCGACGATGATGACCTCGGCGGACACGCCCTCCTGGGACAGGACGCTGTCGACGCACTGGGGGAGATACCGGCCGTAGTTGTAGCAAGGGATGACGACCGAAACCGACGGCCGGCGTCCGTTGAGCTTGCCCGGGCGCACGATCTCCGCCGTCACGTTCGCTGGCAAGACGAAGCGCCGCACGAGCGCATCCAGCATCGCTACCCCGCACTTCGCTTACTTGGCCTTTGCCTTACAAGAACTCCGGTACCCACGCCGTGATACACGCTAGCTGGACGGCTTGCTCCGGTACGTGCTGCCGGAATCCTGGCCGAACGGGCCCGAGCAGGCGCCGCTCTGGTGCTCGCCCGCGGAACCGCACTTGTCGCCGCCGGATATGTGCCCGGTCCACGCGGACCAGCTCACCGGATTGTCGCCGTTTCCCTGATTCCAGGCATAGAAGGCCGACGGGCCGTAATAGACGTTGCCTGCCCAGGCATTGCCTTGAAAGAACGTGAGCTGGCTGGCGATTACCCAGCCACCCGGCGAATCGTAGGGTGCGGAGATGCCGTATTCGCTGAACATGCCGCCGGCGCCGCAGTCCGGCCAGGTTGCCTGGCCGCAGCCGGTGATGTCGGCGGGGTTGAAATAGACGGTGTTGCTGGTCACGCTGACGTTCTCGGTCTTCCACAGACAGCCGTTCCACCAGTCCAGCGACGGCGAACCGGTGCGCCTGGCGAGGAATGCCGTCGTGTCGGTGGCCGCCGAGCGAATGTTGGCCTTGCAGCCGGTCATGGTGAACGGTCCGGACCGCCCGCCGGCCACCAGCGTGCAGACGTTGTCGAACTGCCCCGAGCAGAACCGGTCTGAGTTCTGCCAGAGCAGTACGCTGCCGCCGTTGTCCACCAGGATGTTGTGGCCGATTACCGACCTGTCCTGGTACGCGCCCTGCCGGGCGCACGAAGGCTCCCGGCACGCCGGGATACCGCCGAACGCGGTGTCGCTGCCGCTCTCGCTGATGTAGATGGCGGGAGTCGGGAACCCGGGGTTGCTCAGGCCGACCGCCCACCCGTTGCCGGCCAGATAGTTGTTGACGATCGAGAAGTTGTACGAGATCTCCTCGATGATCGCCTGCCCGTCGTTGTCGGTGATGGTGTTGCCGACGTACGTGGTGTTCGCGTTGTCGGTATCGGCCCAGATGCCCGGTCCCCAGTTGTTGTGGATGTAGTTACCCTCGATCGTCACCCCGTTGGTGGCCCAAAGCTTGAACCCGCCTTGGTTGCCGTCGCCGCTGACCGCTCCGCAATGGGGGTTCTGGTACCGCGCCGGTACCGGGTTGTGCTTGGACCACCCGAGCGCCTGATTGCTGAAAGTTCCCTCGAAATCGCACGTGTCGTTGTAGCTGATCTCGTTATCGGCGACGGTGACGTTGTAAGGACCGCCGGTAAGCGAGTCATTGCCCCAGGTGCCGACGTCCGAGGACTGGAAGCCGTATTGCCCGTTCAGCGTCAGGCAGTTGTGCTTCAGGGTGTTGTCGGCGCCCGCGATCAATCCCGCCCCGGGCACGTTGAGCGTTATCGTGTTGTACTGCACGGTCCAGTTGGTGTTGGAACCCTGATTGATGGCGGCGGCGTCGCCGTTCGGCTGAAATTTCTCGATGGTCAGGTACTCGATGGTGACACCGGACTGGTTCCCGTTCGAGAAGTTGGAGTCGATGGCCACGTGCAGCCCGGAGTAGTTACCGGATAGGACGGTGCGCTTGCCGTCCGCGAGCCCGCCGACGAAAGCGTCGTTCGTGTCCGCCTGGAAGAATCCGACATGCTCACCGGGGAGCAGGTAGTAGACGGTGTCCGGGCTGAGGTCGTATGACATGTAACCGTGGCTGCCCGGCGGCAGGACGACGCCGGCGGTGTCATGCGGGAAGTCCGAGCCCGGCGAGCCGTACGTGGGCAGCCCGGCGGTGCCGCTCCGGTACGCTCCGGCCGGGCCGGCGTAGTGAAACGGCGAGTTGAGTACCGGCTGTCCGCAGATTCTCGCCACCGTCCCGGGCTCGCCCGGGAGATCGCGCGAAGCCGGCCGGCTGGCCGCTGGAGAACTACTTGTGCACGCCGCGATCGCCGGTACCGCGATCGCCGCGGCGATCGCGCACCTAACCGCCGATGTGAAGATTCGCATGGGCCCCCCTCCCAGACCTCTTCGTTCCAGGCTGGCTCGCTAATGGCCGGTCTGCCCAGGCGGCGCCTATGCCGTCCCCGGGCCACCAGTGGTCGAGCGGCTGCTCCTTGAAGAAGAGATAGTGACGTCCCGTCCGCTCGGCCCAGTCGGACAGGGCGGACGAAGCATGGGCGTTGTCCGATAGCACGATCGCCGACGCGCTGAGATTGGGCGCCACGGCTGCCAGCTCGCTGGCTTCGTACTCATAGGTATGCAGGCTGTCGTGCAGGAACATGTTTACCTCGGGCAGCTCTTTGAGCACCTCGAGCGAGCTCGCGGTCCGGCGGTCGATGACACTCGCCCACGGCTCCTCGATGAGGTATCCCGCTTCCGGGTCGGTGTCGATCGTGGTCAGCCGGCCGTGTCCGTTCTGGAGCAGGGCGGCCGCGATGGCACAGGACCCGAGACCGAGTTGGGTGCCCGTCTCGACCACATGGTCGGGCTGCGTCGCCCGGACGAGCGCGTACCAGCCGAGCCTGCGCGCCCAATGCGGCTCTTTGGGGCAGATTCCGCGGCGCGGATTCGATGCCATCCGCCGGGTCAGCTGCTCGGTGACCTTCTCGTCTTCCACCAGCTCCTGGACCCACGACCGTACCTGCCCGATTTCCGCCCCGGAGACGGCGGAGACGAACCAGCAGAGCTGGTCACGGTTGAGCGGATCCAGGTCATAGGTGAAGTTGGTGGTCTCGCGGCTGTGCACGAGCCAGTCGACCGAGCGCCCGATGACACGAGCGTCGTAACGCGCCACCATCATGGTACGCAGCGGAACCGCCACGCCTCGCGCGATCGGCGAGTTGGCGATACGGCGTCGTAGTTTTGGCGGCATCGAGGTGCCCCCCTTGGTAACTAGTGGCTTGGTGCCGGATGGGCACCAGCAGCGAAGCGGCTATGGTCAGGTCAAGCAGGTTCGCGGTCGCGAGGCTCAGCCCGGTCTCGGTAACCGATCGGACGAGCAGGTAGGTCACGATGAACAGGGCGAGGGCCCGCTGCGGGCTGTGCGACTGGAAGCAGCCCGACGTCAGCACGAATAGCACCATCGACGCGCAGACGAGGAGCCCGAGGAGCCCGAAATCAAAATAGGTGGCGAGCCAGGTGCTGTCGATGGGCAGGCCATTGAACGATTCGTTCGACAGGCCGAAACCGAAGATAACCTGGAAGGCGTCGCGCTGCTGATGGATGACCTCGCTCCACACCGTCGTCCGGCCGGTGAGGTTCGTTAGCTGCTTGCCCTCCTGGCCGCGCGCGAGCCAGCTCGCCAGCAGGCCGGAGAACAGCACGACCGCGCCGGCGCCGGCGATGCTGAGCGCCGCGAAGAACCGCCGCACCCGTGCCTTGCTCGTGAACAGGCTCACCCCGGCCACGATGATGCCCGCCACCATGGCGATCAGCTCGGTCCTTGAATGTGTCATCAGCAGGACTGTGCCGAGCAGCGCGGCGCACAGCAGGGTCAGGCGGCCGCGCACGATGCCGCCGAGCCAGAGCGCGACCACCAGCCCGAGCGTGGCCGCAGCGAAGTCCGCCACCTGGGTGGGCGGTGTGGGCCAGATCGTGCCGGCGAGCCGGCCCTGCGCGAGGGCACGGCTAGGGGCGAGCATGAGGCCGAGAATGACTCCGCCGAGCGCCGTTGACATCGCTATCATCTGGCACTTGAGAAGCAGCATGTCGCGTCGGCCCCACCATGGCGTCAGCAGCCAGAGCGTGACGACGAACCCGCCGAACCGGAGGGTCCGGTACATCGTGCCGAGCTGACCACCCTGATGGCCGAGAGCCGAGATAAGCGCCCCGGTGATGAGCAGGCTCAGCAAGCAGAGAAATACGTTCGGGCGGACGAGCAGCCGGCGGTTGACGGTCAGCAGGACCAGCAGGGCCGCGGGCAGGGCGCCCTGCGTGATCAGCTCGCCGACCCGGTGCGGGATCGGCAGCACGAGGCGCTGCCCGGTCCACGTGCCAGGGTAGAAGGTCAGGGTGTTGAGGAACAGCAGGAGCCAGGCCACGCCGATGCGCCAGCGCACCGAGCGGTCCATCGTGTCCGCGATGCCCAGCACCGGCGCTCGCGGGCGCGGGCGGAACGCCGCTACCGACACGCTCACCGGCTTATCAGCCCCGATACCGATGAGCCGTCGGACGATCCGGCGGCCGGACCTTGACCGTCGCCGTCCTGGGCGATGTCGCGATCGGCGAGCAGCGTACGTGGTATCCCGAGGCTCTTGTCGGTCTTCTCGGAGCCGACGAGCACGGCGGAGACCAGATGCGTGCCAGCGAGTCTTATCATCTCGCCGACAGCCTGGATCCTGGTCCATGACCGCCCGGCGTCCACCACCACGACGGCGTCGATCGCCCACGTCGCGAGGTGGTCCGATCCCGCGGTGGGATCAAGTGCCACCAGGCTGAGCAAGACGTCCGCCGAGTCGCAGGCGGCGGCCATCCGGCCGGCGGCCGCCGACTGGTTCTCCGACGGCAACGTACCGAGCGGGCCGGACGGCGTGACGTCCGTGCGGTCGGGGATCACCACCACAAGCTGCACGCCATCGATGGTTACCTGCTGAACTCCGGGATCCTTGACACCCAGCAGCTGCCCCGCGGGGGCGCGACCGCACAGGTCCGCCAGGACGACCCGTTTCCCTTGCCGGGCGAAGGACACGGCTAGTGACGCCACGGACAGCGCCGCGACCTCCGGGTCGTCCACCGGCACGACCGCCAGGGTCGCGATGCGGCGCGAGCCGGTCCGTACCGCGCGGCGCAGGTGGGCGACAACCCGCTGCACCTCACGGTCTTCGGCCGCGGCCAGCCCGCGGCGCCCCATGAGCCGGCGAGCCGCCGACACTGCGGGAACGGTGAGCCTGATGGGCGCACCGAGCGCGCGCGCGATGTCGTCCCGGCGGTGCAGCCGATCGGAGGTGACCGCCCGGATGATGACGATGCCCATGCCCAGCGCGAGGCCGATAATGAACCCCGCGGCGCCGTACAGGACCAGGCCCTTGTAGCGCGAATGGAACAGCGGGCTGGCGGGGTCGAGCACCTTGCTTCCCGAGATCATCGATGACGTGGTTATCTGACTCGATGCCTTGCTCTGGCTCGCGGTGTCCTCGATCGCGCTCAGCTGGGTCTCGGCTTGGTCGCGCTGTGCCCGCAGCGAGGTGAGCTGGGACTGCTGCGCGGACGACGCGGCCTGTCCGGACGCCTCCCGGATCTGGGTATCGAGCGATTTGACTCGCTGTTTCTCCTGGTTGACCTGCTGGTCGAGGGCGGCGGACTGCAGCTGTTGCTGCTCGTCTAGCAGGCTCGCCCGGAAGCTGAGGAACGACGTCGCCACCACGTTCGCGATGCTTTCCGCGGTCGCGCTCGATGACGCGCTAGCCGTGATACGAAGCACCCGGTCGGTGACGACCGCGGCCGTGTAGGTGCTGAGGAAGGCGCCCGGGTCTTGCGGCGACCCAAGTTTCCGCAGCGCGAGAACGGCCACGGAGCGGCTTTGCGCGATGGCCTGATTGTCAAGTATCGCCGTGCCGGGTTGTGATTCGGGGCCGACGGTGATCAGCAGCGTCGTCGCGGCCTGGTAACGAGGCGGCGACTTCAGGTAGAGACCAGAGCCGATGATCAACCCGGCGATCGCCATGACCGCCCAGAGCCGCCGGCTGCGCCGCAGGGCCGCCCCGATGAAGCCGAGGCTCACCAGGCCCGCGGTGGCGTCGGCACCGCGGTCCTCGGCCGCGAGAAGGTCCTCAGGCCACAGGTTCCCAGGTCCGTCGGCCCGGCCGCCCAGACCTAGCACCAGCGTCGGGTCTCCGTCCCTCATCATTCGGGTCTCCATACTGGTGCCGGCCACCGGGGTTAGCCATCTCCGTTGCGCCGACGGATGCGGCCGCGGAGGGCGGACGTCTGCTCTGCGGACATTTTGATCATGCCATGGCGCACGGGTGTCGTCACCTGCGGCGACATGGCTACCACGAAGCGTTGCGTTGCTACCACGCCCTGACGCGACTTGCTCCCCTACGGACCTGATTACAGGAGCGTCGGCGGGGCGGTCGTGATACGGCACCGCCGCGACAACCGGGGCGGTCCTGCGCCCATCGCGCAGCAACCGCACCACGTCCGCGTAGCCGCGGAAAAACCCGCGGATACCGCGCCGGTCAGCGTGCTCCTGCCCGAGGAACGCAATTCCCTGCGGGGCGGCCAGGGCGACATAAACCAGGCCGCCGGCGACCGTGCCAGCGACCAGCTGCAGCTGCGGACGGGAGAAATGCGCGGCGACGCCCCTGGCCGCGAACGCCGCCACGGTCGCGGCCAGCAGCGCGGGCAGGACCGCCTTGACCAGCGCGGTGAAATGAACTCCCGTTGTCTTCCGCAGGGCCAGGAGGTAACTGGGCAGCACCAGTGGCCCGATGACCACTATGTGGGCGTAGGCGGCACCGGCAATGCCATCCCGGTGCACTCCGATCGCCATGGCGGGTACCAGCGCGCCCAGCCAGACCAGCTGGACCAGCAGAATGAATTTGGCTTTGCCAAGGCTGGTCAGCATGTTTGCGAAGAGCACGCAGATGATGGAAATGGCACCATAGAGCGCCAGTATCGATAGCACCTGCGCCGAACTGGCCCATTTTGCGCCGTACAGGGTCAGTACGAGTGGCTGGGAAAGGGCGATCATCAGGCTGCACATGGGCATCACGATCAGCGATACGGCGCGCAGCGCGTTGCCCATCGCGACCTTCAGGAGCTCAGGATCGTGCTTGACTCGCGAGAAGGCGGGCATGGAAACGGTATTGATCACGTTGCCGAGGAGTCCGGCCGGCCACGACGCCACGGTGAAAGCCAGCACATACGCGCCTAGCGCAACGGCGCCGATAAGATGACCAACGAATGCATAGTCGACATTGAGCAGTATGTAGTTGACGAGATTCGCCCCGGCAAGGGGGAGGCCGAACTTGACGAGCAGTGACAGGGAGTCGCGCGATATGCCTGGCCAGTAGACCCTGGGCAGGAACACGACCATCACGCAGCCCAGGATCAGCTGGGTGGCTACCCTGGACCAGGCAAAGGCAAGAGCCCCGTCTCCGGATTTCGCCAGGAATAGCAATATGGTCGTGGCAGGGACGAAGCTGATAGCGTTAGCCCAGAAGAGCTTGTCCTGTTTGAAGTCTCTGGTAAGTTGACCATATGGTACGGCGAAAATGCCCTCGAGAATAAGCGCGAGCGCCATTATGCGGACGGCTTCCGCGCCGGCCGCGGAGCCGAGTGCGCGCGCGATGGTCTCCGCGAATATCGCCATCGCGCTAGCGAGTACGGCGTTCGTAACCATCGATACGGTGACCAGAGTCGGAGCCATTGTGTCCGCGTCAAGATCCGCCCGCATGAGGCAGGAAGCAACGCCAAGCTGGCCCACCGCGGATACGATCGCATAAGCCGTCAGAGCCACGGCGAACACGCCGAAGTCACGCGGCGCGAGAATGCGAGCGACAATCGCGGTAATGCCGATGTTGGCCAAGCGCAGTATGAGCGTGCTCAGGACGCTCCAGAGAGCGCCATCGCGTACACGCTTGGAGAGGGATGGCAGAGCTTCGGTCATCGGATTTTGACTTGCCACATCGCGGCGTTCACGCTTCCCGGCCCCAGGGACCGCAAGCGTCCGCCACTCGGGCTGGCCCCTTCCTGTCGTGACGTCCACGACGGTACCTCAGTGCGCAAATGGACGAAACCCCCGGCGACGTGACGCTGGGTGAGAAGCGGCAACTGGCTGTCCGGACGTATCAGCCGCGGGCCGTGCGGACTCTCGTAGACGAGCGCCGTGTACCGACCACCCCACCGAGGAGGAAAAACAGGCCATGTCTGGCATTGGGCTCGCGGTCATTGGCGCCGGCTACTGGGGGCCAAACCTCGTCAGGAACGCGACCGCCAATCCCGCGTTCGCGGTGGAGTGGCTGTGTGATCTCGACGAGGAGCGAGCACGCGCGGTGCTCGGCCCGTACACCACGGTAAAGCCCACCGCGTCCTTCGAGCAGGTGCTGGCGGATCCGGCGGTGGCCGCGGTAGCGGTCGCGACGCCCGCCGGGACCCATTTCGATCTCGTGCGGGCCGCCCTGGAGGCCGGTAAGCATGTCCTGGTGGAGAAGCCACTGACCGCAACGGTTTCCGACGCGCTGAAGCTGGCTGGACTGGCGGACCGGGCCGGTCTGGTGCTGATGTGTGATCACACTTACTGCTACACGCCAGCGGTGCAGCGTATTCGTGAGTTCATCCGCGGCGGGGAGATCGGCGAGCTTCAGTTCGTGGACTCGGTCCGGATCAACCTCGGGCTCGTCCAGCCCGATGTCGACGTGCTGTGGGACCTCGCTCCGCACGACTTGTCCATCCTGGACTTCGTGCTGCCCGACGGCGTGACCCCGGTCGCCGTGGCGGCCCACACCGGTGACCCGATCGGGAACGGGCGCGCCTGCCTGGCCTACCTGTCGGTATGGCTATCGACGGGTGCCCTGGCTCATGTTCACGTCAACTGGCTCAGCCCCACGAAGATCCGCACGACGGTCTTCGGCGGCTCGCGCCGCACGATCGTCTGGGACGACATGAACCCGGCCGCCAGGCTCATGATCCACGACCGCGGGGTGGATCGGGTTCCCCGGGAAAGCTTGGCGCCTGACGACCGCCGGCAGGCGCTGATTTCCTACCGGGTGGGTGACATCCAGGTCCCTGCCCTGCCAGAACGGGAAGCGCTCGGCTCCGCCCTGGCTGAATTCGCAAGTGCTATCACAGAACGCCGCCCGGCGCTTACCGATGCCCGCGCGGGCATCCGGGTCCTCGAACTGCTCGAGGCCGCGACGCGGAGCGCCGAACAGGGCGGTACCAGAATCCCGGTGAATGTGGAGGCAGGGAAGTGATCAAGGGACAGCGTTGCCTTGTCACGGGCGGCGCGGGCACTATCGGCTCCACGATCGTGGACCAGCTCGTCGGGGCCGATGCGGGGGAAGTCGTCGTCCTTGACAATTTCGTCCGCGGGCGCAAGGAAAACCTGGCCGCCGTGCTCGATTCGGGCAAGGTCCGCGTCGTTGCGGGAGATATCCGGGACCACGGCCTGGTCACCGATCTCATGGCCGGAATCGATCTGGTATTCCACCAGGCGGCCATCAGGATCACGCAGTGCGCCGAGGAACCGAGGCTGGCGCTGGAAGTCCTCGTGGACGGCACCTACGACATCATCGAGGCGGCCGCCGACGCGGGCGTCCGCAAAGTCGTCGCCGCTTCGTCGGCGTCGGTGTACGGGCTCGCCGAGCAGTTCCCGACATCGGAGCGGCATCACCCCTACGCCAATGACACGCTGTACGGCGCGGCCAAGACCTTCAACGAAGGCCTGCTCCGCAGCTTCCACGCGATGCGCGGACTCGATTACGTCGCGCTGCGCTACTTCAATGTGTACGGCCCTCGAATGGACATTCACGGTGTCTACACCGAGGTCCTGATCAGGTGGATGGAGCGCATCGAGGCGGGACAGCCGCCGCTCATCCTCGGTGACGGCACGCAGACCATGGACTTCGTGTTCACGGAGGACATCGCGCGCGCCAACCTGCTGGCCGCGTCGGCCGAGGCCACCGACGAGGTCTTCAATATCGGCAGCGGTACCGAGACCAGCCTGGCCGAGCTCGCCCAGGCGCTGCTGCGCGCGATGGACAGCGACCTCCCGCTCGAGTTCGGACCGCCGCGCGGGGTGAACACAGTGACCCGGCGGCTGGCCGGCGTCTCGCAAGCCGCTGAGCGCCTCGGCTGGAAGGCGGAGGTCGGTCTCGACGAGGGTTTGCGGCGGCTGGTGACCTGGTGGCGGGCTGAGCGGGCAACCTCGCGAGGTCCGCGATGATCCCGGTGATGCGCCCATGGCTCGGCGCCGAGGAGGCGGCCGCCGCTGCCGAGGCCGTTTCCTCGGGGTGGGTCGCGCAAGGACCCCGGGTGGCCGCGTTCGAGCAGGCGTTCGCCGCACATATCGGCGCCAGCCACGGGGTCGCGCTCTCCTCGTGCACCACGGCCCTGCATCTGGCCCTCGTGGCTGCCGGGATCGGTGCCGGTGACGAGGTCATCGTCCCGTCGCTTTCGTTCATCGCGACGGCGAACGGCGCACGCTATGTCGGTGGCGTGCCCGTGTTCGCCGATGTCGACGGCACCACTCAGAACCTGACCCCGGCGACGGTCGAGCCGTGCCTGACACCCCGCACGCGTGCGGTGATCCTCGTCGACCAGGCAGGCGTGCCGGCAGACCTCGACGCGATGCGGGCGCTGTGCGAGCCGCGCGGTATCGCGGTCATCGAGGATGCCGCATGTGCCGTGGGCTCGGTGTACCGCGGCCGGCCGGCCGGCGCGCGCGCGCACCTGGCCGCGTTCTCTTTCCACCCGCGAAAGCTGCTCACGACGGGCGAGGGCGGCATGCTCGTGACCTCGGACGCCGACGTGGCCGCCCGGCTGCGCCGGCTGCGCGAGCACGGCATGGACGTCAGCGCAGCGGACCGCCATGTCAGCCGCAAGCCGGTGATCGAGCGCTATCTTGAGGTGGGCTTCAACTTCCGTATGACCGACATACAGGCCGCGATCGGTCTGGTCCAGCTCGGCAAGCTCGGTCAGATGATCGCCCGGCGCCGCGCGCTGGCTTCGCGCTATCAGGAGTCGCTAGCCGCCATCGGGGGCATCACGACCGCCGCCGACCCCGACTACGGGACGACGAATTACCAGTCGTTCTGGGTGCTGCTGCCCGACGACTTCCCCGTCTCTCGCGATGAGCTGATGCGGCGCATGGCGGAGGCTGGAGCTTCGGCCAGACGGGGCATCATGGCTGCCCACCTGGAGCCGGCTTACGCCGATGTGGCGCATCGCCCGCTGCCGGTGACCGAGCGGCTGACCGCACGATCGCTGATACTTCCGCTCTTCCACGACATGACCGAGGCAGAACAGGACCTGGTCATCTCGGTGATCGCCGCCGCCGCGCGCGGCCGCTGATGGACCTGGTGCTGATCGGCGCTGGCGGCTTCGCCCGCGAGACGGCGCAGGCGGTCCACGACCTCAACCGGAACGGCGCCCGCTGGCGGCTGCTCGGCTATCTCGACGACGACCCGGCGCTGCACGGGCAGAAGATCGACGGGACGGTGGTGCTCGGCGGCCGGGACCTCATCGGGGGAATGCCCGAGGCGCTGTTCGTGGTCTGTACCGGCCGGCCAGGCAACTATGTCAGCCGCCTGAAGATCGTCGGCGAGCTCGGCCTGCCGCCCGAGCGCTATGCGACCATCGTGCACCCGGCCGCGGCGGTCTCCCGCTCGTCGTCGATCGGACCAGGCAGTGTGCTGCTGGCCCAGGTGAGCGTGACGGCTGCCGTCGCCGTCGGGGCGCATGTCGCGATCATGCCGCACGTCACGCTCACCCACGACGACATCATCGAAGACTTCGTCACGATCGCCTCCGGCGTGTGCCTGGGCGGCGGTGCGCGGGTCAGGACCGGAGCGTACCTGGGGGCTGGCGCCCTGATCGGCGAGGGCCGCACCATCGGTGCCTTCTCGCTCATCGGCATGGGCGCCGTGGTGACGCGAGATGTGCCGGCGGCCGAGGTATGGGCCGGCGTCCCCGCCCGGCGCCGCCGGGCCGCCGACATCCCCCAAGGCCTGGTCGATCCAGGCGATCCAGCCGATCCAGGCGATCCAGGCGATCCAGAAGGAAGTGCGAAGTGACATCGATTCCGCTTGTGGACCTGGCCGCCCAGCATGCGGCCGTGGCTGACGAGGTCGCCGAGGGCTGGCGGGAAGTCCTCGCCGGAACGGCGTTCATCGGCGGCCCGCAGGTAGCCGCCTTCGAACGTGCGTACGCCGAGTTCGTCGGCGTACCCCATTGCGTGGGGACGGGGAACGGTACCGACGCGATCGAGATCGCGCTGCGTGCGCTGGGGGTCGGGCAGGGCGACGAATGCATCCTTCCGGCCAATACGTTCATCGCGACCGCCGAGGCGGTCTCGCGCGCCGGCGCCAAACCCGTGCTCGTGGACTGCGCCGACGACGACACGTACCTGATCGACAACGATGCCGTCGCGGCCGCGGTGACCCCCCGTACCGCGGCGATCCTGCCTGTGCATTTGTACGGCCAGGTGGCGCCGGTCGAACGGCTGTCGCCGCTGGCAAAGCGGACTGGCGCCTGGGTGGTGGAGGACGCGGCGCAGGCTCATGGCGCCCGGCGCGACGGCATGAGCGCCGGGGCGCTCGGGGACGTCGCGGCCACGAGCTTCTATCCCGGCAAGAACCTCGGGGCCTACGGTGACGCGGGGGCTGTCCTTACTCGCTCGTCCGCCGTGGCGGCACGGATGCGGATGATCGCGGACCATGGGTCCCCGGCCAAATACCGGCACGACGTGCTTGGCGTCAACAGCAGGCTCGACACGCTGCAAGCGGTCGTGCTGTCGGCGAAGCTGCGGCGGCTGGCCGCCTGGAACGCGGCTAGGCGCGCCGCCGCCGCCCGCTATGACGCCCTGCTCTCCGGCTGCGCGGCCGTAAGGCGTCCGCGCACGCTCGACGGCAACGAGCACGTGTGGCACCTTTACACGGTCCGGGTGCCGGACCGGGACCGGGTACTGAAGGAACTGCAGGCGGCCGGTATCGGCGCGGGGATCCACTACCCGGTGCCGATTCACCTCACTCCCGCCTTCGCCGACCTGGGATACGCCGAAGGCGCCTTCCCGGTCGCCGAGCGATCGGCGCGGGAGTTGCTGACCCTGCCGCTGTTCGCCGAGATCACCGAGGCCCAACAGGAACGGGTGGCTGAGGTACTGATGGCGGCGCTGTAGTCCCAGTGATTTAGGTCACATTCTGACAAAGTCTGGGATCAGCGCTATCACCGGGGGTTGCTCCTGCTCTATTAGCTAGATCATCATCGCTGGACGCGGTGACTTGGGCCTGGCGTACGCAGAAGAGAAGAGTCGACCCTATGTCCGAAACTACGAACCGGCCGCGCCAGAGCCGGCGGCGCCGACGCCGGCGCCGCGCCCCGGCTTTCGCCGTAGTCGCGCTTCTTGGGCTGTCCGCTCTCGCGTTCTCTGCCTGGTCGCTGTCGGCCTCGAAAACCGCCTACAGCGCCACTGACGGTTCCGTCTCGAACCTCGGCCAGCCGACGACCGCGAGCCAGGACCCCTCCGCGTCGGCGAGTAGTACATCGGCAGCGGCTCCGACGACGGCGGCAGTCACGCCGGAGCCAGTCGGCCCGGTAGCGCTCAAACCAAGCAGTCCACCGCAGGTAGCCGCGTGGAACGCTGGCCCCGGCGGCACGGCGCTGGCCGCGATCGCAGCCCAGGTTGGCACAGTACTGATGACGCACGACGCACGCCAGTTCGTTCAGATGAAGCGGGAGTGCGTCAGCCTTGCCGCTGAGGTGAAGACCGCCGGCGCCGCGCCGGCGATCCCTGATCCCGCTATGCAGAACATGTACAACAAGGCGCTTGCCTCTCTCGCGGCCGGCACCGCGAACTGCCAGGCGGCTGTCTCCTCCCACCAAGAGGGAGACGAGGATCTCATCACGAGCACGAACTCGTCGCTCATGGCCACGGCGATGTCGCAACTCAACGTCGGCACCCGTGACCTGTACATCGCGACGTGGAAGATCAGGGCTCTCAAGAAGCCGTGACCACCGCCGCGCGGGTGGGACGACGCGGGTCAACAAAGATCACATTCTGACAAAGAACCTGGTCCGACGCTATTAAAGAGGCGATTCGGACGTCTTGTAGCTAGTCGTCGTCGCTGGATGCGCATACCGGGCCTGGCGTATGCCGGCGGTGGCAGTGCCATTGGCAGGGGTTGGGACATGAGCAGGTGGAACCCGGTGGGGACTAAGTGGTTGCTGCGGCGGATGGTGTTCGCCGCTACGGCTTTCATGCTGGTGGCAGGGTTGCTGGTCGGCATCGGGGTGCGGGCGGCGCAGGCGTCGTGCGGCAATCCGGTCCAGTGCGAGAACGCGCTGCAGGGAACCCCCGAGACGGTGTGGGATACCCCCGGCAGCAGCAGCTCGACGATCCAGGGTTTCGCGGATCCGTTCAGCGTGAACCTCGGGCAGACGATCAGCTTCAAGATCAAGTCCCCGGCGACGAGGTATGCGATCGATATTTACCGGATCGGCTATTACGGCGGTAACGGGGCCCGCCTCGAGGCGAGCGCGACGCCGAACATCTCGGTGTCCCAGTCGCAGCCCGCGTGCAGCACGAATACGACGACCGGGCTGGTGGACTGCGGTAACTGGTCGGCGTCGGCCACCTGGACGGTGCCGTCGACCATGGTGTCCGGGGTGTATCTCGCCAAGATCTACCGCACCGACTCGTCCACCGACTCGAACCAGATCCCGTTCGTGGTCCGCAACGACGCAAGTCATTCGGACGTCGTGTACATGACCTCCGATGAGACGTGGCAGGCCTACAACGACTGGGGCGGATACAACGCGTACGCCGGGACCGCCACCGGCAAGCCGTGGTGCTGCAGCGCCCTTGATCCGGGGCGCGCCGTGCAGGTCAGCTACAACCGGCCGTTCGCGACCCGCTATGACACCCCGGGTGGCCAGGACTTCTTCTTCTCTACCGAGTACCCGATGGTCCAGTTCATGGAGGAGAACGGGTACGACGTCAGCTATGTGAGCCAGGTGGACGTGTCCGGCGCGAACGGCGCCTCGATGCTGGAGCAGCACAAGCTGTTCGTGAACACGGGGCATTCGGAGTACTGGGACGCGGGGGACCGGGCCAATGTCACCGCGGCCAGGGATGCCGGGGTGAACCTGGCGTTCTTCGCCGGAAACCTGGTGTGGTGGAAGACCCGGTTCGCGGCGAGCCAGTTCGGCAGCGAGGCAAACCGCACCATGATCGTCTACAAGGAGAGCCTGGACAGCGCCACGTCCGATCCGAGCGATCCGCCGACTTGGACGGGAGAGTGGCGAGATCCGCGGTTCAGCCCGCCCGCCGACGGCGGGAATCCGGAGAACTCGCTGACCGGCCAGTTGTGGAAGGTGAACTGCTGTTCGTATGCGCTTTCGATACCGGCCGCTTATTCCAAGCTGCGATTGTGGCGCAATACCAGCGTGGCCGGCCTGGCGGCCGGGCAGACCGCGACCATGCCCAACGAGACGCTGGGCTACGAGTGGGACACCGACGTAGACAACGGATCACGGCCAGCCGGCCAGATCGACCTGTCACAGACTTGTGAGAGCGGGGTCTCGCAGCTGCTCGAGGACTACGTCGAGGACATCGGATCCGGCAATGCCTGTAACAGCCTGACCTTGTACCGGGCGGCGAGCGGTGCGCTCGTCTTCGATACCGGCTCGGTCCAGTGGGCCTGGGGCTTGGATGCGGACCACGACGGAGGTGCCGGCGAGCAAGCCAGCACGGCCATGCAGCAAGCCACCGTCAACCTGTTCGCTGACATGGGTGCCCAGGCGTCCACGCTCATGTCCGGCCTGGTCGCGGCGGCCGCGTCCGGCGACCACACGGCGCCGTCTTCGACGATCAGCTCGCCGGCCGCCAACGCGACGATCGCGAATGGCAGCACGGTTACGGTCAGCGGCACCGCCACCGACAGCGGCGGCGGTGTGGTCGCCGGCGTTGAGGTGTCGACCGACAGTGGCAAGACCTGGCACCCGGTGACCACGATGTCACCGGCCGCGACGAGCGTCACCTGGTCATATACCTGGAACTCGACCGGACTGGGCGCGGTCACGGTCAAGTCGCGCGCGACCGACGACAGCGGCAACACCGAGACACCAGGCAGCGGGGTCGCGGTCACGCTCAACTGCCCGTGCACCCTCTACTCGCAAAACTACCTGCCCTCGGTCACGTCGCAGGCGGACGACTCGGCTGCGTACGAACTCGGGGTGAAGTTCACCTCCAGCATCAACGGCTGGGTTTCCGGTGTCCGGTTCTACAAGGGATCAGGGAACACCGGAACCCACACGGGAAGCCTCTGGTCATCGACGGGCACCCAGCTGGCCACGGGTACCTTCACGAACGAGACGGCGAGCGGCTGGCAGACCATGCTGTTCGCGAATCCCGTCCAGATAACGGCGAATACCGTGTATGTCGCGTCCTATTTCGACCCTAACGGCCGCTACGCGACTGACTCCGAACAGTTCTACCCAGGTCCCTTCGGCAGCCCGAACCTTTCCCCGCTGTACAGCCCGCCGCTCAGCGCGGTCCGCGCGGGGGTAAACGCCGCCAATGGCGTGTACAACGCCGGCGGTCCCGGATTCCCCACGACGACCTTCGACGGCTCCGGCTATGGCGTTGACGTCATCTTCAGCACGACGAACACCACGCCGCCGCAGGTGACGGCGGAGACGCCGGCCAATGGGTCAACCGGGAACCTGATATCGGTGACGCCAACGGCGACTTTCTCGCAGGCGGTGATGCCGGCTTCGGTGTCGTTCACGGTGAAGGACTCGACCGGGAACTCCGTCGCAGGCACGGTGACGTTCAACGCCGCCGATACGGTGGCGACGTTCACGCCGTCGAGTTCGCTGGCGGCGAGCACTTCCTATACCGCGACGGTCTCTGGGGCGCAGAACGCTTCCGGGACGACGATGACCAGCCCGTTCTCGTGGTCCTTCACCACCGGCGCGCCGGTCCAGTGCCCGTGCAGCATCTGGAACAAGGCGACTCCGGCAGGCGCGGTGGACTCGACGGACACCAACAGCGTCAACCTCGGCGTGCAGTTCCAGGCGACCAACAACGGATTTGTCAGCGCGGTCCGGTTCTACAAGGAGGCGGACAACACCGGTACCCATGTCGGGAGCCTGTGGACCACTACCGGGACGCTGCTGGCGACGGGTACGTTCAGCGGCGAGTCGGCGTCGGGCTGGCAGGAGCTGGACTTCGCCAACCCGGTGGCGATCACTGCCGGGACGACGTACGTGGCCTCGTACCACACGAACGTGGGGCACTACGCGGCGACGCCGGCTGGCCTGTCGTCGGCGGTGACCAACGGCCCGCTCACCGCACTGGCCGGCGGCGGCGTCTTCGGCTACGGCTCGGGGAACGCGCTCCCGACCAGCAGCTTCAACAACAGCAACTACTGGGTCGACGTGGTGTACTCGCCGTCATCCGCCAACTCGCCGCCAGTGGTGATCGCCAGCTCGCCGGCCAACGGATCGACGGGTAACCCGGTATCGGTGGCGCCGACCGCGACGTTTTCCGTGGCGGTGACGCCGAGCACGGCTTCGTTCACGCTGAAGGATTCGGGCGGGAACTCGGTGGCGGGTTCGGTGACCTTCAACAGCGGCAATACGGTGGCGACGTTCACGCCGTCGAGTTCGCTGGCGTCGGGCGCCACATACACCGCGACGGTGTCCGGAGCGCAAAACGCGTCCGGCGTGGCGATGACCAACCCTTATTCGTGGACCTTCACCACGGCCCCGTCAGCGCAGTGCCCGTGCAGCATCTGGCAGAACGCCGCACCGTCGGGCGCGGTGGACGCGGCCGACACGAACGCGGTCAACCTGGGCGTGCAGTTCCAGGCAAACACCAGCGGCAACGTCACCGGGGTCAGGTTCTACAAGGAGGCGGACAACACCGGTACCCATACCGGGAGCCTGTGGACCGCTACCGGGACGCTGCTGGCGACGGGTACGTTCAGCGGCGAGTCGGCGTCGGGATGGCAGGAGCTTGACTTCTCCAGCCCGGTGACGATCACGGCCGGGACGACGTACGTGGCCTCGTACTACACCGGTACCGGGCATTACGCGGCCACGTC